>CAJDTS010000099.1_pt1 | contig 12999 bp, 12 predicted proteins | sample 7389861 | NCBI WGS metagenome assembly CAJDTS01 (sample SAMEA7055659, study PRJEB34461) | soil metagenome | biome: terrestrial ecosystem; feature: Peninsula; material: soil | place: Antarctica | collected 2016 | reverse complement strand
AGCTTGTAGGGAATGACACCTGCTTTGTAGCGCTTGTTAACATTTCCAATGCGACTTGCGTCTGCCATGATCTTGTCCTCTGTGTGTGTTAGTGCTCGCGAAGTATGCTAGGCGTATCGCGCTCAAATAAAAACTCAATATTCTTTCTATATTTTTAAGTAATCAGTTATAGTTTAGCGATGACGGCTTCGCAGCTCTCGCGTCGTACTTACTTGTAAGACACCTTTGTTGAAGTACCTCGCCAACGCAACAACCGTGAAGGCAAGGCCCTGATCAAGGCGGGCGAAACCCCGGCGCCATGGACCCAAGGCGCAGCCAAGTCGATGCTGCGCCAGAAAGACTTGGATGCCCGGTGGACCCGGAAGAATAAGGAAACTCACGCAACCCGCCCCAGCGAAGGCCGGGGGTTACAAGAACCCCATCAACGCCGATCAAGCGCACAAGCGGGTGCGCAGCTATCAGGTGGCGGACGCTTCAGTCCACGACAGTCAGGTCTTCGACGTGTTACTGGATCAACACACCCATGAAGATGATCGCAAGCGCCCGATCTACACCGACAGTGCCTATCGGTCGAAGGCGCAGCAAGAGCGGCTGGCGGCCGGATTCCGAACCGGATCTGTGAGAAAAGCGCACGCAGCCACCCGTTGACGGAGGCGCATGGGCAAGGAACTTCAAGAATTCCGTGGAGCGGTGACGGCGATGCAACTGCCCGATGACCTTGCCGGTAGCGATGTCCAAAGCCGCGAACAGTTATGGTGGTGCCGTGACGCCTGTAGTCGTGGGGGACGCCGCTCTGCACGTCACGGTAGTGTAGTTTGATTTCGCAGGACAGAAAGTGGTGGCGGTACCGGAGGCGGTACGTGCCTTTGTCCGCGAACGCGAGTAGGGACGCGTGGTTGAGAAAATCCAACCGCTGCTCTGAGCCGTCGGCGCGAATTCCGCTACAGATTCGGGGGACGTGATACCGCAGTCGACCGGGAAATTTTCAATAGCAGTTCGCGCGCTTGACCCATGGCCGCATGGCCAACCCAAGGCTGGTTGCTCGGCAACAAACTGCAACGGCGGGTCGTCCGCTTCAGACCGCCTGGGCTTGTTCTGCGGCGTTGCCGGTGTAGCTGGCGGGCGTCAGCGCCAACAACCGTTGTTTATCCGCGTCCGGCAGGGTCAGACTGTTGATGAAGTTGTGCAGGATCTGGCGGTCGAGTTTGCGGCCGCGGGTCAGTTCCTTGAGTTGTTCGTAGGGTTCGGGCAGGCCGTGGCGACGCATCACGGTCTGGATCGGTTCGGCCAGTACTTCCCAATTGTCGTCGAGATCGCGCGCCAGCCGGACGGCATCGACCTCCAGTTTGTCGATGCCCCGTTCCATCGCCTGGAACGCGGTCAGTGCATACGCAATGCCCACGCCCAGATTGCGCAGTACGGTGGAGTCGGTCAGGTCGCGCTGCCAGCGTGAGATCGGCAATTTTTCGGCCAGATGCGTCATCATCGCGTTGGCCAAGCCGAGATTGCCCTCGGCGTTTTCGAAGTCGATCGGGTTGATCTTGTGCGGCATGGTCGAGGAGCCGACTTCGCCGGCCACCGGCCGCTGCTTGAAGTAGCCGATCGAGATATAGCCCCAGAGGTCGCGGCAGGCACCGATCAGGATGGTGTTGATGCGGGTCAGAGTCTGGAAGTATTCGGCGACGAAATCGTGCGGCTCGATCTGGGTGGTGGCGGGGCTGGACTGCAATCCCAGCGAGTCGATCATGTCAGCGGCCACCGCCGGCCAATCGACCTCGGGGTACGCCACCCGGTGCGCATTGTAGTTGCCGGTGGCACCGTTGATTTTGCCGAGAATCTCCACCGCCGCGAGCTGGATACGCTGGCGCCGCAGACGCTGCACGAACACCGCCATTTCCTTGCCCAGCGTGGTCGGCGAGGCGGGCTGACCGTGGGTGCGCGCCAGCATCGGCTGATCGGCATGCCGATGGGCGAGGCTGATGAGTTGTCCGGTCAAACGGTCCATGGCGGGCAACAGCACGGTTTCGCGGGCCTGCTTGAGCATCAGCGCATAGGCGAGGTTGTTGATGTCCTCGGAGGTGCAGGCGAAATGCACAAACTCGGTGATCTTCAGCAGTTCGGGTTGATCGGCGATCTGCTGCTTGAGGTAGTACTCCACCGCCTTGACGTCGTGGTTGGTACGGCGCTCGATGGTCTTGACCTGCTCGGCTTGCGCCAGATCGAAGTTGTCCAGAATCGATTGCAGATGCTGTTGCGCGGCCGTCGACAATGCCTGCACCTCGGTGATGCCGGGGTGCGCAGACAATTGTTGCAACCAACGTATTTCCACCTGGAGGCGGAAGCGAATCAGCCCGTATTCGGAAAAAATCGGGCGCAAGTCGTCGCACTTGGCAGCGTAACGCCCGTCGATAGGAGAGAGCGCGGTGAGCGGCGTGAGCATCGGTGACGGCGTTTGTTAGGATCAACGTTTATTTTAACCGACCGGCCGTGCTGCATGCCGACACCGCCCCAATTGAGGATCGAGATGAGCAAGACCCGTATCGAACACGACAGCATGGGCGATCTGGAGGTGCCGTCGCAGGCCTTGTGGGGAGCGCAGACGCAGCGCGCGGTGGAGAATTTTCCGGTGTCGGGCTTGCACATGCCGCGGGCGTTCATTCGTGCGCTGGGGTTGATCAAGGCGACGGCGGCGGAGGTGAACCAGTCGCTGGGTCTGCTGGACGACAAACGCGCCAAGGCCATCGTTGCCGCCGCCGAGGCGATCGCTGCGGGCGAATACGACGCACAGTTTCCGGTAGACGTCTTCCAGACCGGTTCGGGCACCTCGACCAACATGAACGCCAACGAAGTCATCGCGCATCTGGCGTCGAAATCGGCCGGCGTCAAAGTACACCCCAACGATCACGTCAACCTCTGTGCCAGCTCCAACGATACCATTCCCACCGCGATCCACGTGGCGACCAGTATCGAGGTCAAGCAGCAACTGCTGCCAGCGCTCAAGCATCTGGCGAAGGTGATCCGCAAGAAAGCGCAGTCGCTGAAAGACGTGACCAAGACCGGCCGTACGCATCTGATGGACGCCATGCCGCTGCGCTTCGACCAGGAGTTGGGTGGCTGGGCGCAGCAGATCGAGAACGCGGTGGCACGCCTCGATGCCTGCCTGCCACGGTTGCACGCCCTGGCGCAGGGCGGTACTGCAGTGGGGACTGGCATCAATGCGCATCCGCAGTTCGGCAGACGATTCGCTGCGCGTCTGTCGAAGCGCACCGGTATTCGTTTTACGCCCAGCGGTAACTACTTCGAGAGCCTGTCCAGCCAGGATACGGCGGTAGAACTGTCGGGCGCGCTGCGCACGCTGGCGGTGAGTCTCAACAAGATCGGCAACGACTTGCGCTGGATGAACTCCGGCCCATTGGCCGGACTCGGCGAGATCGAACTGCCGGTGCTGCAGCCCGGCTCCAGCATCATGCCCGGCAAAGTCAACCCGGTGATCGCCGAGTCGGTGGTGATGGTGGCCGCACAGGTCATCGGCAACGATGCCACCATCGCCTTTGCCGGCGCCGCCGGCAATTTTCAGCTCAACGTCATGCTGCCGGTAATTGCGCTCAACCTGTTGCAGTCGATCGAATTGCTGGCCAATGCCTCGCGCCTGCTGGCCGACCGCGCCATCGCTGGTTTCAAGGTCAAGCGAACGCATTTGCAAGTGACGCTGGCGCGCAATCCGGTATTAATTACCGCCGCCAACTCGGTGATTGGTTACGACAAGGGTGCGGTCATCGCCAAGCAGGCTTACAAGGAAGGCCGACCGGTGCTGGAGGTGGCCAAAGACAATACCGATCTGAGCCTGGACGAGTTGCGCAAACTGCTCGATCCGGTGCGCCTGACTCACGGGGGGATCGGCAAATAAGGCGGCCGATAAGGCGGCCGAACCGTTTGTCGGCCGCTCATTGGGGTGCCCCCTGTCTGTTGGTTGTTGCCGGGGCTGGGGTGTGCAGCGTGGTAGCTTTAGCCTCAGCTTTGTGGGACTTTGGTGAATGAGCTTAGTGTTCAGAAACAACAGCAGGCGAGCTGCCGAGTTACAACGCGCGCGAAAGCGTGAATGCCGGAGACAAGCTGCCGCCGCCTTATCTCACTGGTATTTACGCTGCACCTGCGCGACCGTGAGGTGCTGGAGGTATTCAAAAGCAGTCGCCGGAGGGCTGCGTTGCGAATATGGAGCGGTGCCAGCCGCGGTTCAGCTTACAGCGATGGAGCCGCCTGTGACTGAATTGTTGGCGGGCAGTTTGCTGGCATACGGCTGATGCTGGCGGCCGATGTAGACGACGTCGCCAGACAACTGGATTCGAGACTACAGAGCTTCCCCGGCGACAACGTGATCCGTATGCCGTTGACGCCGGAAGTGGAAAACTCGCCACCGCGCAATTTTTATGTCTTCAGTCCACAATTGCACAGCCTGGTGGCGCACATGCGCAATTTTTTTCGCAACGGCATCAGCTGCGCCTACCTGTTGGGCGGCCATGTTTTCGGGCGTCGGATGCCGCATCCTCAACTACGGGAACCAACCACCGCTCGCGGCGGTCATTTGCTCTCATGAACCATCATCCCGAGGTCCCCGCCCAGCGCCAGCGTCGACGCCCCATTCTGCTGGGGTTGTTGTTCACGATAATCATGATCCTGATCGCGGTTGTCGCCGGCTGGATGCTTGAGCGGGTGGCCCGCCCAGATCAGCCGGCGCTGCCGATCATCGGTCGCGCGCCGGTCTATCACGGCTTTCTCAACCAACTCAGTCAGCCGGTGAATTCAAGCGCATTCGCCGGCAAGGTGCGCTTGGTGACTTTTCTGTTTCCGTATTGCAGCGGCTATTGCCCGTTGATTGCAAAGCACCTGGTCGGAGTAGAGACGGATATCAAGCGCGCGGGTCTGCAGAACCGCGTGCAGTTGATCGCCTTCGACCTCGATCCACGCCACACTGGCCCGGCGCAGGATCGCGTGTTCCTCAAACAGTACGGCTGGAATCCACAGAATCTGCACTGGCAGTTCCTCAGCGGCTCGGTGGCGCAGACGCGCCGCTTGGTGCGCGACGGCTACCACGTCTACTATCAACAGGTCACGGAATCGCAAGAGGACGCCTACACCGCGCAGCAGAAGGCGGCAGGCAAATACAGGTCGCAGCCGCACGAGTCCAACGCTTTGGCGCAGCGTGTCAAGCCGAACTACGACGTCGCGCACATGAACTCGTTGGTTCTGGTCGACCCGCAGGGCAGAGTCCGCTGGGTAAGCCTGCAGGCCAATCGGGTCAGCGATGGGCACCTGCTCACGTTGATTCGCTCGCTGTTGCCGCCTGCACCTGAAAAAGGAAACGAGGGGACAGGTTTGTCTTAATCTCTGTTCTCTTTTCAGTATTGCCGCCGCCGCTGCACACCGCTACTCTGCCGGCTCCGGCATTCTCAGCGTTCAACCGACAGACCGGAACCCGATGCTCCTTACATTCCGCAAGCTTAACCTGCTCGGCTTTCTGGCCTGTGCCGCCGCGATGGCGTTTGCGCTCTATTTGCAGTATGGCAAGGGTGAGGTGCCCTGTCCGCTGTGCATTTTCCAGCGCATTGCCATGATCGCTACCGGGCTGGTGTTCCTGCTTGCCGCCCTGCACGCTCCCCAAAGGGGTGGACGATGGGTGTACGCCGGACTGGTGGCCTTGACGGCGCTGATTGGGGCCGGACTGGCCGCACGGCACGTGTGGTTGCAGTCGCTGCCGCCCGATCAGGTGCCCGCGTGCGGCCCTGCGCTGGGTTATCTGATGAAGATGATGCCGGTGACCAAGGTGGTGCAATTGGTGCTCAAGGGCGACGGCAGTTGTGCGCTGGTCACTTCCGCCGTGTTTGGCGTCAGTCTGCCAATCTGGACCTTGATCAGTTTCGTCTGCCTGACGCTGTATGCGCTGGTGTCTCCGGTGCTTTCGAAACGTGCCTCTGGAGAATTCTCATGAGTTATGCGACCGCCGATCTGTCCGATGCCCACCCCGAAATCCAGATCTGTGAGCCGATTTTCGCTGACTACGGCGGCGTGCTGGCGTTCCACGGCCCTGTTGTCACGCTGAAAGTATTCGAGGACAACGGGCTGGTGCGCAGTACGCTGGAAACCAAAGGTGAAAGGCGCGTGCTGGTGGTGGACGGGGGCGGCTCGCTGCGCTGCGCGCTGGTGGGTGGGGACCTCGGCGCACTTGGGGTGAAGAACGGCTGGGTCGGCGTCATCGTCAATGGCTGCGTCCGCGATTGCGAAGAGCTCGCGGCGCAGGCGATCGGCGTCAAGGCATTGGGGACCTATCCGCGCAAGAGCGAGAAAGGCTTGCACAGCGGCCATGTCGACAAAGTGGTCAGCTTTGCCGGCACCACGTTCAGGCCCGGGGAGTGGCTGTACGCGGATGCTGACGGGATTGTCGTATCCGACAATCCCGTGCATCGGTAATCAGCCGTTCACCAACAACAACGGCTTGCGCCGCGGCATCGTATCGCCGCGAACGACTCTGCGCGGATGCCGGCGGCATCACCTTTTCGGACTCTTGGCGGCAGACCTGGCCCATTTTGCTGCATTGCAGCGTAACGCGGATTTGAAGCTATAATCACCTGTATCGCGTGCAACGAGGGTCGCGATGACACACACCAGGAACAGGCAGGAATTTAGGATGAGCGTTGGCAACAGCGTTGAGATCAAAGCTTCGGCGCGCCCGGAATTCAAGGATGTTCTGACTTCGGAGGCGGTCGAGTTCGTCGCTGCGCTGGTGCGCAAATATCGTGGTCGGCACGCCGAGTTGATGGCGTACCGGGAGGAACGTCAGGCAGTGATCGACGCTGGCGGATTACCGGGATTTCTGCCTAAAACCAAAACCGTGCGCGAGGGCAATTGGAAGATCGTCGGCATCCCGCCCGGTCTGCAGGATCGCCGCGTCGAGCTCACCGGCCCGGTGGACCGCAAGATGGTCATCAACGCGCTCAACGCGCCGGTCAAATGCTTCATGGCCGACTTCGAGGATTCGCAGTCGCCGACTTGCTGCGCGACGCGGTACGTCGGCAGATCAGCTTCAGGAACCCGAACGGTAAGGAATACACCCTCAACGAGCAGACCGCCACGCTGCTGGTGCGTCCGCGTGGCTGGCACCTGCCGGAGAAACATCTGTTGATCGACGGCGAGCCGGCGATCGGCGCGATCATGGATTTTGGCCTGTTTTTCTTCCACAACGCCAAGGAACAACTGGCGCGTGGCGCGGGGCCGTACTTCTACCTGCCGAAGCTGCAGTCGCATCTCGAAGCGCGGCTGTGGAACGACATCTTCAACGATGCACAGGACGCGCTCGGAATCCCCCGCAAGTCGATCAAAGTCACGGTGTTGATCGAGACATTGTGGGCGGCGTTCGAGATGGACGAAATCCTGTACGAGCTTCGCGATCACATCACCGGCCTAAACTGCGGCCGCTGGGATTACATTTTCAGCTACATCAAGACGCTGAAGAACCACGCTGATCGCATCGTGCCCGACCGTCAGAGCGTGGGCATGGATCGTCACTTCATGGACTCCTACTCCAAGCTGCTGTGCGTGACCTGCCACAAACGCGGGGCCAGTGCGATGGGCGGCATGTCCGCGTTTATCCCGGTCAAGAATGACGATGCGTGGAACCAGCAGGTTTTCGACAAGGTCAAGATCGACAAGGAGCGCGAGGTCAACAATGGCCACGACGGCACCTGGATTGCCCATCCGGGTCTGGCTGAGGAAGCCAACGAAATCTTCGATCGCCTGATGCCCACAGCCAACCAGATCAACAACCCGCGCGACTGGAAGATTGTCGCCGCCGACTTGCTCAAGCATCCAGAAGGCGAGATCACCGAAGCCGGCCTGCGCAACAACGTCTCCGTCGGCATCCAGTATCTGGAAGCCTGGATCGGCGGCAACGGCTGTGTCCCCATCTTCAACCTGATGGAAGATGCCGCCACCGCCGAGATCTCGCGCACTCAGGTGTGGCAGTGGATCAAACACGGTGCCAAGCTGTCCGGCGGTCGTGCAGTCACCGCGCCGCTGGTGCGTGGCATCATCGACGAGGAACTGGTGGAAATTCGCCGGAGTGTCGGCGACGAGCGCTATCTATCAGGCCACTATGCCGAAGCAGCGGGCATCATGGCGCGCATGTCGACGGCTCCGGTCTGCGCCGATTTTCTGACCTTGCCGGCTTACGCCTATCTCGACTGATTTCACCATTAGTCCAGCCGTTGCCGCTGCCGGGTACTGCGGCATGGCTGCGATTTTTCCATCAAGAGACCCGCAAAGAGGATGGGTTTTATGACTCGTGACGAACAAATCAAGGCGCTAGAGCAGGACTGGGCCAGCAATCCACGTTGGAAAAACGTAAAGCGCAACTATTCCGCTGCCGACGTCGTGCGTCTGCGTGGCAGCGTGCAGGTCGAGCACACGCTGGCCAAGCGGGGTGCGGAGAAACTTTGGAAACGGGTCAACGGCGACTCCAGGAAGGGCTACGTCAACGCATTTGGTGCTATCACCGCCGGCCAGGCGATGCAGCAGGCCAAGGCCGGTCTTGAAGCCGTCTATTTGTCGGGTTGGCAGGTCGCCGCCGACGGCAACACCTCCGAAACCATGTACCCGGATCAGTCGTTGTACGCCTACGACTCGGTGCCGACCATGGTTCGCCGCATCAACAACACCTTCAAGCGTGCTGACGAAATTCAGTGGGCCAGGGGGATTAACCCCGACGACGACGGCTATACCGATTTCTTTCTGCCGATCGTGGCGGATGCCGAGGCCGGTTTCGGCGGAGTGCTCAACGCCTTCGAACTGATGAAGAACATGATCGCCGCTGGCGCCGCTGGCGCTCACTTCGAAGATCAACTGGCCGCGGTAAAGAAATGCGGCCACATGGGTGGCAAGGTGCTGGTACCGACTCAGGAAGCGATCCAGAAGCTGCTCGCCGCACGTCTGGCCGCCGACGTGATGGGAGCCCCCACCGTAGTGTTGGCGCGCACCGACGCCGAAGCCGCCAACCTGCTCACCAGCGACTTCGACGACCGCGACAAGCCGTTCTGTACCGGCGAGCGCACCGCAGAAGGCTTTTACCGTGTCAAGAACGGACTCGATCAGGCCATCGCGCGCGGTGTCGCCTACGCGCCCTACGCCGATCTGGTGTGGTGTGAGACGGGCAAGCCAGACCTCGGCTTTGCCCGTGAATTCGCCCAAGCCGTGCGCAAGGATAATCCCGATCAGCTACTGGCCTATAACTGCTCGCCCAGCTTCAACTGGAAGAAGAATCTCGACGAGAAGAGCATCGCCGAATTCCAGGACAAGCTGTCGGAGCTGGGGTACAAATTTCAGTTTGTTACGCTGGCGGGTATCCACCTCAACTGGTACAACACCTTCAATTTCGCCTTTAACTATGCGCGCGGCGAAGGCATGAAGCACTATACCGAGATGGTTCAGGAGCCCGAATTCGCGGCACGCGAACGGGGTTACACCTTCGTTTCGCACCAGCAGGAAGTGGGCGCCGGTTACTTCGACGACGTCACCACCGTGATCCAGGGCGGATCGTCCAGCGTCAAGGCGCTGACCGGTTCGACCGAAGAAGAGCAGTTTTAGTAAACAGCCGCGTTCGAGCGATTCAGGACCCGGCCACGCGCCGGGTTTTTGTTTCTTTTCATGTCGAAGAGGGGGCGGCTGCGGGTATCCTATTGGAGATGAATACTCTACCCGAAACGGTATTTGATTCGCGGACTTTTCTCGCTAATCTGACCACTCAGCCGGGTGTTTACCGCATGTATGCGGCGGGTGGAGCGCTGCTCTACGTCGGCAAGGCACGCAATTTAAAAAAACGCGTTGCCAGCTATTTTTTGCGCGCCAGTGGTGATCCACGCATCGAGTCGATGGTCGGCCAGATCCATCATATCGATATCAGCGTGACTCACACCGAAGATGAGGCGCTGCTGTTGGAAGCGACGCTGATCAAGGAGTTGGCGCCGCGCTACAACGTCAGCCTGCGCGACGACAAGAGCTATCCTTATCTACGCATCAGCGACCACGGTTATCCACGCATCAGTTTTTACCGCGGTGCCCGGCAGGGCAAGGACCGCTACTTTGGCCCGTTTCCCAGCAGCGCCTCCGTACGCGAGACGCTGACCATTCTGCAAAAGCTGTTCAAGCTGCGGCCGTGCACCGACATTTTTTATGCCAACCGGCGCCGCCCCTGCTTGCAGCACCAGATTGGCCGCTGCTCGGCACCCTGTGTGGGACTGATCAACGAAGCCGACTACGCTGCTGAAGTCGCCAAGGCGGTGCGGTTGCTGGAGGGCAAGGGTGATGAACTGGTAGCCGAACTGGGCGACGAGATGGAACGTACCGCTGCGGCGCTGTCGTTCGAGAAGGCGGCGCAGTTGCGCGATCAGATCGCGGCGCTCAAGCGTGTGCGTGAGCATCGCAACATCACCGGCGGTGCTGACGATCTCGATGTGATCGCGCTGGCACCCCACGCATCATCCAGCGCGGTGGCGGTGGTGGCTGTCCGCGATGGATTGAATCTGGGACACGCCAGTTTTTTTCCGCGACATCCCTCCAGCATGACGTCGCCCGAACTGCTGTCCGGATTTATTGCGCAGTATTATCTGCAGCGGTCGGCACCGCGTGAAATCCTGGTCAGTGTCACGCCAGAGGATTCCGGCTGGTTGGAAGCCGTGCTGGCTGAGCGTGCCGGCCATCGCGTGCGTATCTATGCCCCAATACGTGGTGCCAAGCTGCGTTTGCTGCAGATGTGCGAACAGACGGCCTCGCAGGCGCTGGCGCAGCGTCTGGCCGCTACTGCGAGCATGGATGCACGTTTGCTTGAATTGGCCGGAGCACTGGAGCTGGCTCAACCTCCAACGCGCATGGAGTGCTTCGACATCAGCCATACGCGTGGGGAGCGCGCCGTGGCGTCGTGCGTCGTATTCAACGAATCCGGGCCGCTGAAAGCAGCCTACCGCTACTTCAACATCGAGGGCATCATTCCCGGCGATGATTACGCCGCGATCCGGCAGGCGGTTTCACGACGTTATGCGCGGATCAAGGCGGGTGAAGTAGCCGTGCCCGATGTCCTGTTTATCGATGGAGGCAAGGGGCAGTTATCCGAAGCCAGCGATGCCTTGGCGGAACTGCAACTGGAACAGGCGCCACTGCTGGTAGGCATTGCCAAGGGGCCCAGCCGGCGGCCTGGATTGGAGCAACTATTTATTGCCGGGCGGCAGGCGCCCTTGATGTTGCCACCCGAGTCGCCGGCGCTACATCTGATTCAGAGCATACGCGACGAAGCGCATCGTTTTGCCATCACCGGTCATAGAGGTCGCCGCGCAAAGGCGCGTATCACCTCTGACTTGGAAACCATAGAAGGCCTGGGGCCGGTACGTCGCCGTGCACTACTGAAAACCTTCGGGGGCTTACAACAGGTTCGACGTGCGGATATAGATGAACTGACCCACGTGGGAGGCATCAATCGTCGTTTGGCCGAGCGCATCTACGCCTATTTCCACTAGAATGAATCGATAGAATATGCATTAGCGCCCATTTGCCTCGATGAACGTTCCATTGCTGTTGACCATGATCCGTGTAGCGGCCATCCCGCTCGTGGTCGTTTTGTTGTATCCCCATGACACCGCCATGCATCACGTTGCGGCGGTGTTGTTTGCAATGGCTGCCGTCACGGATTGGCTGGACGGATGGTTGGCGCGCCGCTGGCATCAAACCACCGATTTCGGGGCCTTTCTCGATCCTGTTGCAGACAAATTGCTGGTCGCGGTTTGTCTGGTCATGCTGCTGCGATTACACGCCAGCGGCCCGTTGAGCGTACTTGTCGGCATTATCATCGGCCGTGAGATCGCAATTTCGGCTCTGCGTGAATGGCTGGCAGAGCTAGGGCAGCGGTCCCGTGTTGCGGTAAATTTCATCGGCAAGACCAAGACGGCCGCGCAGATGACGGCCATCACGCTGATGTTGTGGCAGACCCCCATCGCGGGCATCCCTGTCTATCAAATTGGTTATGCGCTGTTGTTTTTCGCGGCGGGCATGACCTTGTGGTCAATGATGGTGTACCTGCGTGCTGCGTGGCCAGTCATGCGCAGAAGCGTTTAGGCACAAAAACATCAGCGGATATTGCAGCTTCACGACCTCGGACATCTCCAAATCCGGCAAAACTCGTTGTGCAGATTTGCAATCCGGCACCGTGACAGACTCTGTACGTAGTATTGCCGAAAAGTATTTGCAAGCATACAGACTCTTGCCTTGACAGTGCCTGCCACAGCACTACAATACGCATCTGCTGTGCGGGAATAGCTCAGTTGGTAGAGCGCAACCTTGCCAAGGTTGAGGTCGCGAGTTCGAGCCTCGTTTCCCGCTCCAATGGGATCCATCGAAACCTCGTCACCACACGAGGTTTTTTAGTTTCAACGTATAGTATCAGCGCACAGGATGCCGCTTTAACGGCTAGGTGGCAGAGTGGTCATGCAGCGGCCTGCAAAGCCGCGTACCCCGGTTCGACTCCGGGCCTAGCCTCCATGGACTCTTTATCATAAACATGAGATAGAGAAGGGATAGCTGACTGTTGCAGATCCTTGTACAACAAGAATTCTCGATTACTTTCGTGCACGAAGACAAATGGGAGCAGCTATAACTTTGGTTCTTCTGCAGTTGATTGAGGTAAACAAGGGATAGCCGCGCGGTGTAACTCTCTGTACAACCGAAGTATTCAAGGCTTTGGAAGACCGAGAGATATGAGCGTGACTATGCCCGCCCGGATTGTAGGGTTACGCGGGCAATGTATACAGCGGTTGGACGTGGAAGATGAGGGTGACCTGCCCGTTTTTTCGTACCCGTGATTACTGGAAGATAAAGCAACATCTCTTCTGTAAATTCCGCTATCCAATCACGGGGCAATTAGCCTCACACCTCGTTCATATCGAGGTAAGTTCGGCCGGTGATCCA
>CAJDTS010000042.1_pt1 | contig 13914 bp, 9 predicted proteins | sample 7389861 | NCBI WGS metagenome assembly CAJDTS01 (sample SAMEA7055659, study PRJEB34461) | soil metagenome | biome: terrestrial ecosystem; feature: Peninsula; material: soil | place: Antarctica | collected 2016 | reverse complement strand
CGCCCTCTTCTTTCTTCAAGACGTAGACTTCGGCTTCGAATTTGGTGTGGGGGGTGATGGAGCCGGGTTTGGCCAGTACCTGGCCGCGTTCGATGTCTTTGCTCTTGGTGCCGCGCAGGCGAAGCCCAACGTTGTCGCCAGCCTGACCATGGGCGAGCAGTTCGCGGAATATTTCGACGCCGGCGATGGTGGTCTTGGTGGTGGGTCGGATGCCGATGATCTCGACTTCTTCGCCGACTTTGATGATGCCGCGCTCAATTCTTCCGATGGCGACGGTGCCGCGGTCGGGGATGCCTAAGACGTCTCTGGATGTAGCTGTCGAGGGCATCGACGAGTTTGTCGATGCTCTTGGTGCCGATGTCGGATTCGTCGCCTTCGAGGGCCTTCAGGGCGCTGCCGATGATGACGGGGGTGTCGTCGCCGGGGAATTGGTAGGCGGAGAGGAGTTCACGCACTTCCATTTCGACCCGTTTGAGCCGTTCGGCGTCGTCGACCATGTCGGCTTTGTTGAGGTAGACGACGATATAGGAGACGCCGACCTGGCGCGCCAGCAGGATGTGTTCGCGGGTCTGCGGCATGGGGCCGTCGGCGGCGCTCACGACCAGGATGGCGCCGTCCATCTGGGCGGCGCCGGTGATCATGTTCTTGACGTAGCCGGCGTGCCCAGGGCAGTCAGCGTGGGCGTAGTGGCGCTTTGCACTTTCGTATTCGACGTGGCTGGTGTTGATGGTGATGCCGCGTGCCTTTTCTTCGGGAGCGTTGTCAATCTGGGCGTAGCTGTGTGTCTCACCGTCAAATTTCTTGGCCTGAACCACGGTCAGCGCAGCCGTCAGGGTGGTCTTGCCGTGGTCAACGTGTCCGATCGTGCCGACGTTGACGTGCGGCTTGGTGCTTTGAAATTTTTCCTTGGCCATTGCGCTTACCTGGGTCTGTGAATTGAAATTGCCTGTTCCTGCTGTTTTTGAACGACGCGACTTCAGCTACTGCTGAAGATCGCGACGATTGAAATTTAGTTGCCACCACAGCACTAGAACCACCCGCACTGCCTCATCGAAACCTAGTGCCCTCCGGCCTTCGCGCACTGCGCGAAGGCATTCGGCTCGTGCGGAGCAGTGCTCTGCGTAAAACACTCGCCTCACCCATTGGAATCGAACTAGCGAACGCATAGTTTTCGCTATGTGAACCATCGTCTTGGAGGTCACTGGTTCGATGCTTCCTCTACCACCGGCAACGCCAGAACAACTCACACTAGCCTTACCGAAATTTGGTGCCCACCACTGGAATCGAACCAGTGACCTCACCCTTACCAAGGGTGTGCTCTACCAACTGAGCTAGGTGGGCGCTGCTGTTCTTCACTTTATGTCCATCCCCGACCCAATTGGAGCGGGTAGTGGGAATCGAACCCACATCATCAGCTTGGAAGGCTGAGGTTCTACCATTGAACTACACCCGCCTCGGCACAGAGTCGACTGGTGCAGGGGATAGGGTTACTCACGGCTACGCTGTTCGCCCTTTGGGCCGCCTGCGGTTCTCGCCCTACCACTTACACCAAAACGCTATACGCATAACCTCGGCTTACCTGTCCACCACTTCACTACTGGTGGAGGGGGTAGGATTCGAACCTACGTAGGCGTTAGCCAGCAGATTTACAGTCTGCCCTCGTTGGCCGCTTGAGTACCCCTCCGATCTCTCGGACATCCATTAGCGAAGTCGCGTATTGTTTTGGAGCGGAGACAGGCTGTCAAGAGAACATGGCGGCCAAAAGCTGGAGCATGACGCCGCCATTTACGCTGCAGACGCTACATAACCAGCGACGGGGCGCGTGTCAACGCCACAATTCCTGTTCCTGAAGTGCCACTTGGCGTGCCAAGTTTAATTCCACGACTCCCGTACCTCGGGAGTTTGCGGACGAGTTGCGCGCATTATCCGGCTTTGCGGCTATGTTGTTGTGCCTGGGGCATGCCGGCGTTTCCGCCGAGGCCAACGAACTGACAGCTATCGTCGCCGCGGTTTGGCGCGCGCGGTGGGCGGCGCGCTGAGCGGATCGTCCGGCCACGAGTGTTTGGGATAACGCCCTTTCAGTTCCTTTTTCACTTGCGTGTAAGTGCGCGCCCAGAAACCAGCCAGATCCTGCGTGACCTGGATCGGTCGGCGTGCCGGCGACAGCAGTTCCAGCGTGACCGGCCTGCGCCCGTCGTCGACTGTCGGCGTCTCGGTCAAACCGAACAGCTCCTGCAATTTGACCGCCAGTGTCGGCGCAGCGCCATCCATAGCGTAGGTTAACCGAAGGCGTGAGCCGGATGGAACGTCAAGCTGCATGGGCGCCAGCTTTGTCAGGCGCTGTTGCTGACGGTAATCGAGCCGTGCGGCCAGGATCGACTGCAGATCGAGCCGCGCAAGATGATCGCGCCGGGTGATTCCATCCAGATAAGGCGATAACCAGTGTTCGAGTTCCGCCGTCAGGCTGGCGTCGTCTACCGCCGGCCACTCTTCATCGGGATGCCAGCGCCGCACACTGAGCACGCGCGCCTGCCACTGCCTGGCTTCCTCGCGCCACGGCAGCGCCGCCAGACCCAGCGTCCGCAGACCTTGCAGCATCGCCGCTCGAACCGCCTCTGCAGGCGCCTCGCGCCAGACCTGCCGACGCAGCGAAATCGCTCCGAACTGCGTGTCGCGCTCGGCGATCACGGCCTGTGCCTGCGCATCCCAGCACACACTTTCCACACACCGGATCCGCTCGGCGTGATCTGCCAGCAGAACAGCTTCGTCGACAACCGCCGCCGAGCGTATGCGCCGCGGCATGCCCGGCGTCCAGTGCGCAATCGCCAGCCAGTCGGCACCGGCCAGCACTTCACGGGAATCGAGCCGCGCTTCACCGCCATCGGCACACAAAAATACGCCGCGAACGCCGTTGCGACGTCGAGCCAGGCGTTCGGGATAGGCGAACGCGACGATGCGGCCTGCGCAGTCGGGATCGAAGGGGCTGTCTGCGCCCGCGTCCGCGTCGACGACGCGCAGCAACTGCCGCACCCCGTCGCGAACGCGCCGCAGTACCGCCGGATCGGCACGGTTATCGCGACAGCGGCCGAGCTGTGCGGCCAGATCGATTTCGGCTTCGCCGCTGCGCTGATCGAGGATGGCGGCGATCCAGGCAGCGGCAACCGCCAAGCCGTGTCGTTGCGCCTGCAGCAACATGTGCCCGCGCCGGGGCGGCAGCGGCAGCCGTGCCAGTGCGCGACCGTGATCGGTGATTCGCCCATTCACATCCACTGCAGCCAACGCAGTCAACAGTTCCCGCGCGGCCTGCCAGGCCGACGCCGGCGGTTGATCCAGCAGGGCCAGTCGTGCCGGATCGGCTACGCCCCAGGCCGCCAGCTCCAGCGCAAATCGCGACAGGTCCGCCGCGAGGATTTCCGGCGTGTCGTGCGCGTCCAGCTGGCCCTGCTGATCCTGGCTCCACAGCCGGTAGCCCACGCCCGGGCCGAGCCGGCCGGCGCGGCCGGCTCGCTGATCGGCGCTGGCGCGCGACACACGTTGGGTCAGCAGCACATCCGCACCCGCGCCGAGATCGTAACGCGCCACCCGCACGTAGCCGCCGTCGACCACCGCGCCGATACCCTCGACGGTGAGGCTGGTCTGGGCGATGTTGGTGGCCAGAATCACCTTGCGCGCGCCGTCGGCGGCGGGTTGCAGGGCCGCATCCTGTGCAGCCGAGGACAGATCGCCATAGAGCGGCATCACGCGGATCCCCGGTTCGCGGCTCTCCAGCACCCGTTGGGCCTCGCGGATCTCGCGGCCACCGGGCAGGAATGCCAGTACATCGCCGGTGGTTTCGTCCAGCGCCAACCTCACGCCATCGGCGACCGCGAGTCCCTGCGAAGACGCGCGCGGCGCGCGGTAGCGCAGGTCCACCGGATAACTGCGTCCACCGCTCTGGATCACCGGGGCATCGCCGAGTCGTTGCGACACGCGCGCCACGTCGAGCGTGGCCGACATCACCAGGATGCGCAGATCGGGCCGCAGGGTGTCACGCACGTCCAGCGCCAACGCCAACGCCAGGTCGGCGTGCAGGCTGCGTTCGTGGAATTCGTCGAAAATCAGCAGGCCTGTGCCGGGCAGTTCAGGGTCGGCCTGCAAGCGGCGCGCCAGCAATCCTTCGGTCACCACCTCGATGCGGGTCGCGGCGGATAGACGGCGTTCGAAACGGATCTGATAGCCGATCGCCCCGCCCACCTTCCCACCTGTCAGAAAGGCCATGCGCGCAGCGGCGGCACGCGCCGCAATACGCCGCGGTTCGAGCATGACGATGCGCTGACCCTGCAACCATGCGGCATCCAGCAACCGCAATGGGATCAGCGTGGTCTTGCCGGAGCCCGGCGGCGCGGCCAGCACGGCGACACCGCGTCCGGCCAGCGCGTCGTACAGCGCCGGCAACGCTGCGATAACGGGAAGCTCAGGCAGTCGCGGCGTCACAACTCGGGACGATCACCGTTCTCCTGCAGCCAGGCAAGCCGATCGCGGATGCGCTGCTGCCTCTGCGTCGCCAGACCCGGCGTCGCAGCCAGGCGTACCAATTCGTCGAGATCGGGCCGCAGTGTATGAGCGATCTGCCAGAAACGCTCGACGCTGAACGGCTCTGGATTGCGTTCGAGCAGACGCCACTCGTCGCCGACTGCGACCTCGCCCTCCTCCAGCACCCGGTAGTACCAGCCCGAGACGCCGGCGACCTGGATCGTCTTGGCCAGACCTTCGACGCCGAAACGCGCGTCGATCTTCCAACACGGCGTGCGCGGCTGGCACAGTTGAATGCGGGCCGTCCCCAAGGCATAGACATCACCGATGCAGACATCAGCTTCGGCGTAGCCGGCGGTGGAGATGTTTTCGCCAATGGCACCGGGCACAAAGCGCTCGGCGAGTTCCGGCACCGCCTGCTTCAGCCGCGCATAGTTGTCGGCCGGGAACTGATGCACGGCCTTCTCCGGCCCGCCGTGGACACGGCGATCAGCCTGCACATCACCGTCCAATCCCTCGGCACCGACGTGAACGCGATGTTGAATCGGTTGCTTGAAGATAGCGGTCAGGCGACCATCACCCGGCATTGGCACCGCCTTGCCCGTGTACAAACCACCGATTTGAGTGCGCATGACAGTATTATGTACTTGGCACGCAGCGATAACATCCCTCCACCGGCCCAAACCTCTATGCAACGACGACATCTGCTCAAATCCGCGCTGGCACTGACCGCTGCCGGAATACCTGTCACGCAGGCGCTTGCAACCCCCAACGACGCGCGCACCCTGGGCGCGTCCAGACCCTTCGACTTCGCCGCGCTCAAGGGCATGGCGCGCGCGCTCAGCGGCAAACCCTACCGGTCGCCGCAGGCACGCTTGCCGGCAGTCCTGCGCAACCTCAACTGGGATCAGTACCAGTCGATCCGCTTCCGCCACAATCATGCGCTGTGGCACGACGACAAGCTCAAGTTCCGCATCGAGTTTTTCCACCTCGGCCGCGGCTTCACCAAGCCGGTGCGGATGTACCAGGTCGTCGACGGCCGGGCGACCGAGATCGCCTACGACCCGGCGATGTTCGATTACGGCAACAGCGGTATCGACGGCCGTAAATTACCGCCCGATCTGGGCTTCGCCGGCTGGCGGCTGTTCTGCGACGGCGACTGGACGCGCGACGTCGCGGCTTTTCTCGGCGCCAGCTATTTCCGCGCCGTCGACAAGAGCAAACAGTACGGCCTGTCGGCACGCGGGCTGGCGATCGACACCGGCATGAGCCGACCCGAGGAATTCCCGGATTTCGTCGCCTACTGGTTCGAACGACCGGCGTCCAGCAATAACACACTGACGGTCTACGCGCTGCTGGATTCACCCAGCATCGCTGGCGCCTATCGCTTCGACATCAAACCCGGTGACGAACCAGCCATGGCCCTGGACGTGGCGCTGTATCCGCGCACCACTATCGAGCGGCTGGGCATCGCTCCGCTAACCAGTATGTACTGGTGCGGCGAGAACCAGAAGCTGGCCTGCGACGACTGGCGCCCCGAAATCCACGACTCCGACGGTCTGTCGATATGGACCGGTGCCAGCGAATGGATCTGGCGACCGCTCAACGACCCCAAACAGCTCCGTGTCGATTCCTTCGTCGACGACCACCCGCACGGCTTTGGCTTGATGCAGCGGGACCGCAACTTCGACCACTACCAGGACGACGGCGTTTGGTACAACCGCCGGCCCAGCCTGTGGGTCGAACCCAAGGGCGACTGGCACAAGGGCGCGGTACAACTGGTGGAACTGCACACCGACGACGAAATCAACGACAACATCGTCGCCTACTGGAATCCGGTACGCAAAACCCAACGCGGCGAAGAGTGGCTGCTGGGCTACAGCCTGTACTGGGGCAGTGAACCGCCGCACACCTCGCCGCTGGCGCACGTCGTCGCCACACGGGTCGGCGCAGGCGGCATGGTGGGCCAGGCGCGTACGTACTACTCGCGGCGTTTCGTGATCGATTTTCAGGGCGGCCTGCTGGCGGATCTGCCGACGCATGCCAAAGTGGAAGCGGTGGTCGGCCTGTCGAGCAGCAAGACCGAACTGGTTTCGGCCCGGCCGCTGACTCCGATCAATGGCTATCGCGCAATGTTCGACGTGGTGCCCGACAAAACCACGCAGCCCATCGACATGCGTCTGTATCTGAGACTCGACGGCAAACCGCTGACCGAAACCTGGCTGTATCAGTGGATACCGCCCGCGCTCGCGCAACGCAAATTCTAAAACGGCCGGCTCCCATGAACAAAGTGCTGCAGGACCTCATCAGCCTGCTCGATCTGGAAACCCTTGAACAGAACCTGTTCCGCGGCCAATCGCGCAACCTCGGCGGTAAGAGCGTGTTCGGTGGTCAGGTACTCGGCCAAGCACTGGTCGCCGCCAGCCGGACCGTCGACAACGCCATGCCGCATTCACTGCACGGTTATTTCCTGCGCGGCGGCGACATGGAAACACCCATCGTCTACGAAGTGGACCGCGTGCGCGATGGCCGTCATTTCTCGGCGCGGCGCGTGCAGGGGATCCAGTTCGGCCGGCCGATTTTCACCATGATCGCTTCGTTCCAACCCGTCGAGGACGGTCTGGAGCATCAGATCGGGATGCCGGAGGTCCCGCCGCCGGAAACGCTCTCGGATCAATACCAACTGTGCACGCAATGGCTTGGCCACAACCGCGACCAGGTGTCGGAACGCCTGCGGGAAGTGCTGCTGCGACCACTGGCGATCGAATTCAAACCGGTGAATCCATGGGATCCGCTGGCCCCCGAAGCACGCGAACCGCAGCAGTCGATCTGGTTCCGCGCTGCCGGCAAGTTGCCGGACGATCCCCTGCTGCACCGCTGCATCCTCGCCTACGCCAGCGACTTCAACCTGCTCTCCACCGCATTGCTGCCGCACGCGCACAGCTTCCTGCAGCCGGAGATGGCCGTCGCCTCCATCGATCACGCCTTCTGGTTCCACCGTGACGTGCGCATCGACGACTGGCTGCTGTACGTGATGGACAGCCCGACGGCGCAGTCCGCACGCGGTCTGTCGCGCGGCCTGATCTTCGCCCGCGACGGCAAACTGGTCGGCAGCGTGGTGCAGGAAAGCCTGATGCGCCTGCATTCCGGACCCCCCGCCTGAAGCAACACATGCTCGACCGGCAACGCCAGCGCATCACCGCCGTCGCCCATCGTCTGGCGGCTGAAGGCCTGGTGATGGGAACGGTCGGCAATCTCAGCGTGCGCGTCGACAACCACGTGGCTGTCACCGCCACCGGCACCACCCTGGCCACCCTCACGCCCGAACAGATCACCGTGCTGTCGCTGGACGACGGTCGCGTGCTCGACGGCCATCTCCAGCCGACCTCGGAAGCCGGCCTGCATCTGGGCCTGTACCGTCGTTACCCGCAAGCCGGCGCCGTCGTCCACACCCACGCGCCGTGGGCCACTGCCCTGTCCTGCGTAATCGACGAACTGCCCTGCATCCACTACCAGATGTTGCCGCTGGGCGGCCCGGTGAGGGTCGCGCCCTACCGCTGCTTCGGCACCTTCGAACTGGCGCAGGCCACGCTCGACGCCCTCGAAGGCCGCACTGCCGCACTGATGTCCAACCACGGCGCCATCGTCCACGCCGATAGCATTGAGCAGGCACTGGAATCGGCGCTGGTGCTGGAATATGCCTGCGGCCTGTATTGGCGCGCCTCGCAGCTTGGCACGCCACGGGTGTTGGACGAATCTCAGTGGCGGGAGGTTTCAGAGCAGGTGCGTAAACTGAGTTATGGCGTTACGCATCTGCTGGCCTCTGGTGATAAAGACTAGAATCCAAGCCTTGACATTGCGCTAGCGATCGCTCGATAGAAACAGAATAATACAAGCCCGCGCAGCAGCACCCAAATCTGTATCGCGGCAAACCAGCGCCGTACCTTTATCATGATGGACGCGTGGGCCGTAGCCGCATCAACAACATAGGGCTTTGTTCGGCTATTGAACCCGGCACGTTCGCAACAGCAGCCGGGGGTGAGCGTCCATATCGTTCCTGCCGGATTTAACGTTCAGTTCGTGCCGGTTCAATAGGCCGCGCGATTCACTACTGCGCGCGGGTATGAACCACTCACTTAAACCTCGGCTCCCTTCTCGGTGGCGGTATTGCTGATCATCACAAAGATCCAGTGCAGCGACGGCACGTACTGACAAACGATACTGAAACACGCCAACAACGGCCCGGCCAGTAGCAGGCCGATCAACCCCCACAGCGATCCCCACAGCAATAGCCAGAGGAATACAAAGGCGGGGTTGACCTCGAGTCGCCGTCCCACAATGTACGGCGTGATAAATTGACCTTCGCAGATCGCGAGCAGAAGGAACACACCCGGCACCGCCAGTGCGTGGCCCAGCGAATCAAAGCTGCTGAGCCCCGCCAGCGCCAGCGCGGCAATGGTTGCGAGGGGTCCGACGTAGGGCACGAAGTTGAACAGCGCCGCCACCGCTCCCCATAGCAGCGGATTGGACAGACCGAGCAGCGCCATCGCCGTTGCAGTCGCACAACCTAATCCGAAATTGATTGCGCCGATGGTCAACAGGTAGCGGGATATCTCGACCTGGATGTCACGCGCCATGCCGACTACGAATTTTTTCTCACGCAATCCCGGCGCGATCGAGACCATACGACGCAGAAAATTATCGCCCGTCGACAACAGAAAGTAAGTCAGGACGATAATGACTCCAATATCGCCCAGCACATGCGGCACACTGCTTAGCGCCCCGACGAATACTCCGGGCTTTCCGCTGCTGACGACCATTGCCGACCCCGCCGGCTGAGACGACGTCATCGTTTCGATCTTTTCTCGTACTTTTTGTGCCTGGTGAAACGGCCCACTCAGGAACTCGAAACGCTGCTGCAGCGTATGCACTTCCTCAGGTATATTCTTAACCCAGGTCCGGGCCGGTTGCGCTAGGCCATAGACGCCTGCTCCGAAACCGCAGATCAGCACCAGCAACACAATAAGACCACCTGCCACACGCGGCAGATACAGGCGCTCAAGAAAGCTGACCAGCGGCGACAATAACAATGCCAGCAGAAACGCCAACACCACCGGCAGCAGAGCCTCCTGAGTAAAATAGCAGGTATAGAGAATCGCCAGTGTCAGAATGCCGATGGTTGCGCGTGTCAGGTGCCGCAAGCGTGCACTGTCGCGACGCGCCGGAGCAGCAGCAGGTGTTGCGAACGTCTCCAGGGTCGGTTTCGCGTCTGCCGAAGATGCCGGCACTTTGGGGTCCATACGCAGGCTCCGGGGGTGGCGTTAGAGAGCCCAATGATGCTCTAAAAACACGGCCGCAGCGCGTTTATTATCGACGTCAATTTATCCCTAAAACGTCGAATCCTCCAACCGCGTGCGCCTTAAATCTCGCCGGTTAATGTCCGATGCATCGGGCACTTGTCGGCGACACCGAGCAACAACTGGCGCTGTTCATCGCAATGAAGTAGAAGAGGCAGTATTGATCTCGCCTCCCAACGTCAGCACGCGCTCTAATTCGGTAACCGCACCGTTCGCGGTTCGCGGTTCGCGGTTCGCGGTTCGCGGTTCGCGGTTCGCGGTTCGCGGTTCGCGGTTCGCGGTGATGCAACTGCACGGGCACCCCGTCCAGTGGAATCTCTATTGCGCTCCCGTCATCATGCGCAAGGCGGTCGAGGTGCAGGCCTCCAAGCCGGCAAGGACGTAGTCGGACGGAGCAGATCCGACATCCCGCAATCGATATTGAGGTGATGCCGACCCACTCAAATCGGGGTGGCATAGTGCGCGCCACCGTGTTGGGGCACTTCCACAAGACCATTTTTTTAACGTGGACCCATCTGCATCCTGCGCGCCCGTCTCTGGAAGATACCGGGACGCCCAGGCCGCCAGCACCTGCGCCGCGTATTCAGCATCGGCACGACGCGTCAACAGATAATTGGCGTCGACCCGCGAGACAAATCTCTTGGGGTGCTTTGCCGCCGAGAAGATCTGCCCCCGCCTACTCGATGCTCACCAGCTCGTCATGCGGCGAATACATCACCAGCAAGGCCCGCCCCAGATGCACGACGCAGTTACACAATTTTGTTTTTCGACGTCTTCGATGAACTGACGTTTGATGGTGAAGCGGCGCCCGAACAGCTCAATTTCCGTGGCCTCGTCGCCGTTGCGCAGGCGCTCCGCAGCCGCGCCCAACAACTGCTCGATCTGCGCCGGTTCACTGGGTGCGGCCAGCGTCGCCACCGCTTTGATTTCGGGGATGCGCCCGGCCGCCGCCAGCACCGCTGCGTCGCCCAGACTGTGTCCCACCAGCAGCGCGGGCTGCCTGATATTCGCTGCGCAGCAGATCGGCGGCGCAGACCCGATCGGCAACATTCGAGCTGAAATTGGTATTAGCGAACTCGCCTTCGCTCATGCCCAACCCGGTGAAATCGAAACGCAGCACGGCGATGCCGGCACGCGCCAGCACCGCGCTGATATGCACCGAGGCCAGCACGTCCTTGCTGCAGGTAAAGCTGTTCGCAAGCAGCGCATAGGCGCGCGGCGGTCCCATCGGTAGATCCAACTGACCCGCCAGACGATTGCCGTCGTGGCCGATGAATTCAAGTTTGCGCGTGGGCGTGTGTCTACCTTCTTCCGGATGTTTGCGTCGAGCGTAGCCGCTTTCGGCGTGTTGCAACGATACCTGCAACCCTATCCCGTCTACACTGAAGCTCCCCGCTGTGCGTACCTCGCTGTGCGTACCTCGATGGCCGATACTCTGGATATTCCGATCTTTGACGGAATCCTGGCACATGCCTGCTGCGACGCAGCAATGCGCGGCGGCGACCGTTAAACTACGCGGATGATCTCCGCCACCCGCTTGACCCTGCGCCGCGGCCCGCGCGCGCTGCTCGAAGACGCCACCTTCACCCTCCACAGCGGCTGGCGCGTTGGTGTAGTCGGCCGCAACGGCACCGGCAAATCGACCTTGTTCGCCGCCCTGTTGGGCGAACTGGCCGCCGACAAGGGCGACATTTCCTCGCTGAAAAATTTTGCCGTTGCGACAGTCGCGCAGGGCACCCCGGCACTACCCGATCTGGCGATCGAATTCGCGCTGGATGGCGATACGGAACTGCGCGATCTGGAACGCCGGCTGGTGATCGCCGAAGACACGCTCGATATCGACGCCATCAGCGCCATCCACGAACGCCTCAACACCATCGGCGGCTACGCGGCCCGCGCCCGCGCCGCCAGCCTGCTGCACGGCCTGGGGTTCTCGCAAGAGGCACAAAACTCACCGGTGGCCAGCTTCTCCGGCGGCTGGCGCATGCGCCTGAACCTGGCGCGCGCGCTGATGTGCCGCTCCGACGTGCTGCTGCTGGACGAACCCACCAACCACCTCGATCTCGATGCGGTGATCTGGCTGCAGAGTTGGCTGGCACAATACTCGGGCACGCTGCTGGTGATCTCGCACGACCGCGAGTTTCTCGACGCCATCACCACCCATACGCTGCATCTGGAAGGCACGCGCGCCACGCTCTACACCGGCAACTATTCACAGTTCGAGCGCATCCGCGCCGAGAAACTGGCGCTGCAGTCCGGCGCCTACGCTGCGCAGCAAAAACAGATCGCGCATCTGCAAAAATTCATCAACCGCTTCCGCGCCAGCGCCACCAAGGCCACGCAGGCGCAGAGCCGCATCAAGACGCTGGAGCGGATGGAGAGGGTGGCCGCGGTGCACGCGGATTCGGCATTCTCCTTCGAGTTCACCGAACCGGATCGCCTGCCGTCGCCACTGCTGCGTTTCGAGGATGTCAGCGCCGGCTACGGCGACACCGTCATCCTCAGCAAGCTGCGCCTGTTGATCGCGCCCGGCGAGCGCATCGGCCTGCTCGGCGCCAACGGTGCCGGCAAATCCACCTTGGTGCAGACGCTGGCCGGCACGCTGCCGCCGCTGGGAGGCGACGCCATGCGCGATCCCTACCTGCATGTCGGCTACTTCGCCCAGCACACCACCGACAGCCTCGATCCCCAAGCCTCGCCGATCCTGCATTTCAAGCGCATCGACCCTAAAGCCGGCGAGCAGGAATTGCGCAACTTCCTCGGCGGCTTCAACTTTCGCGGCGACCGCGTCTATGAGCCGGTGGCACCGTTTTCCGGCGGCGAAAAAGCCCGGCTGGCGCTGGCCATGGTGGTCTATCAGCAACCCAACCTGCTGCTGCTAGACGAACCCACCAACCACCTCGACCTCGACATGCGCCACGCGCTGGAATCCGCCCTGCTGGACTTCAAGGGCGCGGTGATGCTGGTGTCACACGACCGCCACCTGCTGACCAGCACCTGCGACCAGTTGTGGCTGGTGGCGAACGGCGCCTGCCAGCCGTTCGACGGCGATCTCGACGACTACGCTCGTTGGCTGAACAGCCGCGAACTCAACCCCGGCAGCGGCAGCAAAGCCCGATCGAAGCGCAAGACAACCCCGACTCGGCCAGCCCAAGACACCGAGTCATTGGCGCGCCCGCTGCGCGATACCATCAAGCAGGCGGAAACGCGTATCGCCCGCCTGCAACGCAAGATCGACGAACTCGATACCCAACTCGCCGACCCGGCGCTGTACGACGGCGACCATTTCGAAGTGGCCCGGCTGACGCAAGAACAGGACACCCTACGCAAGACCTTGGGCGAAGAAGAATCCACCTGGTTGAACGCCAGCGAGGAACTCGAAGCGTTATGGCACAGACCTGCTGATCCGGCAAACGCGCAGTAGCCTTTTCTGTCTGCCGGATACGGCGCAGTGATTCACCAATTGGGTTGCCGCGCTACGCTCGCAGTGACATCCCTTGTCGTTGCGAGGAGCCGAAGGCGACGCGGCAACCTACTCGCGCTACACCGGCCAACGGCTTTATGTGGCACTACAAGACCTGCCCCTCTTCCCTTCTCCAGCATCACGTCTGGTTTCGCTGCACGGTCGCTGGCTGTGGCCGACGCGTGGCGATTCTCTACAGCGAGATCGTAGGCCTGATCGACCTTCCTGAAGGCTGGGAAGTTGGCGAACCCTTCCTCACAAGCGCTATTGAAGTCCTGCGTTTCGGTCAGATACCGCAGACGCACAGGCTTGTCAGGGGTGATCCCGGTTCTTCGGACAGACTTCTTGCTTGGATAAGTGGATCTGTCTGAGCGGTTGATGTTGATGCAGTCTGGATCGGTTCGGTCATCATTGATCACGCCGCACGCTTGAGCGCAACGCAGCCGTAGTCCCGCTCATCCGGCATCTGGTAGTCCAACGCCGGGTGAACTCGCTCGGCGTTATAAAATTCAAAGTATTCCCGCAGTTCCTTGCTCAGGTCCGTTCCGTTCTGGTCCGCATGCAGGTAGATGTTCTCGTACT
>CAJDTS010000039.1_pt1 | contig 14013 bp, 10 predicted proteins | sample 7389861 | NCBI WGS metagenome assembly CAJDTS01 (sample SAMEA7055659, study PRJEB34461) | soil metagenome | biome: terrestrial ecosystem; feature: Peninsula; material: soil | place: Antarctica | collected 2016 | reverse complement strand
TGATGTTGATGATGCGCAACCGCTGCAGCCGACGCACCTTGTACTCATGCGCCGAGCACATGCGGCGGATCTGCCGGTTCAGGCCTTGGGTCAGGGTGATATTGAAGCGCCGGGCATCGATGCGTCGGACCTCACCAGGCTTGGTCACGGCCTCCAGCGCCGGCAGGCTGACCCCGGTGGCCATGCTGACGACAAACGCATCGGTGATGGGCCGATCCACCGCTACTTGATACTCCTTCTCGTGATTGTTCTCGCTGCGCAGGATTTCGTTGACGATGTCGCCGTTGCTGGTCAGCAGGATCAAACCTTCGGAATCCTTGTCGAGCCGACCGATAGGGAAGATGCGTTGACCGTGATTGATGAAGTCGATGATGTTGCCGCGGATGTGGCGCTCGGTGGTACAGGTAATGCCGACGGGTTTGTTGAGGGCAATGTAGACGTGCTTTTGTTTGCGGTCGCCGATCAAACGGCCGTCGACCCGCACCTCGTCTTCGGCCTCGACCTGGGTGCCGAGTGCAGCACGCTGACCGTTGATGCTGACGCGCCCTCGCTCGATCCAGCCATCAGCTTCACGACGCGAACAAATACCCTTCTCACTGAGATATTTATTCAGGCGCATGTGCGATTGTATGATCGACGGAAGGAAAGCCCCTTCTCCCACAAGCGGGCGAGGATTTCACTTCATGCAAGCGCCTGCGCCGCCGCCATCGCAGATGACCAGGCCCACTGAAAGTTGTAGCCGCCCAGCCAGCCGGTGACGTCGACCACTTCGCCGATGAAATACAGGCCCGGCACGCCGCGCGACTCCAGCGTCGAAGACGACAGGCCGTCGGTATCGACGCCGCCGAGGGTGACTTCGGCAGTACGATAACCTTCGGTGCCGCTGGGCGTGATCGGCCACGCGTGCAGTGTGTCCGCGATTTTCTTCAATTCAGCAGGACGATACTGACGCATGGGCCGGGATTGGCAGTGCCGCTCACACAGCCGTTGGGCGAAGCGTCGTGGCAGCACGTCGGCCAGCACCGTACGCAATTCTGCGGCGCCGCGTTCTCGCTGTTGCTGCGCCAGCCAGTCGGCGGCATCACCTTGCGGAAACAGATTGATGCGCAGCACCGCGCCAGGCTGCCAGTACGAAGAGATCTGCAGAATCGCCGGACCGCTGAGCCCACGATGTGTCAACAGCATGCGGTTACGAAAACTGGCGCCGTCGCAACTCGCCTCAACGTCGACGGCCAGCCCGCTCAGCTCGGCATAGTCGTCCAGCGGCTTGCCCGACAGAGTCATCGGCACCAGCGCAGCGCGCGTCGGCAGTACCGCGTGACCGAACTGGCGCGCCAGCGTGTAGCCGTAGCCGCTGGCACCCATGCTTGGAATCGACAGGCCACCGCTGGCGATCACCAATCGCCCCGTGCGGACCGGGCCGCGCGCAGTGCGCAGCGCAAAACCGTCGGAGACCGCTTCAAGCCGTTCAACGGCACAGCCGATCTCGATACGCACTCCGCCTGCCTCGCACTCTGCCAACAGCATCTGCAGGATCAACTTGGAGGATTCGTCGCAGAACAACTGACCCCGCTCCTTTTCGTGCCAGGCGATACCATGCCGCTCCACCAGCGCCAAAAAATCCTCCGGCGTGTAGCGTGCTAGTGCTGATTTGCAGAAGTGCGGATTGTGCGACAGGAAGTTCTGCGGCGAGGTGCCGAGGTTGGTGAAATTGCAGCGCCCACCGCCTGACATCAGGATTTTCTTGCCGACCTTGTTGGCGTGCTCGATCACCAGTACGCGCAGACCACGCTGCCCCGCAGCCTGTGCGCACATGAGTCCGGCCGCGCCACCGCCGATGACGACGACGTCGTAGTCCATGGACGCCGACCGGATCAGGCGGGGTTGACCCCGGCATTGTCAGGCGGCAAACGGCGTGGCTCACTCAGTTCGACCCGAATCGGGCCTTCGTGATAAAGCGTACGTGTGGGAAAAGCAAAGCCGATGCCCTTATCTTCGAAACTGCGCATCATCGCCAGATTGATGGCCTGCTGGGTATCCATATAGATGTTGTAGTCGGGCGTCAGCATCCAGTAGACGACCTCGAAATCGAGTGACGACGCGCCGAAACCCTTGAAATGGGCACGATCAAAACGCACCTTTTCCTGTGCGCCGGCGATGTCCTGGACCATCCGCGGGATCTGTTCCACCTTGTCTGCCGGTGTGTCGTAGACCACGCCGAAAGTGAATAGAATGCGCCGCTGCTGCATGTGCTTGTAATTGTGCAGCCGACTCTTGATCAGATCGCCGTTGGAAAAAACCAACAACTCACCGCCGAGGCTACGTACCCGCGTGGTCTTGATGCCGATGTTTTCGACGGTACCGGGGAGATCATCCACGATGATGAAATCGCCGATGACAAACGGCTTGTCGAGGAGGATCGACAGGCTGGCGAACAGATCGCTGAGGACATTCTGCAGCGCGAAGGCGATGGCGATACCGCCCACGCCCAAACTGGCCACCAGCGTGGTGACGTTGACGCCGAGATTGTCCAGCACCAACAGCAAGATCACCGCCCACAGAATCACCCGGCCGACAAAGCTCAGCGCCGACAGACTGCTGGCAGAACCGGCGTCGGTGCTCATGGCGCGTTCGCGAGTACTGTCGATCCAGAACTTCAATAGCGTGCTCAGCCAGATTCCCATCTGCGCGAACGCCGCCAGCGGCGCCACCACGTTGACGATGTGGTGGGCTTGCGCCGGCAGGGTCAGATTCTGGATGCCCAGATACAGCGCAATCAGGTACACCAGCCACAGGCGTGTGTTCTGCAGCGCCTTGACGATGGCATCGTCGATCCTGGTTTCGTTGCGGCGCGCAATCCTGGCAACACGGCGGATTGCCAGCCGTTTGAACAATGTGATCGCCAAGCCGAGACCCAGCGTGATCGCCGCCGCCACCAGCCAGTCCTGCAAGGTGTTGTGCCACAGCACGGTGTCGAGTTTCAAAAAATCTGCGAGCCTGTTCACGAATCGTTACGTTAATTCAACAGTGAAAAGCGGATGGCGCGTCAAGATCCACGCCGACATCAATACATCCGCTAGAGCGGAAACTGGGGGTCAAAAACCATGAAATTGAAAATCGCCACCGCCGTCAACTTTGCCGGCCTCGTTCTGCGTCAAACAGACAACGCAAATTCATGAGGCGGGCGCGGCCAATCGCCGTACGCACCGCATCTCCGACTCCAGGTTTTGACGATCCGGCGAGTTCGGCAATTTCGTCAGTATTGTCGTATCCCTGCTGCAAATCGCTGACTCCTTTGATGATGGTTCATGAACACGGTCTCATGCCGTCGGAGCAGCCACAACAGCCCGCTGCCACACCACGCAACGATTGTTGGCCGGCAACGGACGATCTTCCAACATCGTCAATCCAGCTCCATGCGCCAATGCGTCCACCGCCTCCAGATCGCGGATCCCCCGATGCGGCACGGCCGCGCGCAGCGCTTGGTCGAAAGCGGCGTTGCTGGCGCTGGTGTGTCGGCCACCGAGCTTGAACGGGCCGTAGATCGCCAACCGCGCATGGGTCGTCATCACTTCCGGCAGACGCTGAAACATCCGCTGAACTTCCGCCCAACTCATGATATGCAGCGTGTTGGCACTGTAGACGGCGTCGTAGCCGTCCGACGCGGCGCAGGCGGCGCGCAGCGCCGTCCAGTCGGACGAATGGTTGACGTCCAGCGCCAGCGGCATGCGCAGATTGGGCAGAGCCGCCTGTTCGCACCACAACCGGATGCCATCGAGATTTTCATCACGGTCCATCGGCTGCCAGACCAGTTGCGGCAGCGCACGTGCGAAATGTACCGCGTGCTGACCGGTGCCACTGCCGATCTCCAGCACTCGATGTCGGTCGGCAAAATACTGGCGTAACACGCCGAGGATCGGTTCACGGTTGCGTTCGGCAGCTGCAGACCAGGGTTTGTCGGCCGGATTGCAAGACACGTGAGGTGGAATCAAGCAGCAGGCGGAACCGGCGGCGTTTCGTCCTCAGTCTCAGTCGTGCTGGATTTCTCACGCTTCTTCAGCAATTTTTCTTCCTTTTTTTTCTTCTTGGCAATGTCGCGTTGACGCTTTTCAAACGAGTAATTGGGTTTGGCCACGGGTACTCCGTTGGTTTGAAGGGAATGCAAACGCCGCCCAGCAGCATCGATTTTGCCACTGTGATCGAAAGCCTGCAGGGCACAGTTTAGCAGCGGCCGATTAATGCGACTGTCGCCCGTCCCGCCGGTCCGCAATAAAATGGGACGACCCGTTCGTTACGACTGTCGAGTGGATCGATGAGGCGGTCGATACCGCCTTCGCCGACGGCTTCAACGACGGGGCGAATCGTTGGAATGGCAGCGACACCTAACGTGTGGTCGGCTGCTGTCATCAGATTCAATCCGCCAGCGGCTCGGTCAGTGCTTCGATGCGCGCCAGCATTTCCGGATCGAGTCGTGCGGCAACGTCGACGGCCTGCATGTTTTCGATCACCTGCGCGGGTCGCGAAGCGCCGGTGATGACGCTGGATACGTGTGGTTTGGACAGGCACCAGGCGAGTGCGAGCTGGGCTGTGGTGGCGCCCAGTTCAGCGGCGATCCGCCCGAGTTCGGAAACGACCTGGTTGCGGTGGGGATCAGTCACCTGCTGGCGTAACCAGTTGTAGTTTTTCAGCGCGGCGCGGGAGCCGTCCGGGACGGTTCCGGAGGCGTATTTGCCGGTCAGCAACCCTGAAGCCAGCGGGCTCCAGGTAGTCAACCCCAGACCAGTATCCTGGTAAAGGCGGGCATATTCGACTTCCACGCGGCGGCGATGAAACAGGTTGTATTCGGGCTGTTCGACGACGGGTTTGTGCAGGTGGTGGCGCTGCGCGATGTCCCATGCGGCGCGGATGTCGGCGGCGGGCCATTCGCTGGTGCCCCAATACAGCGCCTTGCCACGCGCGATGATGTCGTGCATCGCCCACACCGTTTCTTCAACCGGCGTGTCCGGGTCCGGGCGGTGGCAATAGGCCAGATCGACGTGATCGAGTCCGAAACGCTGCAAGGATCCGTCGATGGCTGCCAGTAAATACTTGCGGTTGAGCGTGTGGTCCTGGTTCGGGCCGGTGCCCAGACCCCAGTAAAATTTAGTGGAAACGACGTAACTCAGTCGCGGCCACTTGAGCGCGCGGAACGCCTCGCCCATCAGCGTCTCGCTGTGGCCGCTGGCGTAGGCCTCGGCGTTGTCGAAGAAATTGACGCCGGCGTCGCGCGCGGCGGCTAGGCATTCGCGGGCGGTCCCGGCGTCAAGTTGATTGCCGAAACTGACCCAGGAACCGAGCGACAGCGCCGATACCTTGAGCCCCGAGCGGCCGAGTCTGCGATAGTCCATGGTGTTGTCCTCGATCCGGGTGGCGGCAATCGAACCGTTCAAATGGATGGCTGAACCTTAACACTCGACCGTGCCGTGCTACCGGTCTCCTGCCGGCTGCTTCGGCCGTCGGCAACGCGCCTCAGCGGGCTTTGCGCCGTGGCTTGCGCGGTGCGCGCTTCCAGGAAGCCGCCAGCCGCGCCAGCATCTGGTTGACGCCGTCGATATCGTAACGCTGCGGATCCCAATCGTCGTCAACCCACTCGCGCATCGCTTCATACTCCTCGTGTTTGGGATCGCCCAGCACTTCCATCATCTCCGCGTAACCCCAGGGCCCGCCGCAATCTTCGGGCGGGCCGGCGCCGATGGCCTTGAGACAGACCGGCAGCGCGGCGTCCGGCTCGGGCGTGATTACGGCGTGCACCTTGATCTGGTGGATCCAGTCGTCGCCGAAGTCGTACCAGTAGACGAAACTGTCGCCTTTGGTCGGTGCCAGATCGGCCAGCGTGGCTTTACTCTCGTCGCTCGGTCCGGGCATCAAACCATCGAGCGCATCCTCCGGAGGACCGAAGCGCCGTTCTCCGGGGCCGCGCAAGCCGTTGTTGAATTCGTGCAGATGGCCATCCTCCCAACCCATGACGATCTGCAGCACATCGTGCAATCGATCCAGACGCAGGTTGGAGGGCACCAGCAACTCGCGCGTGATGAGCGGCTGGGTGTGTTGCAGCTTGAGCTTGAGGTGGTGAGCAGTGTCCATGCGGGTTCCAACAGCAATTCGTGCGAAGTCTGACCAGGCGATAGCGTAACCGAATCGTCAGGGTCGTTTGCCGTGCGTTTCATCGATTTGCGGGATAGCCGCCCGCAGATCGGCCAGCAAGCAATCCTCGACGCCTTCTTCCTCCAGCACCAAGCCGGTGGCGGTCATCTTGTCGGTGAGATCGGCGTCCCAGCCCGCCGTGGCCGGTAGCCCGACCAGTACGCGTCCCTGCCGCGGCGCGTAATCGGCGGCGCAGAAGCGCCACGGCCGGGCTTTGAGGCGTCCGATAACGATGTTGCCGATGCGGATACCGGGCCAGTCGAAGTCGCCGTGGTAGTGCAGCGCCGCACCGCTGTCGGCGAGCTGGCGCAGCAGGATGCGCTGGGCGGCGGCAGGCATGCCTTCGGTACACACCAGTGGCGGACAGGATGCGCCCAGAACATCGGCGGCGGCGGCGATCACGGCAGGGTTTTCACAGACGTAGATGTCCACGCCGCGCACCGGCCAGCCGCCGCCGGCCCGCAGCAGGGCACGCAGGTTCAAGTGCAGCGGCTGGCCGTGGCGACGGGCGGCGCCAAGAATTTCACTGAGAGATGCCGAGTCCGGCGACGGCAGGTTGAGTACCAGCACCGGCCGCGCCAGTTCGTTGACCAACACGCCGACGGCGGCCCAGCTATCGCGCGGCCGTTCGTCGTCGGCGCTGCGCAGCGCCCGCATCAGCAACGTCGCCACCGGACGTCCGGTATCCAGCGCGTGAGCGTCGCCCAGCGTTTGCGCCGCCAGCCGGCTGCGCTGAATGCCGCGTACCGGTAGCTGCTCGAACACCTTCGCGGTCGAGCGCAACAGTGCGCTGGCGCGCGCCGGATCGTCGCCGGACAGACGTTTGAGCACACCGACTGCGGCGGGTGCGGACAACATCGTCTGCAGCGACTGCGGTGCCTGTGCCAGCATTGTCTCCCAAGCCGAGCGGCGCGCGGTCGCCTCGGCGGCGTGATCGGTAATGGGGCCGTCGAGCGTCTCCAGCGCGGTGCGCAGATCGGACGCCACGCCGGCGTCGCTCAGCGCTGTGTCCAGGCCGACGACAGACAGACGCATCGAACTCGCAGCGCGGCCGCGGCGGCCGAGCAGACCTTCGAGTGCGCACCGTTCGGCGGCATCGAGTGGAGTCAGTGTGAAAGTGGCGTCGCCAGAGTGCCCGCGCTCATAGCGCGCCCGCAAGCGCTTGCGCAAGCGCGCCAGATCCGCTCCGCCCAGCAAGCGCTGCAGCCGCGCCGAGTCCATCAACATACTTGTCGCGCCGCGAACTGTGGCGTGGTGGCAGTCATCTAAACAACAGCAACCGCCGGCAAGTCCGGCTCGCGCCGACGCGCCCGCCCGTCCCAACTCCAGCGCGAGACGAAAGCGGCGTCGATGCCCTCACGCCGCACGATGTGGCAGATCGACACCCCCGGCAACGTCGCATGACAGCCCCATTCGCGCTCGCTGGTCATGACGAAGTCCAGGTCGAACTCACGGATCAGCCCCATGCAGTGCGCGCGGGCCTCATCGTCGATGCCGGCGAAGGCTTCATCGAGCAGGACCAGTCGCGGTGCCAGCGGGTAGTCAGTGCTGGCGTAGTGGCTGGCGGCGGCGGCGAACAGCGGCACGGTCAGTCCCAGCGCACGCTCGCCGCTGGAAGCGGGGCCGGACAACGACTTCCAGGCACCGTCTTGCCAGCGCCGCACGCGGAAGCGATGCCAGCGACGGTAGTCGAGCGCGCGCGCCAAATGCTCGACCAACGGCCCGCCGCTGTCGACGGCGCGCTCGGCCTCAATGCGCGCCTGCAGGAAAGCGCCGATGCGCTCGCGGTCGGCCGGCGACCAGGCGTCGGCGACACGGTTAAGCAGATGACTACGCGCTTCGCCCAGTCCCACGGGTGCCCCTTGACTGCCTTCCGGCAGCGGTTGCCACTCGAGTTTGAAACGCACGCCAGTGGAGGTCGGCCTCTTGTGCAGTTCGGTGTTTATGTCGGCCACGCGCCGATCAGCCTCGCGCAGCAAGCGCTGCAGATGGGTGGCGACTTCGGCCTGCAGATGGCTCTCCAACACCTCGCGCTCGCGCGCCGACAGGATGGCGCGGCGCTGGCCCAGTTCCTCGTCCACCTCGCGCTGCAGCAGGTCTGGTCGCAGCGCGCGATTCTGATAGACGATCTGCACCACCAGGCCGTAGTCGGAACTCTCCATCACCGCCTGTTGGCCGAGCGCGGACAGGGCCTGGGTGAGCGCCGTGTAGTCGCGTGAGATTTCAGTCTGCACGCGGTTCCAGTCCTCATCACTCAGCGGCGCATCCTGCAACTGCGCCTCGGCGCGGCGCGCCAGATTCAGCGCCGGATCGACGCTCCAACTGTCCGGCAGCGCCAACTCCGGGCAGGCTACCGACAGCAGGCCGGTAGCGGCAAACAGTTGCAACTGCTCGACCACCTGCAGGCGCGTGCGGCCGCGCTCATCCAGCAGCGCCTGCGCATCCAGGGTCTTTTGTTCGTGGCGGGCACGCACCTGCTCGGCCAACGACAACGCCTTGCGGGCTTCGTCCAACAGACGCTCGCCCTGTTTCACCGCGTCTTCCTTGTCACGCAACCGCGCTTCCAGTTCCGCAACGACCAGACCGACGCTGGCCCGCAGGGTTTCCAGCCGCGCACGGGCGTCGGCGGCTTCGCGCCGCTGTAGGTCGAGCGCCTCGTCGCTGGCGCTCAGCGCAGCCACCGCATCCTGCAAACGCTGCTGCTGCTGCGCCAGTTCTTCCTGTGCCTGACGGCTGGCCGCGATGGCGTGGGTCAGCGCCTGCGCCTGGAACTCGTAGGCGGTGACGGCAGATTCGACTTGCGCGAGTGCCTCGGCGTCGACCGGTAGCTGTAAATCGGCAGCGTCGGCCTGCAGCTCCCGCCGGGCCTGGCGCAGCTTCGCTTCGGCGTCGTGCAACTGCGCCTCGGCGTCCGCAAAACGCTGCTGTGCCTCGCGATGACTGCGCTCGGCGCCGAGGTAGCGCGCCTGCGCCGCGCGCAAGGCGTCGTCCGCCGGCGCAGCGCTCAGTTCGGCTTCGAGCGCGTGTTGTTCCGCATCCAGTGCGGCGAGGCGGTTTTGCAGCGCTTCGAGTTGCTGCGCCAGTTCGTCGCGTCGTTGTTTGATCTGCGCCAAGCGCCGTTCGCGCGCGGCGGCGCGGGCAGCATAGCCGAGGTACTCGGCCTGCGGTTTGCGCCATTCACCGTGCAGACCGGCCAGACGATAGCGGCCGTCGGGCGCGATCCAGGCGTCGGCTTCGGGCGAGTCTTCGTCGCCACAGGCGATGCCGGCCAGCAAAGCTTCAATCGCATCGGCAGCCACTGCCACGCCAGCCGATGGCGCCAACACTTCGAGCAGCGAAAGCCTGTGCCGCTGCCGCGGTTGCAGCCAGGCATCGCCGCTGCCAGCAGGCAGCGCGGCGCCGTCCGGCGCGACCCAGGCGTCGAGCAGGCCGCTGGCTTGCAACGCCGCTTCGACCGCTGCGCGGATCGGTTCCGGCGTGTCGTCGCGAAACTCGACCAACTGCCAGAACGGCGCGCCGGGCCGTTGACTGCGGGCATCGGCATCGCGATACAACGACGCTGGCGGGATGCGGTCTTCACCGGTGTTCAGGCGTTCGGCCTCGGCGGCGAGCGACTGGTCTTCGTCGATCAGTTCGACCCGTGTCGCGTCGTGTCGCGCGCGCTGCGCGGCCAGCGCCTGTTGCGCCTGTGCGTAGGCGACGGCCAGCGCCGCCCGTGCCGGCGGTTCGCCGTCGAGATTTTCGGCCCACTCGGCCAGCGCGACGAGCAACGACTCGGGCTCAGCCGGCGTCAGTCGTTCGAGTTGCGTCAGGTAAGCGCGCCAGGTGGCGAGCCACTCCGCAGTACAGGTACGTAGGGCCTCGTCGGCGCTGCGCGCTTCGGCCTGCGCGGCGTCGAACAGGCCGCGGTGGACTTCGCATTGATCGATTTGCCGTTCGTGCTGACGCTGCGCGGTGTCGCATTCGGCGAGGCGGCGACGCAGTTGCGCGATCTGCTCACGGCGGCGCGCGGCCAGCCGCTGCATCTCGGCGGACGGATCGACACCAACGCCCACCGCCGCCTGCGCCGGGCCAAAGCCGGCAGTCTCGGCGCACTGCTGGGTGGCCTGCGCGGCCTGCTCAAATCGGTGCTGCGCGTCCTGCGCTGCGCTGGCACGCCGCACCTGGTGTTCCTGCTCGCGTTGCTGACGTTGCTGCGCCTCCTGCTGCTGGCGCTGCGCGTCGTCGAGCTGACGCCCGCGGTCGGCGGCGCGCTGCTCGGCTTCATGCAGGCGGCCGGCGTCGCGCATCACCGGGTCGAGTTTCAACTCATCCAGCGCCGCACGATCACGGATCAAGGCGGTATCGAGTTCCGTGCGGCGCGCCGAATGCTGCGCTTCGTCCGTTTGCGCCTGCTGCAACTCGGCGCGCGTCTGGCTGAGAGCCTGGCTGGCCTTGTCGAACTCGGTCTGGGCGCGGCGCAGACCGAGTGCCTGACGGCGGCTCTGGATGCGGGCGTAACGGCGATAACGCTGGTTAAACTGGCCGACCGCGCCGCCCAGATTTTCCAGCGCCCGCAGTGCCTCGCGGTAATCGTCGAGCTGATTCATGGCCTGGGCGACATCTTCCAGCAAGCCGGAGGGTAGTGGCGGCAGAGCGTTGGTCAGGGCGTCCGACAAGGTGGCCTCGTCGGGCTTCTTCGACAACTGCGGCTGGCGCAGCTGGATCAGCGTATCCATCAGCGCCTCGTAGCGTGCCTCGCCCAGCCGGAACAGGCGCTCGTCGACCGCGCGCCGGTAGTCGCGCGCAACGCTGTAGAGCTGGCCGTCGGCGCCCAACAGCTCGGCCAGACGCTCACGGTTAGGCACGGTGCGCTCGGGCGTGATCAGACTGAAATCTTTGCGCGGGCGCAGCGCGGTGATGAAATACCAGGACTCCACCCGCGGCCGGCCAGCGACGGCGTACAGGCCGCAGCCCAGCGTCAGCGTCTGCGTCCGGCCCTGCTCGTCGAGACGGCCGAACTCGACCCAGGCGTAACCGGTGCGTCGCTCGTGACGTTTGCCCAGCAGCAGGTTCCAGTCCATCCGCTTGCTGCGATCGCCATCGGGCTCGACGCGGCTGGACGACAGTTGTGCATCAAGCAAAAACGGCAGCGTCAGCGACAACACCTTGGACTTGCCGGTGCCGTTGTTGCCGCGCAGCAACAGGTGGCCGTCGCGGAACCAGAACTCCTCGTCCTCGTAGTAGTACAGCTCCACCAAGCCCAGCCGCAGCGGCTGCCAGCGCGACAGCGTCGGTTGCGGGAGTAGAATCGGCGCCTGCTCGTTCACGCCGGCTTTGACAGCAACGGGTTGCGAACCTTGATGCCGCCGAACCGGCTGAAGTCGCGATCCGCCGACCACAGTTCACGCACCCCGTGGTATTTGCAGATGGCGGCGATGCGAGCATCGTGGATGCGTGGCCCCTGGACGTGGGCAGCCGCGGCGATTTCGGCCAGGCCCGGAAAGTAACCCTCGCCTTCGGCCAGCATCTCCAGCGTCGGGCTGCCCTGCAACACACGCATGAACTCCAGCGCCTGAGCCAGCGGCGTCGGGGCCTTGTAGATACGCGGATGGGTGACGACGCTCAAGAATTCGTGAACGCAGGGCCAAGGCACGGCCCAGCGACGCAAGCCGTTGGCGAGCGCTTCCAGCAGCACCACGGCATCGGCGTGAAAAGGACTTTCTCGGCGGTGCGCGTAGACCAGCAGGTTAGTATCGAGGGCGATCACGCCACCATCAGGCGCCGTGCCCGCGATAGCTTGCTGAGCGAATCCGTTCCCAATCGGCGTCGTGAAACTCGTCAGTCATGCCGCTGCCACCGTAGATTGGCAGCGTGATGGTCTTTGCCGGCCGCTGCTTGCGTTCATGTAATGCCAGGCGCAAGCCATCTTCAACAACATTGCGCAAGGTCGTACCTTCGCGCTTGGCAGCGCTGCGACTGCGTTTCAGCAAATCATCGGAAATCTCGATGGTCGTTTTCATATGGGCCACCCATATCTAATGTGTGGGTGTACAGTAAGCCAGACCGAATGATGATGCAACTTCCGCCCTATTCCACCAGCAACGAACCCTGCGCCATCACCGGCGACCCCGCCTTGAAACGTGCCAGCGCCGGCCGTGCGCGCACCGCGTCGTCGTCGCGTACGATCAGTTTCAGGGCTTCAAGCTGGGCCAGCGCCTGCCGCGCCAGAGCAGTTTCGGCACCGGCTTCACGTTCGGCCTTGCGCCAGTATTTGCCGTACTCGTCGGCGGCTTGCCGCAGAAAAGCGGCGATCTGCACCGTGCCGATCCAGCGCTCGGAGTCGTCGCGCATGGCCTCGGCCAGATAACCGGCCAGCAGCAGGGTGGCGTGCGCCAGCGTACCCTCGGCCGGCAGCCGGGCGTCGGACAACTCGCCGTCGGCATCGACCAGCGCCGTGCCCTCGGCGCGTTGTTCGGCGACCAGCCCGCTCCACTCGCCCAGACGCGCGGCCAGTACGCCGCGCTGGTTGGCGAAGTAGCCGCGCAAATCGTCGTCCCCTTCATTACCGAGTTCGTCGAAGTAAACCACCGGATCGTCCAGCAGGCGCCGCGCCAGCGCATGCCGCAACGCGGTGCGGCGCGCCTCGGGCGTGTCGGCGACGTATTCCTCGACCAGCGCCGCCAGTCGCGTATCCATGTCCGCCGGTTCGCTGCCGGGTGGATAAGTTGACGGTCCGCGCACGCAGGCCAGCAACGCCGCCAGCACGCGCCGCTGCACGTCGTAGAGCACATCGCCGGCGGCGGTGACGTAACTTTCCTCGTCGCCGGCCACGCGTGCCAGCACGCCGATGTCGAGCAGGAAACGGCAGATGTGCACCAGGTCGCGGCGTTGATGCACCTGATCCAGCGTGAAGCGGAACCCAGCCGCTTCCAGCGCGCTGTCTGCGGCCAGCCGGATCAGTTCCTCGCCCAAAGTGCGCAGGGTGATCTGCGACTCGGCGCGCTCCAGCACCGCACCCGCCAGGCACAGCAGCACGTAGCGGCGACGGTCGAAACCGGGCGCGCCGCGGGTGGCGTCGGTCAGGTCGGCCGGACGTTTGTACAGCCGCGCGCAATCGCGCTCCAGTTGGAGCACCCAGCCGGTCTCGCGCGCCAGCCACGGGCGCAGCTCGTCAGCGTGACGCCGCAATAGGGCGAACTCAGGATGCGCCGCGGTCATCAGCGGCCGCATCAGCACGGCGCGCAGGGCGCGCACGCGCTCGTCGACGCGATGCTGGGCCAGCACCTCACCGAGCCGTTCGCCGCGCACCGCGCTCATCATCCGCGCTCGACCGGCCAGGCGGTCAATTCGTGGTCGCGGCCAGAGAACTCGCCATCGGGCGTCTCGATCCGCGCCTCACCGTCCAGCGGCGTCCAGCTCAGCCGCAGCGTGCCGTCGCCGCTGTCGCGGCTGACACGCTGCTCGGGGGATACCTGCACCGCCAGCGCTTCGCCGATCAGGCTCAGCAGCAGCCGGAATTCGTGGTGATCGAGCCGGCCGAGTTGCGACAGGCGTTGCGGCGCGCCGGTAGCCAGCCGCGCGCGGGCGGCGTCCAGTTGCGTCTGCTCTTCGGCCAGTTGTGCGGCCAGCAATGCACGCTCACGCGAGCGGTCGGCCACTTTCGGCGGCGCACCGCGCGGGGTCAGCCGGCCGCGCTCGCGCAGGCGCGGATTAATTTCCACCGGCGGCGCCTGCGGCCACGGCGTGGCGGCCGGCAGGTCGTCGCCAGGCGTGAGCAGCGCCAAATGACGCGCCGGCTGCAGCGCGAAGGCGGCGCGGAACAGACGGTGGGCATCGGCCTCGTCCGGC
>CAJDTS010000045.1_pt1 | contig 14060 bp, 12 predicted proteins | sample 7389861 | NCBI WGS metagenome assembly CAJDTS01 (sample SAMEA7055659, study PRJEB34461) | soil metagenome | biome: terrestrial ecosystem; feature: Peninsula; material: soil | place: Antarctica | collected 2016 | reverse complement strand
GGGGCAGGGACTGACTATCGGCCGCGTCGCCCGACGTGCGGTGCGCGGCAGTTGAGCCAGCCCATTAGCATCAAATCTTCCAGCGCAACCAAACTTTACGCTACCAACGCATCAAATTGCGAAATATCAATATGTTAGAGTGAGCGCGTTCACTTGCAGTTCAGCTTGCGGCGCGTAGGGTAGTCAATAGCGCCAGACTTCGGCGCAGGAGGGTTTCAAAATGAAACGCACCATTATTTGCGCAGCATTGAGCGTCGCTCTGGCAGCGATGCCGATGACTGCCTTCGCACGCGACCACTACGGACATGGCGGCGGCTATCATCGCGGTGGCGGCCACTCCCACGGTGGCTATCATCACGGCCGTGGTTACTCCCACGGCGGTTATTACCGTGGCGGGGGGCATTACTCCCACGGTGGTGGCTTCGGCTTTGGGCTGGCCTTGCCGTTGATTGCAGGTGTGGCGGTGCTTGGTGCGGTGGCAGATGCGGTTGCCACGCCGCGTTATGTCGGTGCCCCCGCACCGGTGTATTACAGTTCGCCACCGGTTTACAACTATGCGCCTGCGCCAGCCCCTTATGGCTACGCACCGCCGCCGGTCTACGGCTACGCGTCGCCGGTTTGCACGATCTATCCCAACGGCGCGACGTATTGCCGTTAATGCTTGCGGTGTTGCGGCTTTTTCGGCGGATTGTGCGCGGTTGAGGCACGTGGTTTGTGGGCCGGTTCGGTTGGCCCCGCGCCGGAGGCTACTCGGCTAATCTGCAACTGCTGGCCACTGACCCAGACCTTGCGCAACTCGCGAAACACGGTCTTGGGCATGCCGATGGGCAGTTCGACAAAGCTGTGATCCTCGAAGATTTCAACCTTGCCGATGTAGCGGCTGTCGAGGTCAGCTTCGTTGGCGATGGCGCCGACGATGTTGCCGGGTTGGGCGCCGTGCTGGCTGCCGACTTCCAGGCGAAACGTTTCCATCGGTGGTGCTTCTTCGACTTCTGCTTCCTCGACACGTGCCGGTTTTGAGGGCTTGCGCGGCGCATGTTTGAGTTCGACCGGGCTTGGCGCAGCTTGGGGCGCTGATGGTGGTGCCGGAGTTGCCGGAGCCGGTTTTTTCTTGCGCGGTGCTGGCGTCGTCGTTTGATCTGACGGGGCTGTGCGTGCGCGGGGTTCCTGTGTGCGCGGACGTGGTTCCGGTCTTGACGACGGCGCCGGAGTCGCCATCAGCAATGGCCGGTTGCCTTGCAGCATGACGGCCAGTGCGGCGGCAACATCGGCCAGCGGCGCGCCGGTCTCCTGTTGATGCTGCGACAGGATGGCGCGGAACGTATCCAGAAACGCAGCGGCGCGGTTGTCGTTCTGTGCGGCGCTCAGCGTATCGCTGATGGTTTGGCGAAAGCGCAGCACGCGGCGGTCGTTGATGGCGTCCGGGCTGGGCGCAGCGATGGCTTCGATGGGCTGGCGGGTGGCGCGTTCGATCGCTTTCAGCAGATGCCGCTCGCGTGGCGACACGAACAGAATCGCTTCACCACTGCGACCGGCACGGCCGGTGCGGCCAATGCGGTGGACATAGGATTCAGTGTCGGTGGGAATGTCGTAGTTGACCACGTGGCTAACACGCTCCACATCCAGCCCGCGCGCGGCGACATCGGTGGCGACGACGATATCCAGACTGCCCTGCTTGAGGCGAGCGACGATGCGTTCGCGCTGTTTTTGTTCCAGGTCGCCGTTGAGCGCAGCGGCGGAAAAGCCGCGTGCTGCGAGCTTCTCGGCCAGTTCATTGGTGGCGGCCTTGGTGCGTGCGAACACCAGCATGGCGTCGAAATCCTCGATCTCGAGAAAGCGCGTCAGCGCGTCCAGCTTGTGCAGTCCGCTGACTAGCCAGTAGCGCTGGCGGATGTTGGTGCCGGTGGTGGTTTTCGACTTGATGGTGACTTCGACCGGCGCATTCAGATAGGTCTGCGCGACACGGCGGATCGCCGCCGGCATGGTCGCTGAAAACAATGCGATCTGACGGTCGGGCGGCGTCTGTTGAAGTACCCATTCGACGTCGTCGATGAACCCCATGCGCAGCATCTCGTCGGCCTCGTCCAGCACCAGGTGCTTGAGCGCGTCGAGCTTGAGCGTGCCGCGCTTGATGTGATCGACCACCCGGCCGGGGGTGGCGACGACGACGTGCGCGCCGCGGCGCAGGCCCTTGAGCTGCGGTTCGTAGCTCTGGCCGCCGTAGATCGGCAGCACGTGGAAGCCGGGCAGGGTGCCGGCGTAGGTCTGGAACGCCTCGGCGACCTGGATTGCCAGCTCGCGCGTCGGCGCCAGTACCAGCGCCTGCGTGGCTTTTTTGGACAGGTCGATCTTTGACAGGATCGGTAGGGCGAAGGCGGCGGTCTTGCCGGTGCCGGTCTGTGCTTGGCCGAGCAGGTCGCGTCCTTCCAGCAACGGTGGGATGGTGCGGGCCTGGATCGGGCTGGGCGATTCGTAGCCGATTGCCTCCAACGCACGCAGTACCGGTTCTGTCAGCCCAAGATCGCTGAAGCGGATGTCGGAAACGGTGGAGTCCTGTGGCGCTGAAGACATGGGATGAAACTCTAAGGGAAGCTGCGGCGCCAGACAGGGGAATGAAGCGCGGTCTATTGTAAGCCGTCGGTGGTTAAACCCACCGCGCACCGCCGTTTTCCGGATCGGTGCGCGCACGGTTGATGCGGGCGCAGGGCAACTACGACAACCAGATCATCTGGTTTGGCGCGGTGCCCCTTGCTGGGTGATACCACTACGCCATCCAGGCCCCGCTGGCGATGGATCGCTGGCTGAGCTCAGTCGGAAAAGACCCCCGCGACGTGCCGCTGCCGCAAAAGATCGCCAACGACAAGCCTGGCGACATCCAGTGCCGCCGCACTCAGGTGCAGGGCGTCAACAGTCCCGACGGCACCTTCACCACGATGCTCGGTACGCTGCTGGATCCGCTGCTCAGTCCGTTGCTAATGCCGGGCGGCATCTGAAATTGGTGATCGCGTTGTTCGGTCAGAAATTTACGCTGAGGCTGGCGATCACGCTGATCGGGGCGCCCGGCGTGATCTGATTGTCGCCGCTGGCCGTCGGATAGTAGGTCTTGTCCGTTATGTTGTTGAGGTTGACCTGTATGCGATAGCTGTCAGCTTGGTAATAGGCCATCGCATCGGCCACGGCGTAACCGGGGAGTACAACCTCGTTGTTGAAGGACGTGAATTTTTTGGATGCGCCATGAAGACCTGCACCAACCCCCCAGTGTTGGGTCAACGCATAACTTGTCCAGACCGAAAACTGGTTGCGGGGGACCAGTTCGACCCGAGCTCCGGCTTTGGCATTCTGGGTGGCCTGCGTGTACTCGGCATCGAGGTAGGTGTAGTTGGCGTAGACGCTCCATTTGGGCGTCAGCGCGCCTTCGACTGCCAGCTCGAGGCCGCGGTTACGTTGCTTGCCGGTGTTGACCAGCTGCCCCGAGCCATCGGCTGCGTTGCTGACGACGTTATTCAGATCAAGCTGGAATAATGCGGTGGTGATGGACAGCTTGCCGTCAAACAAGTCGAGCTTGTTGCCCACTTCGTAGTTGGTGGCTTGCTCCGGGGCGAGGTTGGCGTTCTTGGGTGATTTTTGCGATTTCGCAATGTTGGCGCCCTGTGGCGTGAAAGCCCGCGTTACGCTGGCGTAGATGGAGTCGTTTTCGACCGGTTTGTAGATCAGGCCGGCGCGTGGCGACCAGTTGTAGTCGACCCTGTGGGTCTGATTCGGCGTGACGCCTGGGGCGAGGTAGTCGGCGTCGACCGCAAACCGATCCCAGCGCACGCCGAGCAGCGCTATCCAATGCTGCCCCAGCGAAACCTGATCTTGTGCATAGACGCCGAACTCTCTGCCGATGACACGATTATTGCGGTCCAGGAAAGGGAACGTCAGGTTGGACACGGTCGGGTCGGACACTGAAAACGTTCCCGGCAGAGTTTTGGAACCCGGGGTTGGCAGCGTCTGCAGATCTTTGTCGCGCTGCCAGCCGAACTCGCTGCCTGCCAGCAGCTCGTGCTGCAACACGCCTGTATCAAAATTCGCGACTAACTCGGCGCGGTCAATGTAGCTCCGCCGGTCGCTGGGATGGTGGTATGCCTTCAGCTTGAGTTGGCCCAGCGCGTCCACGGCGCTGGCGGGGTAGGCATTCTGATACAGCTTCTGGTCGTTGCTCACGCGAAACGCGTTGCGCAGTTTCAAGTGGTCGTTGAATTGATGCTGGATGCGCAGGTTGAAGGCGCCGACGCGGGAACGCGTAAAGTTTTGATTCACGGAGCCGAAGAACTCGTCTCGCGGCACGTCAGCGGGGCGTCCGTTCTGAGAAGGAATGCCACGATCGGCCAAGCGCTGATCGTCGAGATAGGAGGCACCGAAATCGAGCTGGGTACGATCACCGAGCTGGAAGCTGAACTTGGGGTTGACCGCGTAGCGATGCAGGTAGTAGTTCTCGCGATAACCGCCTGAGTTTTCGGCCATCGCGAGTAAACGAAAGGCGCCGGATTGGCCTATCGCGTCGCCTACATCGGCCGTGCCGCGTAAATGTCTGTAGGAACCGGTCTCGAACGTGAGCTGACGAATGCGCTCCGGTTCGGCTTGCTTCGTGACCAGATTGATGATGCCGCCGGCACCGCCGCGGCCGAACAGAACGGCGGCGGGCCCTTGCAACACGTCCACGTGGGCGACGTTGTATAGATCACGGAAATACTCGGTGTCGTCACGCAAGCCATCCACAAAAAAATCCGACTTTGTCTTGACGCCGCGGATGTAAAACTCATCGGTGTTGCCTTCACCCATATTCACATAAACGCCGGGCGCGTTGCGTATCGCGCCCGCCAAAGATTGGACCGCCTGATCCTGCAAGACTTTTTCGGGGATGACCTGTATTGACTGCGGTACATCAATGATCGGCGTATCAGTGCCGGTTGCAGTGCTGGTTTGCGATATGCGGTAGCTTTGCGGCGCTCGACGGGTGACCACGACCGAGTGTAAATGTGTCGGGTCCTCGTCGCGCCCAACGGACGCTGCGACCGCGGGTTTTGCGTCCCGCGTTGTCTGCGACGTGTCGGATGTGTGCTGTTGGGTCTGGACGGGATTGGCCGCATTCGGAGATTGAGCCGGTTCCGCAAACGCGACCCACGGCGCCCCCGCGCACAATACGCACGCGACCACCAGCGGGGCCGACCCCCGAAGTTTTTTGACCATCATTATTTCCATGCGAATGAGTTTGAGAGACGGAATGTTAATGAGAATTGTTATCACCTGTCAATAGCATCTAACCTCAGATATCCAGCATGTCGCGCTGCCGCTCCACGCCTAGATCCACGACATTAAGAGCAGCCCCGACGGCATGCCTCCGGCTGGCTGATTGCGACGAGACCGCCTGGGTTGACGTCCGCTTGTTGGTGCATTGCCGGCCTGCAATCGAGCCGACATCATTTCAGCAGTCGAACGTCCGTTCCGCGTGTGGGCTGACGCCGGCCTGGGCGCGTAAAGTGGGCGTTTCCACCCCCATTGCAGTGACGGCTGAACGTGGCTGAAACCGATTGCAAACCTCGGAGAGTTCCATGAGCCGCTGTCATTATCACCAACAGGAAGGCTGTGACAGCGCGTTCACCGTCGATGCCTCACGCATCACGTTTGACTGCGGCTGCCTGCGCGAAATCGGCGACCGCGCGGTGCGACTGGGCATGAAGCGCGTCGCGCTGCTGATGTTCGAGACGGTGGCGAAATCGTTTGGAGGTGGCCGGTGTCGATGCGGCGGCCTACGCCGACGTTCACGTCGAACCCACGGATGTCTCGTTCAAGGAAGCGGCGCGGGTGACGCGCGAGATTGCGGCCGACGGCTACGCCTCGCTGGGCGGCGGTGCGACCGAGAGCGATGCCGGCGTAGTGCTGGCCGGCCGGCTGATCGAGATCATGCGCGGCGTGCTCATCCCCAATGGCTTGTCCGGTGTCGGTTATGTTGAGGGTGATCTGGAAGCGTTGACTGATGCCGCAGTCCGCGCATAACGAGCTAATAGCCCGTAAAACTCGAACCGGTACATGACGGCAATCAACCGCGGCTTCAAAAATCGGAGACCGTCGAACTATCGCAAGGCCACGCTGGGTTTCTAGCAGGGCCCTTCAGTTCAATCTGATGCAACTCTGCCGCTGGTCGTCGTCAACGCTGCTGCTTTGGATCGAGTCGTCGGGGTGGTTTTGAGAGCCGTAGCGGTGACTGGTTCGCTTGCCGCAGGTCCCGAAACCTCCGCCATGGGCGGAGGCGCTGCGCTGGCGGCCGTTGTCGTCACTATCGGTGATTTCGCCGCCTGTATCGATCGGGCATTGGCGGTAATGAGCGTTTCGGCCTGTTTCTCAAGTGCCGTCAGGCCAAGCTTGGCGTAACAGCGCTTGAGCAGCAACAACGCATCGGCGGTGGCGGGGGCGCCGGGATAGTCCGCGACCACATTCTGCGCCCGTTTCGCTGCCGCTAGCCAGGCGCCTCGGCGCGTATAGAAACGTGCGACGTCGATCTCGTGGACGGCGATCCGGTTGCGCAGGAAGATCATGCGCTGCCGGGCATCCCAGTTGTATTGGCTGTGCGGATAGCGTTGCAACAGCAGGGCAAAATCCTGGAATGCGCTCTGTTTGTTGCTGACATCGAATTGCGCGGTGTCGAGCGGCAGGAAGCGCAGTAGGCTCTGATCGCGGGATTGGTCGATCAGCCCTTTTAGATACAAAACGTAATCCGCATGGGGATGACGCGGGTGTTCGCGCAGAAAGCGATCGGCGCCACTGGCGGCGGCGTCGATCTCGTAATTGCGGTACTGGGCATAGATCTGCTCCAGCTCCGACTGGGTGGCGTAAGGAGTGAACGGGAAGCGCGTGATGACCTTGTCGAACGCTGTCGAGGCGTTGGCGTACTCCGAATTGACCAGCAGCTTGTGCGCCTGACGATACAATTGATCGGCCTTGAGTTCCAGTTCGCGATCACTGCCGGGTTTACGTGGCGTGCCGGGCAAGTTGTCGGCCGGGTGGAACGGGTTGTTGACAGGAATGCTGATGCCGCCGCCTTCCTTGTTCGGAGTGCTGCTGCAGGCACACAGCGTCGCCCCGACCAACAATGCGGCGAAGCTAAGGGCCAGACGTCGACTGGACGGCCGGAGCGAACGATTTTTCATGGAGTGTGAGGCAGCGAATGAGACTCTCTCCGAGTATAGCGCAAGGACGCCCAAACAGGCCGCTGGGGCAGATCCCGTGGCACAGATGTTGAGCGCCAGCGCGCAACAGCAGGCCGAGGTGCCGGCGGAGCTCGACGGCGTCCGTCTTGATGCCGCCGCCGCCCAGTTGTTTCCGGATTATTCGCGGGCACGCCTGCGCCTGTGGATTGAGGGCGGACGGATGCTTCACAACGGGCAGGCCACAGCGCGTGGGCGCCAGCCGGTGCGTGCTGGCGACCGCTTGCAGCTTGATCCTGATGATGCCGCGCTGGAAAGCCGGGTGGTCGCGCAACCGATTGATATCGAGGTGCTGTATGCGGATGCGGCGCTGGCCATCATTGACAAGCCGCCGGGACTGACGGTGCATCCCGGCGCCGGCACCCCCGATGGCACCTTGCAGAATGCCTTGCTGCACCGTTTCCCGCAGACCGCCGCGGTGCCGCGCGCCGGGCTGGTGCATCGGCTCGACAAGAATACCTCCGGCCTGCTGGTGGTGGCGCTGGATCTGCGCGCGCATACGCGGCTGGTGGCGGCGTTGGCACGACGCGAGATTCGGCGTGAATACGATGCGCTGGTGGTCGGCGCGGTGACCGCCGGCAATACGGTTGATGCGCCGATCGGCCGCGATCCGCGACATCGCACGCGGATGGCGGTGACGGAGGGCGGGCGCCGCGCGGTCACCCACTACAGCGTGGTGGAGCGGTTCGAGCGGTTGACGCTGTTGCGAGTGCAACTGGAGACCGGCCGTACGCATCAGATCAGGGTGCATCTGGCGCATTTGCGCCACCCGATCGTGGGCGATTCCGTCTACGGCTCACGTCGCCGCAGCGGAGTGGCGGCGGCCGACGCGTTCCCACGCCAGGCGCTGCATGCGCGGCGACTGAGCTTTGCGCACCCGCTGAGTGCCACCCCCCTGCAGTTCGAAGCACCGTTGCCGGACGATCTGCAATCCCTGCTGCGGGTCTTGCGCGAGGCGGAACCGCCCCATGCCTGATTCGTTGACCTCGACCTCGACCTCGACCTCGACACCGCCAGCCTTTCTATGGCCGGATTGGCCGGCGCCGGAGACGGTACATGCTGCCGTCAGTACCCGTTTGGGCGGCAGCAGTCGAGATCCCTACGCGAGCCTTAACCTCGGTCAATACTGTGGCGATGACCCGGCAGCTGTCACCGCCAATCGTCAGTGTGTGGTCGACGGACTGGCGTTGCCGCAACCACCGCGGTGGTTGCGGCAGGTGCACGGTTGCCGGGTGATCCGTGCCGGCGACGACGACCTCGAAGCGGACGGCGTCTGGAGTGACGTCCCCGGCAGGGCCTGCGCCGTGATGATGGCCGACTGCCTGCCGGTGTTGTTCTGCGATGTTGACGGCACGGTGGTCGCCGCCGCTCACGCCGGCTGGCGCGGGCTGGCCAGCGGCATCCTCGAAGCAACGGTAGCGGCGCTACCGGCGGCCCCACAGCGGCTGCTGGCGTGGTTAGGGCCGGCGATCGGCCCACGGGCGTTCGAAGTCGGTGCAGAGGTGCGCAGCGCCTTCGTCGGTCAGCAGCCGCAGGCACGGACCGCATTCACCCGCGGCCGTCGTGACGGCTCATTTCTCGCCGATCTCTACGCGCTGGCGCGGTTGCGTCTTGCCGCAGTCGGTGTTGATCATATCTACGGCGGTGGCTTGTGTACCTACACCGACGTGCGGCGTTTCTTCTCCTATCGACGCGACGGCAATACAGGCCGCATGGTGGCCATGGTCTGGTTATCGCCACCATCAAGTGGCGTTGATAAGATCTGAGACATCAGGATTCTCTAGTTGTTTGTGGCGCCGGTGTCTGTCACATGCCAACCTACGAATGCTTGTTCCATATCGTTGTCGAGTGAATCAGCGCGGCGCATGGAGGGGGATCAAACGAGCTTGAAGTTGCGGGGTATTCTGCCGCTGGTACACGGTGGCTTCCATCTGCCGCGTATTCGATGAACTCATCACCCGATCCTCTACAGCAGCGCATAATGAGTCAGTAGCCTGTAAAACCTCGAACAGGTTCGTGACGGCAATCAACCGTGGCTTCAAGAATCGGAAACCGTCGAACCTATCGCAATGCCATGCTGGATTTCTAGAAGCGTCCTATTGTAGAGTCACGGTCATTCGCCAAGAATGACCGCTCAGGCTCATCTGTCGTTGGAATCACGCTGCCACCTCCAGGTTCATGTGTCATTGGAAGAGGCTCGGTGTTGACGGCAACCCTCGTGCTCATTACGATATTCACCCTCATGGACGGGTCCGCACAGTCGGGCCCGTCGTTTTCTTTTCCATTCCCGGAAGCTGTGAAGTGCCTACGATCAATCAGTTAGTGCGCCAAGGGCGTGTTTCAAAGCCGGCCAAGAATAAAGTCCCAGCGCTGGAAGCCTGCCCGCAAAAGCGCGGTGTATGCACCCGCGTCTATACCACTACGCCGAAAAAGCCCAACTCGGCGTTGCGCAAGGTTTGCCGCGTGCGCCTGACCAATGGCTTTGAAGTCTCCAGCTATATTGGTGGCGAAGGTCACAATCTGCAGGAACACTCGGTGGTGATGATCCGCGGCGGTCGCGTCAAGGATTTGCCGGGCGTGCGCTATCACACCGTACGCGGCGCGCTGGATGCCTCGGGCGTCGACAAGCGCCGTCAGGGCCGCTCCAAATACGGCGCCAAGCGGCCGAAAAGCAGCTAAGCCATTGTCTTAACCCTGCGGATTTCGCAGCGAATCACCTTTTGAGGTTGCATCATGGCCCGTCGTCGTACCCCCGAGCGTCGCACTATTCTTCCGGACCCCAAGTTCAAGAACGAACTGGTCACCAAATTCATGAACATGATCATGAAAGATGGCAAGAAGTTCGCCGCCGAAAAGATTGTCTACGGTGCGCTGGATCAGATTTCGTCGAAGAAAAGTACGGATGAGCCCGCGCTGGTGCTGGAAACCGCTTTTGACAATGTGCGTCCGACCGTCGAGGTCAAGTCACGCCGCGTCGGCGGTGCCACCTATCAGGTTCCGGTCGAAGTACGCTCTGTGCGTCGCACCAGTCTGGCGATGCGCTGGATCATCGACGCCGCCCGTGCCCGCGGTGAGAAGAGCATGGTCGACCGCCTTGCCGGCGAGCTGCTGGATGCCTCCGAGCACCGCGGTGCCGCGGTCAAGAAGCGCGAAGACACGCACAAGATGGCCGAGGCCAACAAGGCGTTCTCGCACTTCCGCTGGTAAGCGCCGCCTTACCGTCCAAGCAACACGTTCCAAAGGATTCACGCCGTGCCCCGCAATACTCCCATACAGCGCTACCGCAATATCGGTATCTCTGCGCACATCGACGCAGGCAAGACCACCACCACCGAGCGCATCCTGTTCTACACCGGCGTCAGCCACAAGATCGGTGAAGTCCATGATGGCGCCGCCACCATGGATTGGATGGAGCAGGAACAGGAGCGCGGGATCACCATCACTTCGGCGGCGACCACTTGCTTTTGGAGCGGGATGGCGCATCAGTTCGAAAAGAATCGCATCAACATCATCGACACCCCCGGACACGTCGACTTCACCATCGAGGTCGAGCGCTCGATGCGCGTGCTCGACGGTGCGGTGATGATCTATGACTCGGTCGGCGGCGTGCAGCCACAATCGGAGACGGTGTGGCGCCAGGCCATCAAGTACAAAGTGCCGCGTCTGGCCTTCGTCAACAAGATGGATCGCGTGGGCGCTGATTACGCGAAAGTGCACCGGCAGATTCGTGAACGCCTGCACGGCAATCCGGTAGCAATCCAGTTGCCACTGGGCGCCGAGGAAGACTTCAAGGGCGTCATCGATCTGGTCAAGATGAAGGCGATCGTGTGGAGCGAAGAAGACCGCGGCGTCACTTTCAGCTATGAGGAGATTCCCGCTGATCTGCTCGACTCAGCCAAAGAATGGCGCGAGAAGATGGTCGAGGCTGCAGCGGAAGCCAACGAAGAGCTGATGACCAAGTACCTGGAAGGCGAGGCGCTTTCCGAAGACGAGATCAAGGTTGGTCTGCGGGCGCGCACCATCGCGCTGGAGATCGTGCCGATGCTGTGCGGTTCGGCCTTCAAGAACAAGGGCGTGCAAGCGCTGCTGGATGCGGTGATCGAATACCTGCCAGCGCCGACCGAAGTGCCAGCGATCAAGGGTCATGACGCCGACGACGAAACCAAGCTGGTCGAACGCCATGCCTCCGACGACGAGCCGTTTTCGGCGCTGGCGTTCAAAATCATGACCGATCCCTTCGTCGGCACGCTGACCTTTATTCGCGTGTATTCGGGGGTAGCGTCGTCCGGCGACACCGTCTACAACTCGCGCAACGGCAAGACCGAGCGCATCGGTCGCATGCTGCAGATGCACGCCAACGAGCGCAGCGAGTTGAAAGAAGTACGTGCCGGCGACATCGTTGCCTGTGTGGGGCTGAAAGATGTCCATACCGGCACCACGCTGGCTTCTACCAGTGCACCGGTGATCCTCGAGCGCATGGAGTTCCCCGAGCCGGTGATCAGTCAGGCGGTGGAACCGAAGACCAAGATCGACCAGGAAAAGATGGGTATGGCGCTCAGCAAGCTGGCGCAGGAAGACCCGTCGTTCCGCGTCAAGACCGACGAGGAAACCGGTCAGACGATCATCTCCGGCATGGGCGAGCTACATCTGGAAATTCTGGTCGACCGCATGAAGCGCGAGTTCAAGGTCGAGGCCAATGTCGGTGCGCCGCAGGTGGCCTACCGAGAGACCATCCGCAAGTCAGTGGAATCGGAAGGCAAGTTCGTGCGGCAGTCCGGCGGACGTGGCCAATATGGCCATTGCTGGCTGCGCCTCGAGCCGCAGGAGCCGGGCAAAGGTTACGAATTCGTCAACGGAGTCGTTGGTGGCGTGATCCCCAAGGAGTACATCCCGGCCGTCGACAAGGGCATTCAGGAGGCCATGAAGAATGGCGTCATCGCAGGTTATCCGGTGGTCGACATCAAGGTGACCTGCTTCGATGGGTCCTACCATGACGTCGATTCCAACGAAATGGCGTTCAAGATCGCCGGTTCGATGGGCTTCAAGGACGGCGTGATTAAGGCCAATCCGGTGATTCTGGAGCCGATCATGGCAGTCGAAGTCGAAACGCCCGAGGACTACATGGGCGATGTGATGGGCGATCTCAGCCGTCGCCGCGGCATGATTCTCGGCATGGACGACGTCGGCGGCGTCAAGGCGCTCAAGGCCGAGGTGCCGTTGTCCGAAATGTTCGGTTACTCGACCACGCTGCGTTCGATGAGCCAGGGTCGAGCCACCTACACCATGGAATTCAAGAAATACCAGGAGGCACCGGCCAATGTCGCCGCCGGTCTCGCCAAGAAAGCGGCCTGAACAAACAGTACAAGCCGTATCCATCAACTAACCCACATTAAAGTATCACCACCCAGACCCAGGTAAGCGCAATGGCCAAGGAAAAATTTCAACGCACCAAGCCGCACGTCAACGTCGGCACGATCGGACACGTCGACCACGGCAAGACCACCCTGACGGCTGCGTTGACCGTGGTTCAGGCCAAGAAATTTGGCGGTGAGACACGCAACTACGCCCAGATCGACAACGCTCCCGAAGAAAAGGCACGCGGCATCACCATCAACACCAGCCACGTCGAATACGAAACCGCAAAGCGCCACTACGCCCACGTCGACTGCCCCGGGCACGCCGACTACATCAAGAACATGATCACCGGTGCCGCCCAGATGGACGGCGCCATCCTGGTTGTGAGCGCCGCCGACGGTCCCATGCCGCAGACTCGCGAACACATCCTGCTGGCGCGCCAGGTCGGCGTCCCCTACATCGTCGTCTACCTCAACAAAGCCGACATGGTGGATGACGCCGAACTACTCGAACTGGTCGAAATGGAAGTGCGTGAACTCCTCTCCGCCTACCAATTCCCCGGCGACGACACCCCCGCCCTGAAGGCCCTCGAAGGCGACGAATCCGACATCGGCACCAAGAGCATCGACAAACTCGTCGATGCCCTCGACAGCTACATCCCCGAACCCGAGCGTGCCATCGACGGCGCCTTCCTGATGCCCGTCGAAGACGTCTTCAGCATCTCCGGCCGCGGCACCGTCGCCACCGGAAGAGTTGAGCGCGGCATCATCAAAGTTGGCGAAGAAGTCGAGATCATCGGCATCCGGCCCACCACCAAGACCATCATCACCGGCGTCGAGATGTTCCGCAAACTGCTCGACCAGGGCCAGGCCGGCGACAACGTCGGGCTGCTGCTGCGTGGCACCAAGCGCGAAGACATACATCGAACGCGGCCAGGTACTGGCCAAACCCGGCTCCATCACCCCCCACACCAAATTCGAAGCCGAAGTCTACGTCTTGAAGAAAGAAGAGGGCGGCCGTCACACTCCCTTCTTCAAGGGCTACCGTCCGCAATTCTACTTCCGCACCACCGACGTCACCGGCAGCGTTGAACTGCCGGAGGGCACCGAGATGGTGATGCCGGGCGACAACATCAGCATCGTGGTGGAGCTGATCAACCCGATCGCCATGGAAGATGGCCTGCGCTTCGCCATCCGCGAAGGTGGCCGTACCGTCGGCGCCGGGGTGGTCAGCAAGATATTGCAGTAAGGCCGAGCCGGGAATCGGGAGTCGTAAAAGCTCAACTGCGGCAGTCCATGCACTTCTGCTGTTGACGATCCCCGATTCCCGTAACAAGAAACTTGCAGCCCCTTGCGCGTCCCGCTATAATTCGCGCCCCGTTGTGACCCCCTTGGAAACTTTTTCGAGGGGCCGTTCTTTAAGACCTGAGTGAAAGCATGGCCGCGACAAGTCAATCGA
>CAJDTS010000035.1_pt1 | contig 15374 bp, 10 predicted proteins | sample 7389861 | NCBI WGS metagenome assembly CAJDTS01 (sample SAMEA7055659, study PRJEB34461) | soil metagenome | biome: terrestrial ecosystem; feature: Peninsula; material: soil | place: Antarctica | collected 2016 | reverse complement strand
AACCATGCGGTGCCGGAAGCCGAAATCGCCATCGCCACCGGCGAGGTGCGCGGGCTGGAGGCGATCGAGGCAGAGTACGAGCGCGGCATCGCCGACGAGCGCTGCCCGGTAAAGTACGTCATCACCCAGCAGGCTTTGGCGGAGGGTTGGGACTGCCCCAGCGCCTATGTGCTGGTGAGCATGGCGGAGCTGCGCTCGGCCACGGCGGTGGAGCAGTTGCTGGGCCGGGTACTGCGCCAGCCCGACGCGCGCGCGCGGGCCTCGACGGCGCTGAATCACTCCTACGCCTACGTGGTGTCGCGTGATTTCGGTGCGACCGCTGCGGCGTTGCGCGATCGGTTGGTGGACGGCGCGGGCTTCGAGCGGCGCGAGGTCGGCGAGTTCGTGATTGCCTCGCGACCTGAACAGGCGCCTTTCGATCTGAGCGCGCGGCCGGGCCGGGTGACGGTGACGCCGGTGGTGGTGAGCCTGCCGCAGGCGCCGACGCTGCGCAGTATCCCGAAGTCGGTGCGCGACAAGCTGGAGTGGGATCGCAAATCCGGCCGCTTGACCATTCGTGAGCCGTTGACCGACGAGGAGACGGCCAGCGTCACCGCCAGCGTCGACGACGAGGCCGCGCGGCAGGCGATTGTCGAGGCGGTGAAAATCAGTCGTCAGCAGGTGGAGTTTTTCGTCACGCCGGCGGAGCGCGGCGAGCCGTTGGCGGTGCCGCAGATGATGCTCAGAGTACAAGGCGAACTGGCGTTGTTCGACGATCCCGAAGCGCTGGGATATCCGTGGACGTTGTCGAAATACGACGCCGTGCCCACGCCCGAACAACTGCAGGCGCTGGGCGCCAGCCGCGCCGCAGAAGGCGGGGAGATCGATGTCGACGACAGCGGGCAGATGGTGACGCGCTTCGTCGACACGTTGCAACGCGACCTGGGTTTGAGCTATCGCCCCGAGCATTTCGACGAAATCCATCTGGCGACCTGGTTGGCCCGCAATCTGCCGGAAACCACACTCACCCACGCCGGCAAGCGCGCATTCGTGGCGTACTGGTTGCGAGCGCTGCTGAAAACGTCGGAATTTGATCTGGCGCGGGCCAATCGCCAGAAGTTTCTGATCCGCACGCTGCTGGAGGCGCGCTTGCGTGACTTGCGCCGTGCGGCAGCCCGACAGTGCTATCAGGACACGCTGTTCGGAGATGAGACCGCTGCCAACGCGGTGGTTAGCGACGATTACTGTTACCGCTTCGATGCGCAGGGCTACGCGCCCAATCGCGATTACGACGGCCGCTTCGGGCACTTCGACTTCCGCCGGCATTACTGCGGGCGTATCGGCGATTTCGACAGTAAAGAGGAATTCGAATGTGCTTGCTGGCTGGATCGACAGGCGCAGGCCGGACGCATGCAGTTCTGGGTGCGTAACCTGGTGAACAAATCCACGTGTGCGTTCTTTTTGCAGAAAGCGGACGGGCGGTTCTTCCCGGACTTCTTGTGCAAGCTCAACAGCGGCTGCATTCTGGCGGTGGAGTACAAGGGCGCGTTGGGTTGGACCGACGCGCAGGATGATCGCGATATCGGCGGGCTGTGGGCGAATCTGTCCCAGGAACGCTGTTGTTTCGTCATGGCACGGGACAAGAACTGGGCACCGATCAATGCGCTGCTGGGTTCAGCCTAAGGTTTGATGGCCGGCGTGGTCGAACGACTGATTGTTTCGATCCACGATATGTCATACCTTTGTGACAACCGGACTTGCCCACGAATACGTGCAAGTATATGGAGGAATGGCTGAAAGAGAAGTATCCACAACATTTTCAGGATGACAAGGATTGATGCTTGCTGACAGCGGGTTTTGGTTGGCCTTGGTCAATCGACGCGATCCTTGGCACGCTCGAGCTCGCACAGCGCTGGAAACCTGGGTAGGAGAGCGGTTCGTCAGCACTTGGCCGGTTTTGACCGAGGCCTGTCCACTGATGAGCGTAATTTTCAGCCCTACCGTTGAAGCATCAAAAACCCTTCAAGAATCTGCTGCCGCCGGATTAAGCCGGCGGCGCGCCACCTGACCCTATAAAGCCCAATGCTGGAAACCGAACGCCTGCCGTTGCGCCTTTTCGTCGAAAAGGCCTATCTCGACTATTCGATGTACGTGGTGCTGGATCGCGCGCTGCCGCACATCGCCGACGGCTTGAAGCCGGTCCAGCGGCGTATTGTCTATGCCATGAGCGAGCTTGGGCTCTCCGCCGCCAGCAAACCAAAGAAATCGGCGCGCACCGTCGGCGATGTCATCGGCAAGTTCCATCCGCACGGCGATAGCGCCTGCTACGAGGCGATGGTGACGATGGCGCAGCCGTTCGCCTACCGCTATCCGCTGGTCGACGGGCAGGGCAACTGGGGCTCGCCGGATGATCCCAAGAGCTTTGCGGCGATGCGTTACACCGAGGCCAAGCTGACGCCCTACGCGGCGACTTTGCTGGCGGAACTGGAACAGGGCACCGCCGACTGGGTGCCCAATTTCGACGGCACACTGAACGAACCGAAGCTGCTGCCCGCGCGTCTGCCCAATATCCTGGTCAACGGCACCACCGGCATTGCGGTGGGCATGGCCACCGACATACCGCCGCACAATTTGCGGGAACTGGTAGCCGCCTGTCAGTTGTTGCTGAAGCAACCGAAAACGACGTTGGAAGCGCTGTTCGAGTTGGTGCCAGCGCCGGATTTCCCGACCGGCTGCGAGATCATTAGCGAGCCGGCCGAACTGCTGAAGATCTACGAGACCGGCAACGGTATGGTGCGTACGCGAGCGCGCTGGCAGCGCGAGAGCGGTGATGATCGGGGCAACATCGTCATCACGCACCTGCCCCATCAGGTGTCGCCGGCCAAGATCCAGGAACAGATCGCTGCGCAGATGCGAGCCAAGAAGTTACCGCTGGTGGAGGATTTGCGCGACGAATCGGACCATGAGAATCCGATCCGCATCGTCATCATCCCGCGCTCCAACCGCGTCGACGCCGAGGCACTGATGGCGCATCTGTGTGCCACGACCGATCTGGAAAAGTCGGTGCGCTGCAATCTCAACATGATCGGTCTCGACGGCCGGCCACGGGTCAAGAACCTGCGCGAAATTCTGGTCGAGTGGCTGGTTTATCGCAGTGCCACGGTGCGCCGCCGGCTGGAACACCGGTTCGGCAAAGTTAACGACCGGTTGCACATTCTCGACGGCTTGATGATTGCCTATCTCAACATCGACGAAGTCATCCGCATCATTCGCTACGAGGACGATCCACTGGTCGAGTTGATGCAACGGTTCGGCCTCAGCGAGATTCAAGGCAACGCGATTCTCGATCTCAAGCTGCGCCACCTGCAGAAGATCGAGGAAGTGCAGATCACGGCCGAGCAGGACGCGTTGGCGGTCGAACGAGCCATGTTGGAAGCCCTGCTGGGTTCCGAGACCCGGTTGAAGACGCTGGTCGGCAAGGAGTTGGAAGAGGATGCGAAGAAGTATGGTGACGCGCGTCGTTGCCCGATCATTTCCCGGCCTGCGGCACAGGCCTTGAGCACGACCGAGGTACTGCCGGCCGAACCGATCACCATCGTGTTGTCGAAGGCCGGCTGGATTCGTTCTGCCAAGGGCCACGGCATCGACGCGACGGGGCTGTCCTACCGCGCCAGCGACGAGTTTCTGTGCGCGGTAGAGGGCCGCAGCAACCAGTTATTGATTCTGATCGGCTCGCGCGGCCGTGCCTATACCTTGAATCCGCGCGAGTTGCCGTCGGCGCGGTCGCAGGGTGAGCCGGTGACCTCGAGGCTGGATCTGCAGGATGGCTCCAGCATCGTTGCGTTGCTGCTGGGCGATGGCGCAGAGCGTTATGTGCTGGGCGGTAACGGCGGTTATGGTTTCATCGCCAAGCTCGACGACTTGCAGAGCCGCAATCGCGCGGGCAAGACGGCGATCAACCTGGGCGGGATGCCGTTTGCCGTGGGGCCGGTGCAGGAGGTGGCGAGCGAGCGGTTGGCGCTGGCCACGGCTGAGGGCCGTCTGCTGCTGTTGTCGCTCTCGGAATTGCCCGAACTGGCCAAAGGCAAAGGCAACAAGCTGGTGACGCTGCGGGGTCAGGATCGCATTACCGGTATCTGTGTGCTGCCCGCCGGCCGCGCGCTGGTCGTCACCAGCGGTAAACGTACGCTGACGTTGAAACCGAACGATCTTGAGCATTACGTCGTCGCCCGCGCCGCCCGCGGCAATTATCTGCCCCGGGGTTACACGCGTGTCGAGGCGTTGGAGCCGGCACCGGAACGGGGTGTGACTACTACGGGCCATGAATCCTGAGGCAGGGCTCTTGAGTTCGGCGTCTAAGCCACCAGATTCGGTTTATAACCTCCAATGAGTTCTATGCGCGCATGAAACGTATTGCTCTGTTCCTGTTGACAAACATTGCCGTGTTGCTGGTGCTGGGGGTGGTTTGCAGCGTGCTCGGCATTAATCGTTACCTGACGCCGCACGGACTCAATCTGCCGATGTTGCTGGCGTTCTCGGCGGTTCTCGGGATGGGTGGTTCTTTCATCTCGCTGGCGATGTCAAAGTGGATCGCCAAGCGTTCGGTGGGGGCGAAGGTCATCACCCAGCCGTCCAGCGCCGCCGAATCCTGGCTGCTGTCGACGGTGCAGCGGCTGACGAGCTCGGCGGGCATCGGCATGCCCGAAGTCGCGGTCTACCAGTCGCCGGAAATGAACGCATTTGCCACCGGCATGAGCCGCAATCACGCATTGGTGGCGGTGTCCTCCGGACTACTGCAATCGATGAAACAGGATGAGATCGAAGCGGTGCTGGGCCACGAGATCACCCATATCGTCAACGGCGACATGGTGACGCTGACGCTGGTTCAGGGTGTGGTCAACACTTTCGTGTTCTTCCTGGCCCGCGTACTGGGCTACGCCATCGATCAAGCCGTGTTTCGCCGAGATCCGCGCGAGGGCGGCATGGGTATCGGTTACTTCATCACAGTGATGGTGCTGCAGGTGGTGCTGGGTTTCCTCGCCAGCATGGTGGTTTGTGCATTTTCGCGCTGGCGCGAATTCCACGCCGATGCCGGCGGCGCGCACCTGGCCGGATCGCGCAAGATGATCGCTGCGCTGGAACGGCTCAAACTGGGTCATGAGCCGTCAACACTGCCGCAAAACATGGCGGCCATGGGTATCGTCGGCGGCAAGCTGTCGTATCTGTTCATGACGCATCCTCCGCTCGAGGCCCGCATCGAGGCACTGCGCAAAATGGCAACTGCGGCGCGTTAATTCGTGTTTGCGGCGCTGAGGACGGGTTCGGGCCTCTGCTTCAGTCGCGGGGGCTTTCGAACTCGCCGCTGAGCAATACCACCTCGTGCTCCTGCACATGGAAACCCTGTACGAAGTTCACGCCCATCTGCCACATGCGCGCCATGATGCTGGCGTCTTCAACGTGAACGACGATGGTTTTCAGCCGATGCTGCCTGGCGACGCCCATTAACTCGGTGAATTTTCGCTGGATGGATTTATCGTTGAACTTGCGCGTGAATTCTGGGTGGAACTTGATGTATTGAGCGGGGATGTGGTTGAGCAACTGGATTGAAGACGCGCCTACGCCATAGTGTTCGAGCGCGATTCCGATACCGAGTTTGCTCAGCGCCTGAGTCAGTGCCTTGGCTTTGCGCACGTGATTCTGCACCGCTAGTTCCTGCAGCTCCACGACAAGCGAGTTCTCCGGCAGCGGTTGCCGCTGGAGCCGCTCCTTGAACCAGTTGAGAAAACTCTCGGCACCGTTGATGCTGTCCTCGGACAGTTTCACGAACAGAATCTGTTCCGGGCCGGGCTTGTGGATCACGTTCAGTGCCCGGTCAATGACCCAGCGATCGATTTCAGCCATCAGACCTGCGGCCTGCGCCTGGCGCATGAATTCTTCGGCATGAAATTCGCCGCCGGTTTCGTCGATCATGCGCAGCAGTACATCGAATCGAGTCTGTGATTCCCCCTCAAGGCTGGCGATCGATTGATACGCCAGCTTCAGGCGACCCTGTTCCAGCGCCAGCTTTACAGTGGTGGCGATGCGCGTCTGTTCGCGTTCCTCAACCTTGACCTTGGCCGCTTCTCCCAGTACACAAACGAGATCACCACCTTCGCCGGACAACTTGCGCACTTCGCCGGCAAGTTGCTGCACCACCGCCTCGATCTGCTCGTCGGCGCCCATCGGGTAAATCACAGCACTGAGCATGACCTGGGCTTCATGGCGGGGGGTTGCGTAGACCTGCTTGCTGATGGTGTTTCGCAGTACCTGCGCCAGTGCTTCGACACCGGCGATGTCGGGCCTCAACACCGACAGCGCCAGCTCATCGTTGGAAAACACAAACAGGCGGTCCTGGGATTCGAGGTGTGCCTGTACGGCTTCGCCGATACAGGTGCGGATCTCCTCGGCATCGATCATGCCGATACGCGACTCCAGTTCGGCGTAACAGTCGATCTTGATCAGCAGCGCCGTACGTAACAAGCCCGCGGGAGCGGGAGCGCCCAGTGCGCGGGCAAATTCGATCCGTCCCCCGATGGGTTTCACTCCATTGCAGCCCGGCGCGGTTTCGCTGCGCACCAGCATCTCGATCACGCTTTCGCCATCGACAGCGCCAAGAATCAGATTGGCTTTCACATTGACGTCGACGCGACCGTTGCCCCTGCGCAGAGCCAGCTCCAGCGGCTCATCGCTGTGCTTACCCCTGAGGACCTGGCGCAGCCGCTCCTTCACGAGGTTTTGCTGCTCGGATATCACCAGATCGACCATCGGTGTGCCGATCAACGGAGTGGCCTCGTCGTGTCCCAGCAGCTTGGCGAAAGCCGTATTTGCACCTACCAGAATACCTTCCTGTACGTGCGCTATCGCGTCCAGCGTACCTTCGGTCAGTTGTTGGTGGCGCGACTGGAAGTCCTGCAGACGCTGGCGGGTGGCATCCAGTTCACGCAGATGATGGTGGTTGATCAACTCGCGCATCACCACCCGTTCGAGGTGACGCAGATGGGCCGGGTTGCGGCTGCTGACACAGTCTTGCAGGCCCTGGGTGAGGGCCTCAGCAGTCTTCTCGGCATCGAGGTCTTGCGTCAGGGACAGCAGTGGTAATTCAGGACACAGTTTGTTGCGCAAGCTGGCCACGCGTTCCAACGGCGCTGCAGCCAGCGTGTCTTCGCACAACAGAAGATCCGGTGGATCGCGTTTCAGCACATCCTCGAGTTCAGCCAGATCGCTGATCCAGGCGGTGCGCAGTGGATGACCGGCGTTGCGCAGGTGACTTTCGATACGCTTGGCGGCGTCCTCGGCCGCTGCAACGACCACCAGCACACCACTGGCTTCTTTCAGCAGTTCGGTTGGCAGCACGTTGAGGCCTACCACGACACGCCTGTTTTTGCCGGCGCACCTGCGGTTTCGCGCACCAGGCGCGGCACCAGATAACCCGCCGTGCGGGCGCTGAGCGCGCGCATGAGTTGGCCGGCTCTGGCTTCGCCGACTTCGAAATGCGCTGCGCCCTGCACACGATCCAACATGTGCAAATAATAGGGCAAAACGCCTGCATCCAACAGGCGTTCAGACAGTGCCAGCAGCGCAGCGACGGAATCGTTGACACCGCGCAGCAAAACCGACTGGTTGAGCAGATGAACACCGGCTTCGTGCAGACGGGTGCAGGCTTTGATCAAGGCGTCGTCGATTTCGTTGGCGTGGTTGATGTGCAGCACCATCCACTTCTGTAGTCGGCAGCGATCCAACCAGTCCAGCAGGGCGGCGTCGACGCGCTGCGGCAGTACCACCGGTTGGCGCGTGTGGATGCGCAGACGTCGCAGATGCGGAATCGCATTCAATCCCTGCGCCAGTTTTGCTAATTTGTCGTCGGTCAGCGACAGCGGATCGCCGCCGGACAGAATGACCTCGACGAGGCTGGTGTCCGCCGCGATGGCCGCCAGCGTTGGATTCCAGCGGTCACGCGTGGCCAGCGATTCGCCATAGGGAAAATGCTGGCGGAAACAGTAACGGCAGTGCACCGCGCAGGCACCCGTGGTGATCACCAGCGCACGGCCACGGTACTTGCGAATTACCCCGCCCTCACTGCGGCGATCGAGCTCGCCAACCGCGTCGTGGAGAAATCCGGGCGCTTCCACAGCTTCCCGATCCGATGGCCAGACTTGCAGGAAAAGCGGGTCGTGTGGATCACCGCGACGCATGCGGGTGACAAACGCGCGGGGCACACGCAACGGGAAATGACGCCGTTGGGCAAAGTTCAGAGAGGGTAGTGCCGGATCGAGTTCGAGCAATCGCAGCAACGCTTCCGGAGTCGTGACACAGTCGGCTGCGTCGTGCTGCCATGCGGCGATTGCCGGCGATACCGGCCGGAAGGGGGGGGAGTCATCCACCGCCGGGATTGTGGAGGTGTGCCGAGCTTGCGGCAAGTGCCTGTCGGTGTTCAGGGTCGGGGTTTGCGTTTGTGCGCCGGGGATTTTCCGATGATCGGTTTGCCACGCAAATCCGCTGCTGCCGGTTCCGGCCGGGGCGTCTTGGGCGTGTAGCGGCACAAGTCGCGGATCACGCAGCGCCAGCACTCCGGCGTGCGCGCCTTGCACACGTAGCGGCCGTGCAGGATCAGCCAGTGATGCGCGTTGTGGACGAACTCGGGAGGTGTGATCTTTTCGAGCTGTTTTGAAATTGTATCGGCGTTGTTGCCGGGCGCCAATCCGGTGCGGTTGGCAATGCGAAAGATGTGGGTGTCCACCGCGATGGTGGGTTGGCCGAAGGCGACGTTGGCGACCACGCTGGCGGTCTTCCAACCGACACCGGGCAGCTCCCGCAGCGTTTCGCGATCCTGTGGGACATTGCCGCCGTGTTCGTCGAGCAGCCGTCGACACAAGGCGATGACGTTTTTTGCCTTGGTGTTGTAGAGGCCGATGGTCTTGATATACGGCTTCAGGCCCTCTTCGCCCAACGCCAGGATCGTCTGCGGAGTGTTGGCGACGGCGTAGAGTTTTGTGGTCGCCTGGTTGACCGACACATCGGTGGCCTGGGCGGAGAGCACCACCGCCACCAGCAGTTCGAAAGGCGTTTGGTAGACCAGCTCGCTGCGCGGATTGGGGTGGGCCGCGGCCAACCGCGCGAACAGTTCATGGCGTTTGGCCGGGCTCATGTCTTGTTTCCGTTGATGCGTTGCCGGGCGGCGTCGAGATATCCCGCGATGCGTGCTTCCCGCACCTGAGTACTTAGTTTGTGCAACCGCGCCGCTTCTCGTTCTGTCTGGCGTCGACCCAAGCGGCGTTGCCGAGCCGCGTGGCGTAGACGCGAAAGTGCTGCTCGCTCGCGTGCCAGATGCGCATCGATTTGTCGCGGACGCAGCTCGATGCAATCCACCGGGCATACCGGCAGGCACAACTCGCAGCCGGTGCATTCTGCTTCGATGACGGTATGCATCAATTTCGGTGCGCCGACGAAGGCGTCGACCGGGCAGACATCCGCGCACTTGTAGCAGCCGATGCACTCAGGCTCCCGTACATAGGCAACGATGGGCTTGCGCTCTTCTTCTCCACAGGACGGATCCAGTAGCAGGGGTGGGCGTTTCAGCAGCGCCGCTAGCGCCTCGATGGTCGTGGCCCCGCCCGGCGGACAGCGGTTAAGCGCGGTCTGGTCGGCGGCCAGCGCGTCGGCGTAAGCCCGGCAGTCGGGATAACCGCACCGCGTGCACTGGGTCTGTGGCAGCAGTGCGTCGATACGTTCGGCTAATGATGCCATCATCTGTCCGGGACCGAGGTTCCAGTCATGCCTTGAATTTTTCGAAGTATGCTGGATCGACATCGAATACGGCGCGCTTGTTTACGCCAAGCTCGACGCGTTCGAACATTTCCACCAGCTTAACGCCGTCCACCAGTTCCACTTGTGGCGCGCCATCCCGACTCGCTTCCTCAATCGCCGCATTTGAAAATGAAGACGTCGTCATGATGATGCCCTTTTCCGCACGGCCAATCATTGCATTGCGAAAGTCGCCAACTTGCGCTCGTGAAACCAAATTGTTCTCGGCGTATCGCTTGCATTGGAAGAGCACTTTGAAGCTGACAAATGGATTAATCTCAAGCATTCCAAATCCATCAATGCCTCCGTCCGCCGAACCGCCAGTGATCTCGACATTTTCAAACCCAGATTCACGTAGGAGTTCTTGGCATATTTTTTCAAAGCCGAGTGGGCTGAGTGATCGGAGCACGTCGATTAGGGTTAGTGTCGCTTCAGGGAGGATTCCCTCTGGAGTCTCTACTTCCTGCTGTGTTTGATCCGGCTCACTTGTATGTTTCTGCTTGCGGTTCTCAGCGTGAATGGCAACCCATTTTCTAAATATTTCCTGTGCCTGAGCTTCAGAAATATGGGTATTCCGACCTTTTTCGGTGAGCGTCCATGTGCCATGTTTTGAAGAATCGAGCAGGCCTTCCCAAACAAGATACTGTCTCGCCCACGCCACTTGGTTGTGAAACCTGCCCCCACCGGATTTGAGTGTGTCATCTAAAACGGAGTCAGACAGGCGTAGATTTTTCGCGATCCGGTCGGATGCTTCCCGTGGTCGCCCAGAATCGCCGAGGTCACGAAGAGCGTCGAGCAATGGCCCGAACCATTTGGTGAACTCAACTTTTGATTTGCGCGTCATCGCCTGGGTCGTCCTGCTTATCAACGTACAATCATGCCCGGCTCGGCGCCGTCGTCCGGCGACAGCAGGAATGGCTTGCCGTCGCCGTGGCTGGCGGCCAGGACCATGCCTTCGGACAGGCCAAAACGCATCTTGCGTGGCGCGAGGTTGGCGACGACAACCGTCAGTCGGCCGACCAGCGATTCCGGCGTGTAGTGTGGTTTGATGCCGGCGAACACTTGGCGTTTGCCGAGATCGCCGACGTCCAGTGTCAGCTTTAGTAGTTTGTCGGCGCCTTCGACAAGTTCAGCATTTTCGATGCGGGCGATGCGCAGTTCGATCTTGCCGAAATCGTCGATGCTGGCGTAGTCGGGTTTGTCGATGGCGGCTGTGGTCGCGGCGGGCTGGTCTGGTGTGGACATGGGGGCGAGGTCTTCCTTGGAAGCGGAAATCAGGGCCGCGATCTGTTTCGGATCGATGCGGGTCAGTAGCGGCGGATAAGGCTGGATGGCGTGATCCAGCAGCGGCTCGGCGGCGTCCGTCCAGGTCAGTGGTGAAATGTTCAGGAAGGCTTCGGCACGCGCCGCTAGCGCTGGCAGCACCGGCTTGAGGTACACGGTGAGGATGCGGAACGCGTTGAGGAAGGTGGTGCACGCCGCCTGCAGCTCGGCGTCGCGTGAGACGTCCTTGGCAATCACCCACGGTGCGGCCCGCTGGATTGCTTCATTAGCTTCGTCGGCCAGCGCCATGATGGCGCGCATGGCGGCGCCGTCGTCGCGTGATTCATACAGTGCGGCGATGTTGTCGGCCTGATCGGCGATGCGTTTCAGCAGCGCGGCATCCGAAACCTCTGCGCCCAGTCGCCCGTCGAAGCGCTTCTCGATGAAGCCTGCACAGCGGCTGGCGATGTTGACGTACTTGCCGACCAGGTCGCTGTTGACGCGGGCGACGAAGTCTTCGAGGTTGAGGTCGATGTCGTCGACCCCGGGGCCGAGTTTGCAGGCGAAGTAATAGCGCAGGCACTCGGGCTCGAGTCCAGAATCGAGATAGGTCTGTGCCTTAATGAAGGTGCCGCGGCTCTTGCTCATCTTGGCACCATCGACGGTCAGGTAGCCGTTGACGGACAGGCCAGTGGGCTGGCGCAGGCCGGCGCCGTAGAGCATTGCGGGCCAGAACAGGCCGTGAAAGTTAACGATGTCCTTGCCGATGAAGTGCCACATTTCGTGAGACGTGAGACGTGAGACGGGAGACGGGGGTGCAACGATGTCATTAAACACCAAGCCCCGTTTTTTGCCTTCGGGGGTTTCGCAATACGCCATCAAACTGGCGAAGTAACCGATAGGCGCGTCCAGCCAGACGTAGAAAAATTTTCCCGGTGCGTCGGGGATCTCGAATCCGAAGTAGGGCGCGTCACGCGAGATGTCCCAGTCCTTGAGGCCGGCGTTGGTCCATTCGCGCAGCTTGGCTTTGACGCCGCTGTGGATTTGCGCATTCTCTAACCAGCTTTCCACAGCCCTCTGCAGTTTCGACAGGGCAAAGAAGTAGTGCTCGGACGGCCGCCATTCGGGTGCGGCGCCCGACAGCGTGGACAGCGGATTCTTCAGTTCACGTGCCGAGTAGGTGGCACCGCAGTTTTCGCAGTTGTCGCCGTACTGGTCGGGCGAGCCGCAGTTGGGGCAGGTGCCCTTGACGTAGCGATCCGGCAGAAACATGCCCTTGAGTGGGTCGTAGGCCTGTTCAATGTTGCGGCGGGTGATGCAGTCGCGATCGCGCAGCGCATGGTAGATGCGTTCGACCAGCTGGCGGTTCTCGCTCGTGTGGGTCGAGTGATAATGATCGAAGGCGACACCGAAACCGGCAAAATCGCGTTGGTGCGCTGCCTGGATATCGGCGATGAAGGCTTGCGGCGTGACGCCGGTCTTTTCGGCGGCCAGCATGATGGGGGTGCCGTGGGCGTCGTCGGCGCAGACGTAAACGACTTCGTTGCCGCGCAAGCGCTGGAACCGCACCCAGATGTCGGCCTGAATGTAGCCGACCAGATGGCCGAGATGAATCGGCCCGTTGGCGTAGGGCAGGGCGTTGGTGACGAAAATCTGGCGGGGCATTGCAAAAGGCGTGGAAAAGACTGGGGAATTATCGCATAGCACCACCGCTCGACCGCGTTCTGGAATCGTCGCAGTCCGGCCGGATGTTAAACTCCCACAACTCACGCACTCGTTGGATTCTATGTCCGATCTGCACACTTTGGAGGCGGCGGCCGGCCGTTATGTCGATCCGTTGCTGGGCGCCAGTCTTGCTGACGCTGGCGTCACACTGCGAGCCGTCGAGGGCCAGGATGCGCCGCAACTGCAGGTGACGCTGGGGTTCCCCGCTGCCGGGTATCGGTTGGCGCTGGCGGCGGCATTGCGGGCGCATCTTGCCGAGGCGCTGCCGGGCGTGAAGGTTGATGTCCAGATCGACTGGCAGGTCACGGCGCAGTCCGTCAAGCAGGGGCTGGCAGCGTTGCCGGGAGTCAAGAACGTCATCGCTGTCGCTTCCGGCAAAGGTGGCGTGGGTAAATCCACGGTGGCGGTGAATCTGGCGCTGGCGCTGGCTGCCGAAGGTGCGCAGGCCGGCATCCTCGACGCCGATATCTACGGGCCCAGTCAGCCGCGCATGTTGGGTTGCAGCGATCGGCCGAGTTCGCCGGATGGCAAGAAAATGTATCCCATGCGCGCTCACGGGTTGCAGGCGATGTCGATCGGCTTCCTGACCGAGGAAACGCAGCCGGTGGTGTGGCGCGGGCCGATGGCGACCCAGGCGTTGGCGCAACTGTTCGGTGAAACGCAGTGGGAGGCGCTGGATTATCTGGTGGTCGATTTGCCGCCGGGCACCGGCGATATCCAGTTGTCGCTGGCGCAGCGGATTCCGGTGTCGGGTGCGGTGATCGTAACCACGCCACAGGACATCGCCCTGCTGGATGCCCGCAAGGGTTTGGAGATGTTCCGTAAAGTTTCGGTGCCCGTGCTGGGCGTGGTTGAGAACATGAGCGTGCATATCTGCTCCAACTGCGGCCATCACGAAGCGATTTTCGGTGAAGGTGGTGGTGAGCGCCTTGCCGCCGAAACCGGCGTCGTCGTACTGGGCCGGCTGCCGTTGGACATCCGTATCCGGGAACAGACCGACGGCGGCAACCCGACGGTGGCGGCTGAACCTGAATCCGAAAACGCGCTGATCTACCGTGACATCGCCCGGCGTGTCGCCGCGCGGTTGGCCTATGGTGCTCCCGCGAATGATTTTCCCACTATCGAGATTGCCGACGATTAACTGCGGACAATCCCCGGCATGAGCATCAAATCCGACCGCTGGATCACACGCATGGCGCGTGAACGCGGAATGATTGAGCCGTTCGAGGCCGGGCAGGTGCGCGTCAACGGCAGCGGCAAGGTTATCTCCTACGGGGTCAGTTCCTACGGCTACGACGTGCGCTGCGCCGATCACTTCAAAATTTTTACCAACATCAACTCGACCATCGTCGATCCCAAGGCCTTCGACGAGAAGAGTTTCGTCGACTTCCACGGCGACTGCTGTGTGATCCCGCCCAATTCCTTCGCGCTGGCCAGCACTGTCGAATACTTCCGCATCCCGCGCGACGTGCTCACCATCTGCCTGGGCAAGAGCACCTATGCGCGCTGTGGGATCATCGTCAACGTCACGCCGCTGGAACCGGAGTGGGAAGGGCATGTGACGCTGGAATTCTCCAACACCACGACGCTGCCGGCCAGGATCTACGCCAACGAAGGCGTGGCTCAGATGCTGTTCCTTGGCGCGGATGAAGTCTGCGAGACCAGTTACAAGGACAGGGGCGGCAAATATCAGGGCCAGCGCGGGGTGACGTTACCGAAGGCCTGAAGGTTGGATTCTCGGGGTTTCGGCAATCGGCATAATCGGGCCGTTTGTCAGCCGGGCCGGCTTGTGGGCGTTTGTACCGTGCAAGCTGGCCTTGACTGTGATTGGTGGTTCCAGCGGTGTAGATATAGTGAGTGGCAAATCAGGAATGGGCTGGTGGGGTCTAATTTGATTGATAGTAGCCATCAAGAGAGATATTTCATGGCGCTTCAGGGAAGTTCTGCGACTGTGTTTACAAAGTACTCAGGCCTTGGGCGCTTCGCGCTTGCTGTGGCGCTGTCCCTGAGTCTCGCCGCTTGTGGTGGAGATAACTCAGCACCGGGCTCGATCAGTGGCTCACTGCTAGTCAACCAAGGTGCGTCGATCCAGATTTCACCAGGTGTCGCATTCCCCGTGTCCGTGTCGTTGCAGGGCAGCACGGGGGTCACTGGACTGCCTGTGAGCATCACGAGTTCGGATACTACAGTGGCCACTGTGAGTCCTGGCCGGTGTAATCTGTCCAGCGCGGCGGGGCAGGATTCCTGCCAGGTTATCGTGCATGGGCTTGTGTCTGGCACCATCTCTTTGAATGTTGCCGCATCGGGTTATGACACGGTTAATGCGCCCGTATCGCTCCAAACGCCAACGACGTCGAATTACGGAAAAATCCAGATCGGTGCTTTTCCCAGCGCGAAGGCTCCATCGACGACCGCTTTCAGCATGACAGCGCAGCAGGGCAGCATCGTGACACTGGCGGCCAGCATTACCGGCTTTAACACGCCGCTGGACGGCGTGCCTATTTCTATTGCGGTTAAGTCCGGAGGTGCGACAATCGTCGGCAATCGGCAATCGGCAATCGGCAATC
>CAJDTS010000034.1_pt1 | contig 15489 bp, 17 predicted proteins | sample 7389861 | NCBI WGS metagenome assembly CAJDTS01 (sample SAMEA7055659, study PRJEB34461) | soil metagenome | biome: terrestrial ecosystem; feature: Peninsula; material: soil | place: Antarctica | collected 2016 | reverse complement strand
CGCTCGGCGACCCGTTGCGACAGCGGCTGCCCGCTCTCAACGATCAACTGCGCTACCAGCAGCCAAGGATGTTGCCGTTGCCGGCGGTAGGCGAAGTCGTGGAAATAGTGGGTGCGCGCTCATCTCGCCACCGTAGAGATCGCGTCCTCGGCACGCATGCGCTCCTTGACGAACGCGTGGCCGCTCTTGCTCTGGATCGGCACGCCACCGGCGGCCCAGACAATATCGATGGTGTTCCAGGTCAGACGCGGGTCGCGAATGATCGTGGCACCGGGCTGCCGTGCCAGCAGGGCCGCGGCCAGCAGGCCGACGATGTGGTAGCCCTCGATGAAATCACCGTGCTCGTCGAACAGGAAACAGCGGTCGAAGTCGCCCTCCCAGGCCGCGCCGAAATCGGCCCCCAAGGCCTTGGCCGCGGATGTCGTAGGCTTTGAAGCGGGCCTGTGAGGGCAAAATTTCGAGGGTCATGAGGCGTCGCACATACTGCCCGCCCGAGACGGTTGCTAAGTGATTTCGGGTTTGACCGGTCGTTGCGCCAGTTCCCGCGCTGCTTCCACGGGGCTGATCTGTCCGGCGAGCACGCGCGCGACCTGCTCTACCAGCGGCGTTTCGATCCGGTGCCGCTTGGCGAGTTTCAGCACCTCTGGCGCCGCTCGCACGCCTTCGACGGTGCCGATTTCGGCAGCGGCTTCGCTGACACTGCGGCCGCGGCCGAGCATCAGACCCAGACGACGATTACGCGATTGGTCGTCGGTACAGGTCAGCACCAGATCGCCCAGCCCCGATAACCCCATCAGGGTTTCCGGACGGGCGCCCAGCGGTTCGGCCAGACGCATGAGTTCGCTCAAGCCGCGGGTGATCAACGCGGCGCGGGTGTTGGCGCCAAGCCCGAGTCCATCGGCAATGCCGACGCCGATGGCGAGCACGTTTTTGGTGGCGCCGCCGATCTCCACGCCGATAACGTCGTCCGAGGTGTAAGTGCGGAAGCCGCCGCCGTGCAAGGCCTCTGCGACGACTTCGGCAAAGCCGGCGTCGAGGGCGCCGACGGTGACTGCGGTGGGCAGGCCCAGGCCGATCTCCTTGGCAAACGTCGGGCCGGAGATCACGGCGAACGGGCGTGTTTCGCCCAGCGTTGCGGCCATCACCTGGTGCGGCAGGCGTCCGCTGTCGGGCTCCAGGCCTTTGCAGGCGCAGGCGATACCCTGGTCTGCGCGCAGCAAGGGCTTCAGCCGGTTCAACATGTCGCCGAGAACGTAGCTTGGAGTGGCGATCACCAGATGATCGGCGCTGTCCACGGCTGCGGTTAGGTCGGTTTGCACCTGGAGACTGGCCGGAAAATGACAGTCCGGCAGGTAGCGGGTGTTGAGTCGTTGGCGGTCCATTGCGGCGAGCGCTTCGGTATCGCGGCCCCAGAGCAGGGTTGCGCCGCCACGCCGCGCCAATTGAATGGCCAAAGCCGTGCCGAATGCGCCGGCTCCAATGACCGTGATACGCGTCATGGTGGACTATCCCGGGCTCAGTTGACGGTGGCCCCTGCGGCTCCGGCCTCAGCTTTGCTGCTCTGCAGATGCTGGGTGTAGAGCGCTTCAAAGTTGATCGGTTGCAACAGCAACTGTGGAAAACCGCTGCGCTGGATCAGGTCGGAGAGGGTCTCGCGCGCGAACGGGAACACGACACCCGGGCAATAAGCGCCGAGGATGGATTGCACCTCGGCCTGGTCGCTGAAACCGACCAGTTGAAAGATGCCGGCCTGTTGGATTTCGACCAAATAGGCGGTGTCGGCTTCGAGTTTAGCGGTGACGGTGATCGACAGCGTCACCTGGTAGATGTTGTCACCGAGGCCGTCGATGTTGGTGTCGACCTGCACGTCCACCTTGGGCGTCCATTGACGGTTGAAGATCTGTGGCGTCAGCGGCGTTTCAAGCGAAACGTCGCGGCAGTAGATGCGCTGCAACGCGACCTGACGGGTAGAGGCTGCCGGCGAGCTGTCGAGAGGGTCGGTGGGGGCATCAGTCATGTTGATCTCCGGGATCGTATTTCAGGAAGCGTGTTTTCAGTCGTCTGCCAACAGCGCGTCGAGTCGGCTGGCGCGTTCCAACGTCGCCAGTTCGTCATATCCGCCGATAGACTGCTCGCCGATGAAGGCCTGCTGCACGGTGCGGCGCCCGCTGCGCTGGATCATGGCGGCACGCTGTCGGGGGGTCGCCATCGACCGCAATTTCTTCAAACCGGACGCCTTTATGTTTTGAGCAGGCGGCGGGTCATCATGCAGCAGGGGCAGAAACGAGTGCTGTAGACGACCACCGCTTTCATTTCGTGGTGACGGGCAGATTGCTGTTGATCCAGCCGTTGATGCCGCCGCGCATCGGGTGAACTTCACTGTAGCCCAGCGCGCGCAGGGTTTTGGCCGCTTCGGGGCTGGAGCTGCCCATCGCGCAGTAGACAATTACCGGTCGTTGCTTGTCCTTGGCGAGTTCGCCGGCGTGTTCCTTGAGCTTGGCTGCGGGAATGTTGCGTGCGCCCAGCAGATGATTTTTCTTGAAGTCGGCTGCGGAACGGATGTCGAGGATCAGCGCATCGCGATCATTGATCAGGCGGACCGCTTCGGGCGCGCTGATTCGCGGCCCCGCGCTGACGATGCCATATAGTTCATTGGCGATAAACACGACTAGCACAACGCCAAAAGCGCTGAACAGTAGCGTGTGATGATGAAAAAACAGCAGGAATTGCGCCATCGGCAAGAGGTCCGTCGTCGGGAGTGGGTATTGTTGATTCGCTTGAATGCGTTGCCGGAACGTCGCAGTGGCGACGAAAGTCTTTATGATTATCGCATCCATGGCCACGCCCCGAAAGACGGACGCTTTGCCGATCCGCGCGCTCCATCTGCCGTTTGCCTCGTCGCTGGCTGTCTTGTTGGCGGCGTCGCTGTTGTGCTCGTTGGCGCCGTTGCGGGCCTTGGCAGCGTCCGCGCAGAGTCAGATCGAGACGAAAGCGGCCGACCTGGCGCGGATCAAATCGAAGATCGGCACCGCAACCGAGGCGCTGGCGGCGGATCGGGGGCGTCAGGATCACCTGCAGTCCCGACTTGAACAGGCTGAGCGCAAATTGCGCAAGGCGCACGCGCAGCTGGAAGCGGTGGCGGCCCAGGTCAAGACGCAGAACACTAGGCTGACGCAGGCCAGGGCCGCACACGCCGCTGCCGAAAAGCAGCTACAGGCGCAACAGCGGGCACTGGCCGGACAGCTCCGCGCGGCTTACATGCTCGGCAGTGGCAATCGACTGCAGTTGCTGTTGTCGGCCCAGGATCCGTCTCGGGTCGGCCGGCTGCTGGGTTATTACGGTTATCTCGGGCGCGCGCGCGCGGCCAGCATTGATCGGGTCCAACTGCAGATCCGTCAGGTGGCGACGCTGGAGCGGGAAATCGGCGCGGCACGCGATCATCTGAACACGCTGCAGCACCAGCACAAACAGGCGCTGGAAGCGCTGCAGCAGGATCGGCAGGCGCGGGCCGACGCGGTGGCCCAGCTAAAACAACGCATCGCCAGTCGCAGCGATCAACTGCAGCAGTTGCGCGCTTCCGAGCAACAGGTGGTGAAATTGCTGGATTCGCTGAAAACGGCCTTATCGAGCGAGCCTTACGAGCTCGGCAACCACACGCCGTTCGCCAAGCTCAAGGGGCGCCTGCCGTGGCCGTTGCGCGGCACGTTGCTGGCGCGTTACGGCACGTCCAAGGCCGATGGGCCGCTGCGCTGGAAAGGCACCTGGATCGCCGCGGGCCAGGGCGCGCCGGTCCGTGCCAGTGCGCGCGGCCGCGTCGTCTACGTCGGCTGGATTTCCAGTTATGGGTTGATCGTGCTGCTGCAGCACGACGGTAACTATTTCACGCTGTACGGGCACGACGCCAGCGCCGACGTCACTGTGGGAATGACCGTCGACGCCGGACAGGTGATTGCCGCCGCCGGCAACACCGGCGGATACTCGCACAACGGCGTTTATTTCGAAGTCCGACACGGCAGCCAAGCGCTCGATCCCGGCAAGTGGCTGGTGCACTGAACCGCTGCGCGCCATTGCGGTCGCAGGCGTGGTGCTGTGTTATTGTGCGTCCCTGAATTCTTTTGACTAACCGGTTCAACAACATGCGTCCTTCGCTGCGTGTGCCGCTCGCTTTGTGTGCGGGCCTCGTTATAGGGGTCAGTGTCGCCCTGACTCACGGTGTATTCGCCGACAAGCAGGCACCGCAGGTGGATACGTTACCGCTCAGTCAGCTGCAGAATTTTGTTGCCATCCTGAACCGGGTGAAGTCGGATTATGTCGAGCCGGTCAGCGATAAGAAACTGCTGGACGCGGCGCTGCACGGCATGCTGTCGGGGCTCGATCCGCACTCGTCCTATCTCGATCAGGACGAATACAAGGACATGAACGCCGTCACCTCCGGCAAGTTCGGTGGTCTCGGTATCGAGGTTACGGCGCAGCACGGGGTGGTACGGGTGGTATCGCCGATCGACGATACGCCGGCGGACCGGGCCGGCATCAAGACCGGCGACTTGATCGTCAAGATCAACGACACCGCAGTCAGCGGCATGAGCCTGACCGATGCGGTCGACAAGATGCGTGGCGCCCCTGGCACCAAGATCACCCTCACCATCATCCGCAAAAACGCGCCCAAGCCGATCGTGGTGACGATCACGCGCGAGATCATCCACGTCAAAAGCGTGCGTTCGAAGATGCTGGAGCCGGGTTACGGCTACGTGCGGATTTCGCAGTTTTCATCGGACACCGGCGATGCGCTGGTCAAGCAAATCAAGGCGCTGCAGAAGGACGACGGCGGCAAGCTCAAAGGTCTGGTGCTGGACCTGCGCAACAACCCCGGCGGCGTGCTGACCGCAGCGGTACAGGTGTCCGACGCGTTCATCAGCAAGGGACCGATTGTCAGCATCCGTGGTCGCGATGCTGATTCCAATCATGTATGGAACGCCACTGCCGGCGACCTGCTCAACGGCGCGCCGATGGTGGCGCTGGTCAACGGCGGCTCAGCCTCGGCTTCGGAGATCGTTTCAGGCGCGCTCAAGGACGATCACCGGGCGCTGATCGTGGGGACGCGGACGTTCGGCAAGGGTTCGGTGCAGACCATCATGCCGTTGTCGAACGGCACGGCGATCCGTGTAACCACGGCACGTTACTACACGCCCAGCGGACATTCGATCCAAGGTGAGGGCATTCTGCCGGACATCCAGGTCGAGCCGGCCAAGCTCAGCGGCGGCGACGACAGCGGCCTCTCCATTCACGAGTCCGATCTCAGTGATCACCTCGACAATCCCGATCTGAAGGCGTTCGGCGGCAAGCAAACCGCGGCGCAGAAGACCGACGCCATCGAAAAGAAACTGGCCGACGACGACTACCAGTTGTACCAGAGCCTGACCCTCCTCAAAGGCTTGGCGATCGTCGGTCGACACTGAGCGATTCGGTTGTTGCAAGAATAAAGCCCGAGGCATTCAGCCCCGGGCTTTTTGCATCAAGTCTGGCGGGCGCTGGTGACGGCGCGCAGCCAGCTGAAGGCACCGGCGATACCCATGCCGACGACGACCAGCCAGGCGGCGGGATGTGGCTGTGCGGTCTGCGCGGCGAAACCGAACACCAGTGCCGCGCCCATCCAGAAGGTGGCGCCGGCAATCATCCACGACATGCGCCGGCCGGTGTTGCGGATTTCGCCCCGCAATGCTTCCAGGCCACTGCCATCCAGCGCCGATGGCAGACGGCCACTTTCCAGTTGGCGCAGCAGTTGCTGGGCGAGCATCGGCAGGGTTTCCGCCAGCGCCGGTGCCTGCGAGCGGAATTTCGCCAGCATCGCGCCGGGGCCGATACGATTGCGCATCCACTCTTCCATGATCGGTTTGGCGGTTTTCCACAGGTCCAGTTCCGGATATAGCTGACGGCCCAGGCCTTCGATGGTCAGCAGGGTCTTCTGCAGCAGCACCAGTTGCGGTTGCACCTGATAGTTGAATCGACGGGCCACCTGGAACAGCCGCAGCAGGAAGAAGCCGAAAGAGATGTCTTTCAGCGGTTTCTCGAAGATCGGCTCGCAGACGGTGCGGATCGCTGACTCGAAATCCTGCACCCGCGTGCCGCTCGGAATCCAGCCGGATTCCAGGTGTAGTTCGGCGACCCGCTTGTAATCGCGGTTGAAGAAGGCCAGGAAATTCTCGGCCAGGTAGCGCTGGTCGTTGTCAGACAAACAGCCGACGATGCCGAAATCCACCGCCATGTAACTTGGCCGGGCCGGATCGCTGACGTCGACGAAGATGTTGCCGGGATGCATGTCGGCGTGGAAGAAATTGTCGCGGAACACCTGCTTGAAGAAGATCTCCACGCCGCGCTCGGCCAGCACCTGGAAGTTCACGTCCAACGCGCGCAGCCGATCCAGCTCGCGCAGGCTGATCCCGTCGATGCGTTCCATCACCAGCACGTTGGGGCGCGTGTAATCCCAGAAGATCAGCGGGTGGTAGATCAGCTCCGAGCCCAGCCAGTTGCGCCGCAGCAGGGCGGCGTTGGCGCCTTCGCGCATCAGGTCGAGCTCGTCGAAGATGATCTTCTCGTATTCGGCAACCACCGCGCGCGGCCGCAGGCGCCGGGCGCGCGGCATGAAGGTTTCGGCGTAGTTGGCCAGCGTGTGCAACAGGGCGACGTCGCGTTGGACCTGCGCCTCGACATCCGGTCTGAGGACCTTGACGACGACTTGTGGGCCGCCGTCTTTCAGCTGCGCCGCGTGGACCTGCGCGACTGAAGCGGAAGCCAGGGCCTGAGTGTCGAACTCGGCGAACAACTCGGCGACCGGTTTACCCAATGCCTTCTCGACGATGGCTTGCGCCGTTTTGCCGGGAAACGGCGACACCCGATCCTGCAGCTGCGCCAACTCCTGCGCCACGTCCGCCGGCAGCAGGTCCGGCCGGGTCGACAGCGCCTGGCCGAACTTGACGAACACCGGGCCCAGTTCTTCGAGCGCCATGCGCAGACGCTGGCCGCGTGGGCGCGCGTCGGCGGTGGCTTCGCGGCCGAGAAATTCGCGCAGACGGTAGCGCTGGAACACGCGCATGATCTGCCACAGCCGTCTGATGCGCGCGGGACTCACGAGGCTGCTCCGGCGGTGCGTTGCTCTAGCTGCTCCAGCCGCGCCTGTAGCCGATCAGCATCGTCGCACAGGCGCTCGACGTCCTGCATCCAGACTTCGACGTCACCGGCACGCGCCAGATCTTCGCTTTCTTCACGCAGGTATTCGGCGCCGCTGTAGGACAGCGCCTGTGCGCTGCGCCGGCCCCAGCCGAACAGGTTGCGCGCGCCCTGCATCAGCCGGTGGGCGGCGACGTCGCCGAGTGCTTTGGCCATCCACTCTTCGGGATCAAAACCGACATCGGCGAGGATTCTGGCGAAAGTCTGCAACAGCTCAGTATCGCCTTCCACCTCCAGCTCGCGCGGCAAGCCGCGTTCGCCGCCGGCCATGTTCAGTGCCAGCCCCAGCAAGCGCGCCGCCGGTGCGCGTGCGGTGACGTCGGCAGTGAGGTCGTCGTCGCTGGCGACGCGCACGCCGGCGGCGCCGGGTTCGATCAGAAAGCGCCAGCCTAGATCAGTCGCTTGCAGCGCCAGGCGGCGGCCGTCCAGCGCGGCACAGCGCGACAACGCCGACGGCTCCAGCCGCAAAACGCGGTTGAGCGCGATCTCCAGCGTCGCGCAGAGCAGGGCGGGGGTCGAGGGCCTGTTGACAGTCACTTTGGTCACTGCGTTGCGAGTCCAGAATTGTGCCTTCCCAAGGTTCGCAACACCGCGGGGCGCAATTCTGGCCGCAACCCTGCAGAGGCCGGAGTCATTTTTGCGCATTGCGGCTTCTCTCGTCGCACCAATGGAACAACCATTGCTACTCCTCGTTTATTGCACTGCGCAAGAATGACATCCGGCGCAGCGATCAAAGTGATTGTCAACAGGCCCTAGTCGAGCCGATAGCCGCGATGCACGGCAACGATACCGCCGGTCATGTTGTAGACCTGCACCCGTTCAAGACCAGCAGTCTCCATCATGCCCTTGAGCGTATTCTGGTCGGGATGCATGCGGATCGACTCGGCCAGGTAGCGATAGCTGTCGGCGTCGTTGGCGACCAGCCGCCCCATAAGCGGCAGCAGCTTGAACGAATACTGATCGTAGAGCCTGGCAAAACCCTGGTTGAGCGGCTTGGAGAACTCCAGCACCAGCAGCCGGCCGCCGGGCTTGAGCGCGCGTCGCATCGAGCGCAGGGCGGCATCCTTGTCGGTGACGTTACGCAGGCCGAAGCCGATGGTGATGCAATCGAAGCTGCCGTCCTCGAACGGCAGGTTCTGCGCGTCGGCGCGCACCAGCGGCACGTCGACTACACCACGGTCGGCCAGTCGCGCGCGGCCTTCATGCAGCATTTCGGCGTTGATGTCGCTGAGAACCACCTGGCCCTTTTCGCCCGCGGCGCGGCGGAATTCGCGGGCCAGATCGCCGGTGCCGCCAGCGACATCCAGTACCCGTTCGCCCGGCATGACGCCGGCCAGATCGACGACAAAACGCTTCCACAACCGGTGGATGCCCATCGACATCAGGTCGTTCATCAAATCGTAGCGGTTGGCGACGGAGGAGAAGACGGCGCCCACGCGGCGCGCCTTTTCGTCCGTCGGTACCTTCTCGAAGCCGAAGTCGGTAAAGCCGGGTCGCTGTTTATCCGCCATGTCTACACGTGGGTGATAGAGTCAACGGATTATCCCAGAGCGGGCGATTTTGTGTGCAGGCAGCTGTTCCTGCAGTTGGATTATCCTGTGCCGAGGTGAAGATCGGGCTGATGAATCGGGTATACAACAGGGTGCGCTTGGGGCGATTCAGCCGGTGGAGTTGAACGTAGCGGGCGTCGAGCGCCACCTCGACCCGCAGTTGTTCTACCGCGTGCGCGACTTCGAACAGCACCGCGGCAAGCACGTGGTGGTGCTGGGCGGCGGCAACTCGACGTTGGACTGGGTGCTGAGTCTGGTCGGTGTGGCCGAATCGGTGACCCTGCTGCACCGCTCCGACAAGTTCAAGGCGGCGCCGGCATCAGTGCTGATGGGGTGATCCGCCGTCTCGACCTTGATCAACTGCTGGTGTTTTTCGGCTTGCATCTCAGACTGGGGCCGATCGCCGAATGGGGTCTGGAGTTGACCAAACATCAGGATCAACGTCGACATGAGTAGCTACGAGGCCAGCGCGCCCGGCATCTATGTCGGCGGCGACATCTGCCATTATCCCGACAAGAAAAAACTGATCCTGTCCAGCTTCCACGAAGCTGCGCTGGCGGCGTTCGCGATCAAGGCACGGCTCAATCCGGGTCAGAAAGTGCATCTGCAGTACACCACCTCGCCAGTGATGCGCAAACGGTTGGGCGTGGACGGTTCGTCTGCGGAGGATGTGCACGCGGCAGCGTAGCCGGCAGCCCATCTCCGGTACTGCCGGCTTGAGCACCGACGACGCAGCGCGATTGACGTACTATGTAGCTCCGGGTTCCGGGCTTCAGTCTCACCACTACAGGTGTACGCTTGAGTTCCAAACCGACGTCGAACCGCACTCTCGCCGAGTTGTTCGGTCTGAACGAGTCCTTGCTCGCGCTGGATGTCTTGGAGCGCAGCACGCGCGTGGGTCTCTGGATCCACGATGCCGACGCGGACGATCTATCCTGGTCGGCGGGAACCTACGGAATCCACGGCGTATCGCCGGAGCAGTTCAAGCCGACGGTCGATGGCATGATCGCCTTTTACGCACCCGCCTCGCGCCAGTTGCTGATGCAGGCGATGGAACAGGCCGTGAACGCCGGACGCAACTGGAATCTCGATCTGGAATTGATGCAACCGGACGGCACGCGCAAGTGGGTGCAGGTCGTCGGCCAAGCGCAGCAAACGGACGGGCGGGTGAGCCGTGTCATTGGCGGCGTGATCGATATCGGTGCGACGCGCGACGGGCCCGACGAGAGCCGGCAACGGCTTGTGCCTTCAGATGGCCTGCAGTACCACGATCCGCTGACCGGCCTGCCTAACCGGCAATGGCTTGAAAAGGAGCTGACGGTGCGGCTCGAACAAACCGCACGCGATGGTCGTCGCGGCGGCTGGCTGCTGTACCTGGGTCTGGATCGCTTCAAATGGGTCAATGAATCCGGTGGCTATGGAGCGGGCGATCACTTGATCCTGGAACTGGTGCCGCGGCTGACGAAAGCGCTGCAACCCGGAGGCCTGTTGATCCGTTTCAGCGCCAGCAAGTTTGCAGTGCTGATCGCAGCGCAGCCGGTGGCGATAGCGCTGCAGCAGGCGCAGGCTCTGATTGCTGCGGTGGACAGCTCCCGCTTTAAAAACGATGGACGCAGCATAACGGTCGGTTTGTCGGTGGGGGCCGTCGGTCTGGATACCGCCGGGCCGGCCGATCTCAAAACCGTGCTGCGGCAGGCAGAGGCCTGCTGCCGGGTCGCCAAACTCCGCGGCGGCGGCCGTGTCACCCTGTATAGCAGCGAAGATGCGCAACTTGCCGAAGCTGAGCACGATCTGATCTGGAGCGAGGAAGTCCAGCTGGCACTGGATGAAAACCGGTTCCGATTGTATGCGCAGCGCATCGTCTGCATCGACGGGCAGGCTCCGCCCGGCTATGAAATCCTGATACGCCTGCAGATGTGTGGCGGCGAGGTGGTTCCGCCAGACGTTTTTTTTCCTGCCATGCGCCGCTATGGTTTGATGACCCTGCTGGATTGCCGGGTGATCGAGTTGGTGCTGGAACAGCTTCGGAATGGACTGTTCCAGCACTATCCGTGCAGCTATATCGCGGTCAATCTATCGGCACCCAGCTATTGCGACGAGATTTTTGTCGATTTTTTGCTGTCGGCATTGTTGAGCAGCGGTGTGGCGCCGGAGAAATTGCGCTTCGAGATCACTGAATCCGAAGCCTTGCCCGACCTGAAGACCGCGCAGGCGACCGTGCGAAGATTGAACTCGCACGGGTTTCGCGTGATGCTGGACGATTTCGGCAACGGCTTTACCACGTTCAGCGACCTGCGGCACTTAAACATCGGCGGTTTGAAGATCGACAACAGCTATACCCACAGGTTGGATCGGGACCCATTCAACCAAGCGGTCGTCGCCTGCATCTGCGATTTGTGCGCGCGTCTGCAGCTCGAATTGATTGTCGAAGGGGTTGAGGACCAAGCGACACTTGACGTGCTGCGACCATTCAACGTGCGTTACGCTCAGGGCTGGCTGTTCCATCGGCCGGAGCCGCTGCTGCAGGCGCTGGCGGGAGGCGTCAATGCGCCGGCCAGTGTTTCTTCGACAGCATCGAAAGCTTGATCACGTCGGAGTCGCGCGTCAGACCTTCGCGCTGCATTCGCTGCAGATAAAGGGCCCAGTAACGGTCGTGGTTTTCCGCCAGTTCCTGCAGCACGTCCCAGGAGTACAGGCCACTGTCGTGGCCGTCGTCGAAGACCAGCCGCACCGCGTAGCGCCCCACCGGTTCGATGCGGCGGATGCCGACATTGCGCTTGCCCGGCACCAGCATCGGCTCGCCGCCGCCGTGACCGCGCACCTCCGCGGATGGCGAATACACGCGTAGATACTCGAACGGCAGCGGGTAGTGCGTGCCGTCGGCGTAGCTCAGTTCCAGCACCCGCGATTTGCGGTGCAGCTTAATGTTCGACGGCACCCGCGTTTCAGACTTCAGCACTCGGGGTCTCACGCTTCACAGGATATAACGGCTCAGGTCTTCGTCAGCGGCCAGTTTGGCGAGCTTGCTGTCGACGTAGGCGCGGTCGACCGTGATTTGCGTGTCGGCCTGACCGGGTGCATCAAACGCCGCGTCTTCCATCAGCCGCTCCATGATCGTGTGCAGGCGGCGCGCACCGATGTTCTCGGTCCGCTCGTTGACCTGCCAGGCGATCTCGGCCAGGCGCTTGACGCCTTCATCGGTGAATCCCACGGTGACGCCCTCGGTGGCCAGCAACGCTTTGTATTGCTCGGTCAGCGAATGCGTGGGTTCGGTGAGGATGCGCTCGAAATCTTCCGTTTTCAGCGCGTCCAGCTCGACCCGGATCGGCAGGCGGCCCTGCAACTCGGGAATCAGATCGCTGGGTTTGGCCATGTGAAAGGCGCCGCTGGCGATGAACAGAATGTGGTCGGTGTTGACGGTGCCGTATTTGGTGGAAACGGTGCAGCCCTCTACCAGCGGCAGCAGGTCGCGCTGCACGCCTTCGCGCGAAACGTCGGCGCCGACGGTTTCGCTGCGTTTGCAGACCTTGTCCAGCTCGTCGATGAAAACGATGCCGTGGTTCTCGACCTTGTCCAGCGCCTCGACGCGGACCGCTTCGTCGTCCACCAGCTTGCCGCCCTCCTCGTCGCTCAGCAGCTTCATCGCGTCCTTGATCTTGATCTTGCGGGTTTTCTGCTTGTCCTGGCTGAGGTTCTTGAACATGTTTTGCAGTTGCGAAGTCATTTCCTCCATGCCCGGCGGGCCGACGATCTGCATCTGCGCGGGCGTGGCCGACACCGCGATCTCGATCTCGGTGTCGTCGATCTTGCCTTCGCGCAGGCGTTTTCGAAACACCTGGCGGGCCGCGTTGGACTCGCTCTCGTGCTGGCCCGAAGCTTCGCCGAAATCACGCGCCGGCGGCACCAGCGCATCCAGCACGCGCTCCTCGGCGGCGGCTTCGGCCTTGGCGCGGACCCGCACGATGGCCTGCTCGCGGGTGAGCTTGACGGCAGCATCGGTGAGATCGCGGATGATCGAGTCGACGTCGCGGCCAACGTAGCCGACTTCGGTGAACTTGGTCGCCTCGACCTTGACGAACGGCGAGGCTGCCAGTTTGGCCAGACGCCGCGCGATTTCAGTCTTGCCGACGCCGGTCGGCCCGATCATGAGGATGTTCTTGGGCGTGATCTCGGCGCGGATCGCTTCCGGCGCCTGCTGGCGACGCCAGCGGTTGCGCAGGGCGATGGCCACCGCTTTCTTGGCGGACGCCTGGCCGATGATGTGGCGGTCGAGTTCGGCGACGATCTCGCGTGGCGTCATCACGCCAGACGTCGCGGGTAACGCGATCGCGTCGGTCGGGGGTGGAGCTTCCATGGGTTGATTCATGACACAGATCCTGCGTGGCCGGAGACGGTACTCACGGCAACGTCTCGATGGTGAGATGGTGATTGGTGTAGATGCAGATGTCGGCGGCGATGTGCAATGCCTGTTCGACGGTTTCCTTGGCGTCCAGTTCAGTGTGCTCGACCAGCGCTCGCGCCGCGGCCAGCGCGAAACTGCCGCCCGAACCGATGGCCAGAATGCCGTGCGGTTCCGGCTCCATCACATCGCCGGTACCAGAGATCATCAGCGAGGCCTCCTGGTCGGCCACCAGCAGCAGGGCCTCCAGCCGCCGCAGGTAGCGGTCAGTGCGCCAGTCCTTGGCCATCTCCACCGCCGCGCGCACCAGCTGGCCACCATGTTTCTCCAGCTTGCCCTCGAAGCGCTCGAACAGGGTGAAAGCATCGGCGGTGCCACCGGCAAAGCCCGCGATCACCTTGCCGTCGTACAGGCTGCGCACCTTGCGCGCATTGTTCTTGACGCAGGTGTTGCCCATCGAGACCTGACCGTCGCCGCCGAGCGCAACCTTGCCGTTGCGGCGCACGCTGAGAATGGTGGTACCTTCAAACTGTTGCAAATCGATACTCCGGGAGGGGCGGCGGAAGTGCACGCCGTTGCGATGCGAGAATAGCTGGGGATTGCGCTACGTGCTTTCAAGTTCCCGCAGTTTATGCAGAGAAGCCGTTTAACTCTTTCTTGATCTCTATTGACCTGCGGTGCTGGGATTGGCGCCGGAGTTGAGCGCAACGATGTGCGGCCAGTCGATTGTTCCGTCAGCATTACAATATCGGGCAATAAAATCGCTGGTCATCAGGTTTATCCTTGAGGCCAGTTGTTCGGCAAACGTTTGATTTCTTTGTTGCGCTTCTCGCCCGATCGGTTCGATCAATTCCTGATACAAACTGTCGCTGCCTGAGATGAAGCTCCAGAAGCGCTGGCCGCAATACTTGTCGTAGTCGCCTTTGTCGGGCGTGTTGTCACGCCCGTAGCAGCAGCCGTTCACCGCGCGGACGAAAATGCGTTGCCTGCCTGTGCGCATGGTTTTTTGTGCGGTTCGGAAGTGATCCTTCATCTTGGCAATCTGGCTGCTGTTGCCCCAGTACGGTCCTGACTTTATCGACACCAGATAGCGGATATCCTTATGGTCGAATTCCAGATCGATCCCTGGCGCCGCCGATTTGCGACCGTTAAACGCAGACTCACAAACGTGGATGGCAAGCCCTTCCAGAAAGTTACCAAACAGAGTTTCTTCCTGAGACGAAAGATAAGCTTCGACAAGCACTCTGACGAGATCACCGGCTGTGGTCAGGTTTTTGGCACGGAACAAGTAAGGATTTTTCCGCTTCAGAACGGCGTCTAGGTCAAGCTTTTTCAGGCTGTCTATTCGACTCTGGTGGAATTCACCAATGTGTTTCGCGATATACGTAGAAATCTTTGTGATGTCAGCGCACATAAGAGCGAGTAGGTTTTTCCGTCAGACTGTACTGCATTTGCTCGAACTCGGCCCGCATCAGCGCGACATATTCCGGATTGAGTTCGATGCCGATGGCAGCCCGCCCGAGATCGCGCGCGACTCGCAAGGTGGTTCCCGATCCCGCGAACGGGTCGAGTACGCAATCGCCTGCTTCGGTAAACAGCTTGATGAAAAACGTGGGCAGGGCTTCGGGAAATGCCGCGCTGTGCTTGCGATTGCCGCATTCCGTGGCCAGATGGAGGACGTTGGTCGGATAGGCCTTGTCGCGCTCCAGCCAGTTGGAGATGTTCTTGCCGAAACCGCTGCCGACGCGCGACTCATCGCGACGGCGATCAGTTTCCGACAGATTGCGCAGACGCGATTGGGCCCAGGCGCCGGTCGGCACCATCACGCTGTCCTGCAACATCTTGAAGCGTTTTTGCTTATTGAATTGCAACAGGCGCTCCCAGGAGTCGCGAAAACGGTTGGGCCATTTCCCCGGATAGCAGTTCTTTTTGTGCCAGACGAACTCCTCAGTCCATAGCCAACCCTGCCGCCGCATCTCCAGAATCAGCTCCAGCACGTAGGTGTGCCGCTCGCCGGCGACGACGCGCTCCTTGATGTTGAGAATGAACGTGCCGGTCGGTTTCAGCACCCGTTGCAACTGTTCGGCGATCGGCATGAACCATTCGACGTAGTGATCTGGTTTGATTCCGCCGTAGGTCGCCGCACGCTGATCGGCGTAAGGCGGTGAGGTGACGATGAGATCGACCGACGCGTCGGGAAGGCCGGTGAGGACTTCGCGACAGTCGCCATCAAGCACCAGAATCGGATCGCCCAGACTCGGATTTTTTTTCATCGGCATAGGATATGACATGCAGTCCGTCGCGCCGATTTGAGAG
>CAJDTS010000044.1_pt1 | contig 15657 bp, 11 predicted proteins | sample 7389861 | NCBI WGS metagenome assembly CAJDTS01 (sample SAMEA7055659, study PRJEB34461) | soil metagenome | biome: terrestrial ecosystem; feature: Peninsula; material: soil | place: Antarctica | collected 2016 | reverse complement strand
GTCGTTGATCCAGCACCCATTCCAGCATCGGCCACGCCATCTCTGGAAAACCTGGCACGAAATAGCAGTGGTCAACCGAAAAGCCCGCGACCTGATTGACCGGATTCGGAATCAGGTCCGCTCCGCGTGGAAACTGGGCCATCAACGCGCGGTTGGGATGTGCGTGCGTGCCGTAGCGGGCCTCGATCAGCGCCAGCGCCTGCGCATGAACCTCGAGCGGCCGATCAAACGCCAGCGCCGCGGCCTGTCGGGTGCAGTCGTCGGGGGTGGCGCCGATGCCGCCGCAGGACAGCAGCACGTCACCCACCTGACGCACGCGGCGGATGGCATCCGCAATTTGCGCGATGTCGTCGCCGATGAACTGCGCGTCCAACAATGCCATGCCACGCGCCTGCAGCATTGCCACCACCTGACGGAAATGCCGGTCCTGCCGTTTGCCTGACAGAATCTCGTCGCCGATCACAAACAGTTCCACCCGCGCAGAAGTCATCGCATTCTCCGGAGCTTCCGCTATGCAATATGGGTGGCGCCAAGACCATGATGGCCGACTTTTGCCGAAGCATGGAACCGTCCGTAGTCCAGGGCATGGGCGACACCTTGAGCCCAGTAATCACGCGCCCGGATGGTGGAGCGTTGGGCCGACAAGCATCCGGCCACACCCGTCCTAGACAACGACTTCACCGGCCCAGCCAAATTTTTCCACCGCTCGAAAAATATCGGTTTCGGTGACGATGCCAATCAGGCGTTCGCCTTGGGAAACGGTCAGACGTCTGAAATTGGATTCCGACAATACGTCGGCTGCTTCACGAATACTGATGTCGGCGGGGACCGATTTCACTGGCCGGCTGGCGACGTCGCCGACCCGCGTTCCCAGTAGCGAGCGGTTGGGTTTGACGATCTTGGTGACAATGTCGCGACGAGTGAGGATCCCCCACTCGCCGTGCTCGTTGGCCTCCACCACCAGCGAGCTGATCTCGTTCTGCGCCATCAGGTGCATAGCGTTGTGGACGCTCTCGTCGTCCCGCACCGTGATCAGCGTGCGCGTCATCAGATCGCCCACAGTCTGCGGGATGTGGCCGGTATCGATCATCTCCTCCATCGGCTGCAGCAGACGACGGATCTCGCGCTGACGGCGCTCTTTTACCAGCGTCTCCCGCAGCGCCTGACGCTTGGCCTCGAGATCGATGCCACCTTCGATTCGCTCGATCAGGGCGTCTGCGAATGCGGAGGTGCTCACCTCGGTGGCGCCATCGATCTGCCGTGCAAAATCGTAGGTGACGATGCCGTCGCTGACCACTTCGGGATAGACCAGTGTGATCAGATCTGCAGCCTCGTTCCAGCCCATGTACTCGAACATCATCACCCCCGAGAACAGCAGCGAACCCGGATTGACCTTGTTCTGGTTGGCGTACTTGGGGGCGGTGCCGTGGGTGGCCTCGAACACGGCGACGTGGTCGGCGATATTGGCGCCGGGTGCGATGCCCATGCCGCCCACTCCTGCGGCGATGGCGTCCGATAGGTAATCGCCGTTGAGGTTGGTGGTGGCGATGACATCGAACTCATCGGGCCGCAGCAACATCATCTGGAACATGATGTCGGCGATGCGATCCTTGATGACGATCCTGCCTTCGGGCTGTTTGCCCTTGAACTCGCCGTAGAGTTGCTCCTCGGTCAGGGTGACATTGGCGAATTCGTCACGCGCCACCTCGTAACCCCAGTTACGGAACGCGCCTTCGGTGTATTTCTGGATGTTGCCCTTGTGTACCAGCGTCACCGACTCACGGCCGTTGTCCACCGCGTATTGAATCGCCTTGCGTACCAGACGCTTGGAGCCAAACTCCGATATCGGCTTGATGCCGATGCCGGCACCTTCGAAGAACTTCGCCTTCATCTCATCGCGCAGGAAGGCGGCGACTTTTTCGTTCTCCGGCGTGCCGGTCTTGTACTCGATGCCGGCGTAGACGTCCTCGGTATTCTCGCGAAACAGTACGATGTCGACCTTGTCCGGTCGCTTCAACGGGCTGGGTACGCCGGCGTAGTGCCGTACCGGACGTACGCAGGCGTAGAGGTCGAGTTCCTGCCGCAACGTCACGTTCAGACTACGCAAGCCGCCACCCACCGGCGTAGTCAACGGTCCCTTGATCGATACCACCATCTCCTGCAACGCCCTCAGGGTCTCGGCGGGACAATAGTCGCCATCGTAGATTCCGGCTGCCTTCTCGCCGAGGAACGTCTCGCACCAATGGATCCTGCGCTTGCCACCATAGGCTTCTTTCACTGCCGCATCCCAGACCCGCAGGCAGGCTCTGGTGGCTGCTCGGGCACCACCAGTCGATCGCCATCAACATGGATCTTCTCGCCGGCGACCGGCATCTTGATATGGCGATAGGCTTGGGTCATGGGATGCATCTCCTAGGATCTTGTTGAACCGGCACGGACACAACATCAAGTTGTCCGCATCAATTAATGTCGATATCGGGTCAGAATGCCACGCCAGCGGGATAAACTGTAGCGGCAGTCTCTTCCAATGACACATGAGTCTGGAGGAGGCAGCGTGATTCCAACGACCGATGAGCCTGAGCGGTCATTCTTGGAGAATGATCGTGACTCTCAATACTCAATCGTTGTCTTCGCTGGCCGAGGTACGTGCTTTTCTGGAGGGCAGCACCGCGGTGAGCTTCCCGCCACCCGCCGAGACGGGCCGGCAAGGGCGTGCTGCAGGTGTTCACGCGCAAGGAGTGACCGGCTACTCGCGGGCACCGCTGACGCGGTTGATCGGGTAGTGGCGGGGCCGCGGCGACGCATCGCCGGTCGGCGCGAGCCACCGGGCAGCCGTTCGCGCGCCGCTACCGCGAGGCCGGCACGCGCTGCGCGGGTACCGCTTGATCGCCTGCACGGCCAGCCGGGGTCTCTGGGTGTGGACTCGGTGGCGCGCAAACACTTGGGCTACAGTCCTATTCCCAGCCGCTATGCCGAGTGCGTCAGTACGTTTCTGAGCGGCTTCTTGACGCCCTATCTCAACGATCACCGCCCCTGCCTTCTTTCCCGAGACCCGTCTCGGCGAGAAGGGTCGGCAACGGCGGCTCTATCGCTATGAACCCATGAACACGCCTTAAGTCCCTTCCCGGCGCCGAGCGCTTTCTCAAGCCAGATCTTAGCTTCGCCACGCTCGATATACACGCCCTTGCCATGACCGGCAATCAGGCCGTAGAACCCCTCAACCGGGAACGCGACAAGCGCTTCCAACGCGCCCGCAACAAAGCGGCTAGAGACCCTACACCCAGATCATTCAGGCTCATTTCACTTTTAGAATATTGCTCCCGCGAGTCATTTGAAATCTGCTTAAAACGGCATCCAGGCCACGTGAAACTCCAACCTTGCTGTTGCGGGCAGAGCCAGGGCCTTCAATCGTCGGCCGACTCCACTTCATCGTCGACGGTCTCGTTCGAGCCGTTCGACAGCAACGATTCATTCTGGCTACTCGCAAAAACATCGTCGATCAAAGAAGAATTGTCTGTCGCGCCCATCTGCAAATCCGCCAACAAAGAACCGCCGCGAGAACGACGACGCTGTTCGTGGTGCGCCAGACCGGTACCGGCCGGAATCAGCCGGCCGACGATGACGTTCTCCTTGAGCCCTCGCAGATCGTCTTTCGAGCCGCGCACCGAAGCCTCGGTGAGCACACGTGTGGTTTCCTGGAACGACGCCGCCGAGATGAACGATTCGGTGGACAGACTGGCCTTGGTGATACCCAGCAGCTGTCGATAGTAGTTTGCCGGCTGCTTGCCATCCGCCACAACCTTCTTGTTTTCGGCCAGCACGTTGAAGATTTCCGCCTGCTCGCCCTGCAAGAAGTGGGTATCGCCTGGATCCGCGATCTCCACCTTGCGCAGCATCTGCCGGATGATGGTCTCAATGTGCTTGTCGTTGATGCGCACGCCTTGCAAGCGGTACACGTCCTGGATTTCCTTCACCAGATAGTCGGCCAGTGCGGTGACGCCCCGCAAACGCAGGGTATCGTGCAGGCTGGGCTCGCCGTCGGAGATAACTTCGCCGGCCTCCACGTGCTCACCCTCAAAGACGGTGATCTGGGTCCATTTCGGGATCAACTGCTCGACCTCGCCACCTGAGGCGGTGACGATCTTGATGCGCTGCTTGCCTTTGGTGGCCAGACCGAAACGCACCGTGCCACTGGCCTCGGCCAGTACCGCCGGATCCTTCGGCTTGCGCGCCTCGAACAGGTCCGCCACGCGCGGCAGACCACCGGTGATATCGCGCGATTTTGAGGCTTCCTGCGGGATGCGCGCGATGATGTCGCCAACTTGGACCTCATCGCCGTCGAGCACGGTGACGATGGCCTTGGGCGGCAGCGCGTAAGCCGCCGGAATATCGGTGCCGGGGAAGGACAGCGCACTGCCTTTGGCATCGACCAGGCTCACCACCGGGCGTAGATCGCGCCCGGCCAGGCCGCGGCTCTTGGGTTCGGTCACCACCAGCGTGGTCATGCCGGTGATGTCGTCGGATTCGCGGTTGACAGTGATGCCGTCCTCGAAATCCTCGAATTTCACTCGCCCCGCGATCTCGGTGACGATGGGGTGCGTATGCGCGTCCCAATTGGCCAGACGCTGGCCGGATTTTACCGTTTGGCCTTCACCGACCTGCAGCGCTGCGCCGTAGGGGATCTTGTAACGCTCGCGTTCGCGTCCGTTGGCGTCGATCACACCCAGTTCACCGGCCCGCGAAGTGGACAGCCGGCGACCTTCCTTGTTGGTGATCGTCTTCAGATTGTGTTCACGGATGGTGCCACCGGCCCGCGCGTCGACGCCGTCGGCCGAGGCCGTTCTGGAGGCCGCGCCACCGACATGAAAGGTCCGCATGGTCAGCTGCGTACCCGGCTCGCCGATCGACTGTGCGGCAATCACGCCAACCGCCTCACCGATGTTGACCAGGTGACCGCGCGCCAGATCGCGGCCATAGCACTTGCGGCAGATGCCGAACGGCCTCTCGCAAGTGATGGCCGAGCGTACCCAGACCTCCTCGATCGACATTTCCTCGAGTTGGTCCACCAACTTCTCATCGAGCAACACACCGGCTTCAATCGCCACCTCGTCGGTGCCCGGCACATGCACATCGCGCAACAAGGTACGGCCCAGCACGCGATCACGCAGCGGCTCGAGCACGTCGCCGCCCTCGACGACGGGGCGCATCACCACGCCGTTTTCAGTGCCGCAGTCTTCGTTGGTCACCACCACGTCCTGTGCCACGTCGACCAGACGCCGCGTCAGATAACCCGAGTTGGCGGTCTTCAACGCTGTATCCGACAGACCTTTGCGAGCGCCGTGAGTAGAGATGAAGTACTGCAGAACATTGAGGCCTTCGCGGAAGTTGGCCGTGATCGGCGTCTCGATGATCGACCCGTCCGGCTTGGCCATCAGGCCCCGCATTCCGGCTAGCTGGCGAATCTGCGCGGCGGAACCACGCGCGCCCGAGTCGGCCATCATGAACACCGAGTTGAACGACGGCTGACGCACTTCATTACCTTCACGATCGATCACCGCCTCGGTGCCGATCTTGGCCATCATCGCCTTGGCGACGTCGTCGGTGGCCTTCGACCAGATGTCGACGACGTGGTTGTAGCGCTCGGAGCCGGTGGTCAGGCCCTGGCTATACTGATCGTCGATGTCCTTGACCTTGGCCTCGGCCTCTTCAATGATGCCGCGTTTTTCCTCGGGCACCATGATGTCGTCCAGACAGAATGAGATCCCTGATCGGGTCGACATGCGAAAACCCATGTACATCAGCTGGTCGGCAAAGATCACCGTGTCCTTCATGCCGACCTGGCGATACACCCAGTTGATGGTCTGACTGATTACCTTCTTGGTCATCGTCTTGTTGATGACGTGGAAGGGAAGACCTTCGGGCAGGCACTCGGATAGCAGCGCACGGCCACAGGTGGTGTCGACGATGCGGGTTACCGGGTTGTAACCGCCTTCGCCATCCGGATCGTAGTCCTGCACCCGCACCTTGATGCGTGCCTGCAAACCTAGCTCGCCGGAATCGTATGCACGATGTACCTCGCCGACGTCGGCGAGAACCATCCCCTCGCCCGGCGCATTGACGCGTTCGCGCGTCATCCAGTACAGGCCCAGCACCACGTCTTGCGAGGGCACGATGATGGGGTCGCCGTTGGCGGGCGACAGGATATTGTTGGTGGACATCATCAGCACGCGCGCTTCCAGCTGCGCTTCCAGCGATAGCGGCACGTGCACGGCCATCTGGTCGCCGTCGAAATCGGCGTTGAAGGCGGTGCAAACCAGTGGGTGCAGCTGAATCGCCTTGCCCTCGATCAGGATCGGCTCGAATGCCTGGATGCCCAGTCGGTGCAGGGTCGGCGCGCGGTTGAGCAGCACCGGATGTTCCTTGATGCACTCCTCCAGTACGTCCCAGACTTCCGTTTTTTCGCTCTCGACCATCTTCTTGGCCGCCTTGATGGTGGTGGCCAAGCCGAGACGCTGCAGACGCGAAAACACAAAGGGTTTGAACAGTTCCAGCGCCATCTTCTTGGGCAGACCGCACTGCTGCAGGCGCAGGGTCGGGCCAACCACGATGACCGAGCGGCCCGAGTAGTCGACACGCTTGCCCAGCAGGTTCTGGCGGAACCGGCCTTGCTTGCCCTTGATCATGTCGGACAGGGATTTCAGCGCGCGCTTGTTGGTGCCGGTGATGGCACGGCCACGACGGCCGTTGTCGATCAGCGCATCCACCGATTCCTGCAACATGCGCTTTTCGTTGCGCACGATGATGTCCGGCGCGGTCAGCTCCAACAACCGCTTGAGGCGATTGTTGCGGTTGATGACGCGGCGGTACAGGTCGTTGAGATCCGAGGTGGCGAAACGACCGCCATCCAGCGGCACCAACGGCCGCAGGTCCGGCGGCAACACCGGCAGTACCGTCAGCACCATCCACTCGGGACGGTTCTTCGAGGCGGTCAGGTGTTCGATCAACTTGAGCCGTTTACCCAGCTTCTTGATCTTGGTGTCGGAGCCGGTGGCAGCGATCGCTTCGCGCAGCTTGACTGCTTCCTTGGGCAGATCCAGCGACTTGAGCAAGTCGCGTACCGCTTCGGCGCCCATGCGCGCGTCGAAGTCGTCGCCATGCTCCTCGACCGCGTTGAGGTAGTCTTCTTCGGTCAGCAACTGGCCGCGTTCCAGCGGCGTCATGCCGGGATCGACGACGATGTGCGCCTCGAAGTACAGCACCCGCTCGATGGCGCGCAACGGCATGTCCAGCAGCAGCCCGATGCGGCTGGGCAGACTTTTCAAAAACCAGATATGCGCCACCGGCGAAGCCAGATCGATATGGCCCATGCGCTCGCGCCGCACCTTGGCCACGGTGACTTCCACGCCGCACTTTTCGCAGACCACGCCGCGGTGCTTGAGGCGCTTGTACTTGCCGCACAGACATTCGTAGTCCTTGACCGGTCCGAAGATCTTGGCGCAGAACAGACCGTCGCGTTCCGGCTTGAAAGTGCGATAGTTGATCGTTTCCGGCTTCTTGACTTCACCGAACGACCACGAACGGATCGTCTCCGGGGAAGACAGGCTGATCTTGATGGCATCGAAGTCTTCGAACTCTTCGGTGGCCCGCATCAGGTTGAAAAAATCTTTCATGTGTTACTCCGTAGCGGGAACCGGGGAAGGAGAATCGGGAATCGTCACCACGACGCCCGTCAACTCATTCGCTTTTACGATTCCCAATTCTCGATTCACAAATCTCGTCAGCATCAGCTGTTCTGTTCCAGCTCGATATTCAAACCGATCGAACGAATTTCCTTGACCAGCACGTTGAACGATTCCGGCATGCCCGCCACCATCCGGTGATCGCCGTCGACAATCGACTTGTACATGCGGGTGCGGCCATTGGTATCGTCGGACTTCACCGTCAGCATTTCTTGCAGGGTGTAGGCGGCGCCATAAGCTTCCAGTGCCCACACTTCCATCTCGCCGAAACGCTGACCGCCGAACTGCGCCTTGCCGCCCAGCGGCTGCTGGGTGACCAGCGAGTACGGGCCGGTAGAACGCGCGTGCATCTTGTCGTCGACCAGGTGGTTGAGCTTGAGCATGTACATGTAACCCACCGTCACCAGTCGCTCGAACGCCTCACCGGTGCGGCCATCGGTCAGTTGAATCTGTCCTGAAGAGGGCAGATCCGCCAGCGCCAGCATCTGCTTGATCTCGGCTTCGGAGGCCCCGTCGAACACGGCAGTCGCCATGGGCAGACCGTCCTTCAGATTGCCCGCCAGTTCGACGATTTCCGCATCGCTGAGCTGATCCAGATCGACCTCAGCCGTCCCTGTGGTGTCATAAATCTTGCCCAGGAACTTGCGCAGGTCGGCCACCGCCTTGTGTTGCCTGATCATCTCGCTGATCTTCGCGCCGATGCCCTTGGCGGCCCAGCCCAGATGGACTTCCAGCAGCTGCCCGATGTTCATGCGTGAGGGCACGCCCAGTGGGTTGAGCACAATGTCCACCGGGGTGCCGTCGGGCAGATGCGGCATGTCCTCGACCGGCACGATCTGGCTGATCACACCCTTGTTGCCGTGACGACCGGCCATCTTGTCGCCTGGCTGCATGTGGCGCTTCACCGCCAGGTAGACCTTGACCATCTTCAACACGCCCGGCGCCAGCTCGTCACCGGCGGTGATCTTGCGCTTCTTGGTATCGAAACGTTGCTCGAAGAAGCTCTTCTGATCCTTCAGCTGCCGGGCGGCGCTTTCCAACTGACTCTGCGCCGCCTCGTCCTGCAGGCGGATCTCGAACCACTTGTCGCGCTCCAGTTCCTTGAGATAGTCCGTCGTAACCTTCGCACCCTTCTTCAGCTTGGACGGGCCACCGTCAGCGGTCTTACCGACCAGCACGCGCTTGACGCGATCAAAGATGTCGTCTTCGAAAATACGTAACTGGTCGTTGAGATCCTTGCGGACTTCGGCCAGCTCGGATTCCTCAATTGACAGCACACGCTTGTCCTTCTTCACGCCTTCGCGAGTAAACACGCGCACGTCGATGATGGTGCCGTCCATGCCGGCCGGCACGCGCAGACCGGTGTCCTTCACATCGGACGCCTTCTCGCCGAAGATCGCGCGCAGCAGCTTCTCTTCCGGCGTCAGCTGGGTTTCACCCTTGGGCGTGACTTTGCCGACCAGGATGTCGCCGGCCTTGACTTCGGCACCGATGTAGACGATGCCCGACTCATCCAGCCGGCGCAGCGCCGACTCATTGACATTGGGAATGTCAGCAGTGATCTCCTCCGTGCCCAATTTAGTCTCGCGGGCCACGCAGGTGAGTTCCTCGATGTGGATCGTCGTAAAGCGATCCTCCTCGACCACCCGCTCCGACATCAGGATCGAATCCTCGAAGTTGTAGCCGTTCCACGGCATGAACGCGATCAGGATGTTCTGCCCCAGCGCCAGCTCACCCAGATCGGTGCTGGGGCCATCGGCCAGCACATCGCCGCGCGACACCGTGTCACCCGGCGTCACCAGCGGGCGCTGATTGATGCAGGTGTTCTGGTTGGAGCGGGTGTACTTGATCAGGTTGTAGATGTCGACGCCCGGTTCGCCCGCCGCAGTCTCATCGTCGTTGACGCGCACCACGATACGCGAGGCGTCGACTTTGTCGACGATGCCGCCGCGTTTGGCAGTGATCGCCACACCGGAGTCAATCGCCACGCGGCGCTCCATGCCGGTGCCCACCAGCGGCTTCTCGGCGCGCAGCGTCGGCACCGCCTGACGCTGCATGTTGGCACCCATCAGCGCGCGGTTGGCATCGTCGTGTTCCAGGAACGGAATCAGCGCGGCGGCCACCGAGACGATCTGGCGCGGCGAGATGTCCATGTACTGGACCTTGTCCGGCGTCATCATGGTGAATTCGTTCTGGAAGCGCACCGACACCAGATCAGCCTTGAAACGGTGCTCGACATCTAGTTCGGCGTTGGCCTGGGCGATGACGTAACGGCCCTCCTCGATCGCCGACAGATATTCGATCTCGCCACTGACGGCATTGTTGATGACCTTGCGATACGGCGTTTCCAGAAAGCCGTAGTCGTTGGTGCGCGCGTAGCAGGCCAGCGAGTTGATCAGGCCGATGTTGGGGCCTTCCGGCGTCTCGATCGGACAGACGCGGCCGTAATGCGTGGGGTGCACGTCGCGCACTTCGAAGCCGGCACGCTCACGGGTCAGGCCACCCGGCCCAAGCGCCGACACACGACGCTTGTGGGTGATCTCGCTCAGCGGATTGTTCTGATCCATGAACTGCGACAGCTGCGAGGAGCCGAAAAACTCCTTGATCGCCGCACCGACCGGCTTGGCGTTGATCATGTCCTGCGGCGTCAGGTTGTCGGCCTCGGCCAGCGCCAGACGTTCGCGCACCGCGCGCTCGACCCGCACCAGACCGGTGCGGAACACATTCTCGGCCATCTCGCCCACCGCCCGGATGCGGCGGTTGCCGAGATGGTCGATGTCGTCAGTCTGCTGCTCACCGTTGCGGATGGCGATGATCTCGCGCACCACCTCGACGATGTCCGAACTCTCACCGTATTCCTCGACCAATGCCTTGGCGTTGGCGTCCTTGACCAGCGAACTCAGATACTGATAGTCGTACACCACCGACGCACCGGTGACGGCCTCGCGGCGCAGGCGTCGATTGAACTTCATGCGGCCCACGGCCGACAGATCGTAGCGCTCGGAGGCAAAGAACAACCCGTGGAACAAGCCTTCGGCCGCGTCCTTGGTCGGCGGTTCGCCAGGGCGCATCATGCGGTAGATCTCGACCAGCGCTTCCAGTCGTGTACGGGTCGGATCGACCTGCAAGGTGCTGGAAATATAGGCGCCCTTGTCAAGGTCGTTGACGTACAGCGTGCTGAGTATCTTGACGCCGGAGTCGCGGAAAACTTTCAGATTCTCTTCGGTGATTTCGGTGTTGGCCTCAGCCAACACCTCACCGGATTCGGTATCGACCAGATCGCGCGACAAAATTTTACCGATGAGATAACTGTCCGGCACGTCGAGGTGGGAAAGCTTGGCATCTTCGATCATGCGGATGTGGCGCGCCGTGATCAACCGGCCCTGCTCCACCAACACGGTCTCGCCGTGGGCGATGTCGAACTGGGCTTTCTCGCCCTTGAGCCGTTCAGCCACCACCTCCAGCCTAGCGCCCTCAGCCTTGAGCTCGAACACGTTGAGATCATGGAACAGCTCCAGCATCTGCTGGTTGTCGTAGCCCAGCGCACGCAGCAGGATGGTCGCCGGCAGTTTGCGGCGGCGATCAATACGCACGAACAGGTTGTCCTTGGGATCGAACTCGAAATCCAGCCAGGAACCGCGATACGGGATGATGCGGGCGCTGTAGAGCAGCTTGCCAGAGCTGTGCGTTTTACCCTTGTCGTGGTCGAAGAACACGCCCGGCGAACGATGCAACTGCGACACGATCACGCGCTCGGTGCCGTTGACGATGAACGTGCCGTTCTCCGTCATCAAAGGCACTTCGCCCATGTACACTTCCTGTTCGCGGATGTCCTTGACTTTCTTGACCTTGGATTCGCGGTCATAGATCACCAGACGCGTAACGACCTTCAGCGGCGCGGCATAGGTCATGCTGCGCACGCGGCATTCCTTCTCCTCGAACACCGGCTCGTCGAGCCGATAGCTGACGTACTCCAGCGCTGCGGCACCGTTGTAGGACGTCATCGGGAAAACCGATTTGAAGGCCGCGTGCAGGCCGGCGTCCTGTCGCTTGTGCGGAGGAACTTCGGCTTGCAGGAAATGGCGGTAGGAGTCGATCTGCGTTGCCAGCAGATACGGTATCTCCATCGTCTCAACCTGTTTACGGAAATCCTTGCGGAAGCGCTTCTTCTCGGTGAACGAGTAGGCCATTGATCAACCTCGGTAGTAGCGAGCACCGCCCTGACGGGCGGATAGAAAATTCATGCGCATGGCATGTAGCCATGGGCATGAATTCACTTAACGACAACAGGCCGGGAGCTTTCGCTCCCAGCCGTTGCCAAACCTGCTGCGGTGGCGCAACCCCGCCATGAAAACACGACGACGTTCGCGACACTCGCCTTGCTGATACAACGTGAGTCCGTTTTACTTAATTTCAACCTTGGCGCCAGCGTCTTCCAGTTTCTTCTTCATCGCATCGGCGTCGGCCTTGGAAACGTCTTCCTTGACGGTGGAAGGCGCGCCCTCGACCAGATCCTTGGCTTCCTTGAGGCCAAGGCCGGTGAGCTCGCGGATCACCTTGATGACGCCGACTTTCTGTTCGCCGTACGAAGTCATCACCACGGTGAACTCGGTCTGCTCTTCGACCGGGGCGGCGGCAGCGCCAGCGGCGGCGGCGGCGGCAACCGGGGCGGCCGCGGAAACACCGAACTTGTCTTCCATCATCTTCACCAGCTCGACGACGTCCATGATGGACTTTTCGGCGATGGCGTCGAGGATTTCCTGATTCGAAAGTGCCATAACTATCTCTCTTGATTGATTACTGACTGATGTGGTTTAAGCCAAATCCCAGCGCGGGGATGTACGGGTGTCGAACACTTCAAGCCTTGGCGTCCGCAACCGCCTGAACGGTCCGTACGAATTGGGCTGCAGGTTCGGCCAGGGTGCGGACAAACTGGGTGATCGGCGCCTGCATGACGCCCATGAGCATGGACAGCGCCTGCTCCCGGGTCGGCAACGAGGCCAGCCGTTCCAGATCTGCGGCACCGTACATCTGTCCGCCGATTGAAACGACCTTGACCACCAGCTTGTCGTGATCCTTGGCAAAGTCCTTGACGACGCGCCCGACCGCACCCGGATCCTCCAGGGAGAAGCCCAGCACGAGCGGGCCCAACAGGGCATCACCCATGCATTCGAACTCCGTACCCAACAGGGCCCGGCGTGCCAGCGTGTTCTTCACCACATGCAGATAGATCCCGTTGTCACGGGCCTGCCTGCGCAGCAGATCGAACTCGCCAGCACTGAGTCCGCGGTACTCGGCAGCTACCGCCGACACCGCGCGCGCCGCAACTTCGTTCACCTCCGCGACCAGGGCTTTCTTGTCTTCCAGCCTGAGTGCCATAAAGACATTCACTCCTGGTGCTTGCTACTTACGTTGACAACTATGGAACCGTTCAACAAACGGTTCCGCCTTTTGGGGCGCCCCGTCACTTGCGATCAGGGGAGACACCATCTGCGCCAGCGACTTGCGTCTTTAAGGCCCCGTCGCTTGCGTTCGGAGGCCACTGAGCGGTCTTGGACGATGCGGCTTACGCCACACAGTCAAGCTGTTTGCAAGCACCGGCGGTCACGCCGGCACCTGCGGATTCATTACTCGGGCAACGTCGACACATCGACGATCAGGCCGGGGCCCATCGTCGTCGACAGCGTCACCTTGCGGATGTAGACACCTTTCGAGGTCGCCGGCTTCAGCCTGCGAATATCGCGCAGCACCGCCGCCAGATTCTCGATCAGCTTGGGATCCTCGAAATCGGCCGAACCGATGGCGCAATGAATGATACCGGCCTTGTCGGTGCGGAATTTGGCCATACCGGCCTTTGCGTTCTTCACCGCACCCGCCACGTCCGGCGTAACCGTACCGGTTTTGGGGTTGGGCATCAGCCCGCGCGGGCCCAGCACCTGACCCAGACTACCTACCACACGCATCGCGGCCGGCTCGGCGATCACTACTTGATAGTTCAGATCGCCTTCCTTCATCTGCGCGGCGAGATCGTCCATACCCACCGCATCGGCACCGGCAGCCTTGGCTTCCTCGGCCTTGGCACCCTGCGCGAACACGGCCACGCGCACCTTCTTGCCCGAGCCATGCGGCAGCACGGTGGAGCCACGGATGTTCTGATCGGATTTTTTGGCGTCGATGCCGAGGTTGATCGACAGATCGACCGATTCCTTGAATTTCGACGTCGCACACTTCTTGAGAATACCGATGGCTTCGGCCACCGGATAAGCCTTGCCGGCCTCGGCCAACTCGGCGAACGTCTTTTGACGTTTGGTTAGGGTCGCCATCTCACACGCCCTCCACTTCAACGCCCATACTGCGGGCGGAGCCGGCAATCACGCGCACCGCGGCATCCATGTCACCAGCGTTGAGATCGGGCCACTTGGTCTTGGCGATCTCCTCGAGCTGAGCGCGTTTGATCTTACCGACTTTCTGAGTATTCGGCATGGCGCTGCCGGACTGGATGTTGATCGCTTTCTTGATCAACACCGTCGCCGGCGGCGTCTTGGTGATGAAGGTGAAGCTGCGGTCGGAATAGACCGTGATCACCACCGGAATCGGCAGGCCCGGCTCCAGCTTCTGCGTAGCGGCATTAAAGGCCTTGCAGAACTCCATGATATTGACGCCGTTCTGACCTAGCGCGGGGCCGACCGGCGGACTCGGATTGGCCTTGCCTGCAGGAATCTGCAGTTTGACGTAGGCGTTGACTTTCTTTGCCATGACTCGATGTGACTCCTAAGATGGGTGGTAGCGCCTTGCGGCTCCCCGGTTGTGTCTGAGTAAAGACGACCCGACGAACGCCGTTCAGCCTTTCTCAACCTGCGAAAATTCCAGCTCGACCGGTGTCGACCGGCCGAAGATCAGCACCGCTACCCGCAGGCGGTTCTTCTCATAATTGACTTCCTCGACCACGCCTGAGAAATCGGCGAACGGGCCGTCGGTGACACGCACCGACTCGCCCGGGTCGTACAGCGTCTTCGGGCGCGGCTTCTCCACTGACTCGGTGACGCGGTTCAATATCTTCTCGGCTTCCTTGTCCGAGATCGGCGCCGGCTTGTCGGACGTGCCGCCGATGAAACCCAGCACCTTGGGCGTGGACTTGACCAGATGCCAGGTCTGCTCGTTCATGTCCATCTGTACCAGCACGTAGCCGGGGAAAAACTTGCGCTCGGTAGTGCGCTTGACACCGTCACGAATCTCGACCACTTCTTCCGTCGGCACCAGGATCTCGCCGAACTGTTCGCCCAGATCGGCACGATCAATGCGTTCGCGCAGCGCCTTCATCACACTGTTCTCATACTGCGAATAGGCGTGCACCACATACCAGCGCATGCTCATGACGCCCCCCCGGTGACATATTTGATGGCGACCAGCAAAGCCGAATCCACCAGCCACAGGAACAAGGCCGTCAACAACACCACAAGGGAGACCATCAGCGTGATCTGCACGCTCTGCTGTCGGCTCGGCCACACCACTTTGCGCATCTCAATGCGGGAGCCAGTGACTGCGCCCCAGCTCTGCTGCCCAATTCGGGTCTGGTAGCCGGCCGCAATGCCAGCTGCAGTGCCCACCACCAATATCCCAAGGCGTTCCAGGAACAGCAGTTGATGGTCAAAATAATAGTAGGCAAACATCGCGCCGCCAATCAACGCGATGGCGGCGACAAGATATAGCGTGTCCAAACGGGACGCGGATTCTTCGCTTAGGGATTCCATCTATCCTCGATACAACGGCGCGCCCGGCGATCCACTGCTGGCAGGGCAGGAGGGTGTCGAACCCCCAACCTGCGGTTTTGGAGACCGCCGCTCTACCAGTTGAGCTACTGCCCTGTGTGTGGACCGCAAAACAAAGGGGGCGAAGTATAACGTTGCGTGGGGTGGGA
>CAJDTS010000061.1_pt1 | contig 15682 bp, 14 predicted proteins | sample 7389861 | NCBI WGS metagenome assembly CAJDTS01 (sample SAMEA7055659, study PRJEB34461) | soil metagenome | biome: terrestrial ecosystem; feature: Peninsula; material: soil | place: Antarctica | collected 2016 | reverse complement strand
ACCGGCATCCAACGCCTTGAGGGATTGATGCAGGCCAGCCAGACCTTGTCCACGGTCTACACGCTCAAGGAACAACTGCAAGCGCTGTGGAGCGAACCCGATGAGGCCACGATGCGCCAAGCCCTGAACCCGTGGTGCACCCTCGCCCGAGCCACCGCCATCACGCCGCCACGCCGCCACGCCGCCACGCTAGAGAACCACGCCGACGGCATCTGCGCCTACGCGCGATTCAAGATCACCACCGCTCGCATCGAGGCCGGCAATGTCGCCATTGGCATGATCCGCAAACGCGCCAGAGGACTCCCCGATCAGAACTACTTCAAACTGAGAATCAGACAGACCGCAATCCCCGAACTACCCCTCGCACTCTTCCCAAAAGCGAGAAAATTACCTCATGCTTCTGCATAAGAGCCCGCGTATATTCAGGTACGGAACCTAGCCACCGGCGAGCTTGCGCAAGTAGTTACGGACGCGCGCGGCGTTGGTACCGATGTCGCTCCTGCCGACCCGCGACTGCGAACGCACATCCACTACGCTGCCCGAGCCCTCGGTGCGCACCCGCACCACGATGTCGTCCTTGAAACCGAACCACCCTGTCGTTGCAGTGGCTTCGATCCGGCCTACGGCCGGCACCACGGCAACCATCTTCCAGCCCATCGCCTTGGCTGCGTCGAGCGCACGCTGGAACACCTGCGCGGGCGGCAGATTCAGGTGTAGAGGTTTGATGTCCGGGTAAGCCGCGTGCTGTTGTGCTGCGACCGACGATCCGCCGTATATGGGAGAGTTGGGTGCATCCTTGCGCAGTGGCAACACCGCCACGAATTGCGGCGGGTTCGCCGTATTGGTACTGATGTCGTGAATCGCCGGCACCGAACGCGCCCGCTGCGCCCAATGCCACGGCACCCATGCAACGACGAGGCCGACGATGATTGAAACTGTCAGCCAAGCTGAAAAACCGTGCCGCGTGGCGGGCACGATCAGAGCGATGATCCCGAGCCCTGCCGCTGCGAGGCCGGCATACGCAGCCCACTCCAGCAGCTTGAAACCGGTCACGAAGGTCCACCAACCCAGATGCACGCTGGGGCCGGAGATCAGCAGCAACACGATGGCGATCAACGCCAGCAGTGGAACGGCGACGCGGGCGGTTTTCATGGGGGCTTCTCAGGACATAGGTGATCCGGCAATCTTGAGTATTACAAGTCTGGTGTCAACCGAGGGTCACCCGTGCACGCCAAGCTTTTCCGACCTCGACAACCGTATCATCTAGGTTTGACGAACTTTAAGGTCATGCGATCACTCTCGCCGATCTTCTTGTATTGCTTTTTTTGTGCTGCGGTACCGCCCCGCTTGAGATCTGGCGGCAAGCTGTGCACATTGATATCTTCAGGATCCTCCGGATTGGCGTTGATCTCCGACACGTTCGCCAACCGAAAACCGGTTTTGAGGCCCAGTTTGATCAGGTAATCCTCGGGCAGCCGGTGCAGTTTCCCCGCGCTGACCGCCGCAAGGGCGTACGGTTTGGCGCGATGCTCGACCACTCCGAACACCCCATCCGGTTTCAGCACCGCGAATACTGCCTTGAACACCTTGGTCAGAGTTTCCGGGTTAATGTTCATCCAGTCATGGCTGTTGCGAAAAGTCAGCACCATGTCGGCCGAATTGTCGGGCCCGAGGCTGATCTGCGCCGGCGGCGCGAACGGAATTACTTTCTCGATGTGCCCGTACACTGCGGGATCGGCCGCGAGTTTGGCTGAGTAGGCGTGCGCCATCTTCGCCATGAACTTGCTCTCGCTGTCCAAGGGTGCGGCGGCTTCAATCAGGCGCCCGTGGGCATATAAAAACGGCGCCAAGATTTCAGTGTACCAACCGCCGCCTGGGGACAACTCGATCACCGTCATGCTCGACTCAATGCCGAAAAATTCCAGTGTCTGGACCGGATGGCGGTACTTATCGCGAGCCTTGTGCTCCGCCGAGCGCCACGAACCGGCGGCGGCTTCCTTCAATAAGCTTGCGGTATCGCCAGAGGTCGCGATCGGGCCCTTTTCTGCGGCGGTTGCAGCGCCAGAGAACATAAAGACGCCCACCAATGCGAACGGCCACATGACGCGGGGAATTCGTTTAAACATGGCGTAGACCCTCAAATATCAACCGGTTCCTGTGCGGCGGCCCGTGGCACAGCATGGATCCGCCGATAGAAAAGCGGGTGCCATACGCTTGCGGCGGAAACGCGGAAACTCGCTACCGAGTGGTGCCAGATTTCTTACAGGGCACTTCCAAGCATTCACTTCACGACACATCTGAAAACTCAGTCTACTCCACACAGCCAGAAGTATCGGCGGCAGACGGGGTTTTGAAAAATGAACGGATCAGGTTGGGTTTCTGTGGTGTAGCGCTTACAGGCTTTTACTATGGCAATCGGTTTTTTGTACTACAGCCGTAGCGTATATTTTGCGCGGAAATGGAAGCCTTCAATCAGGCTTTGTTGCGCGCACTCAATTGTTGCCTGCACTCTTTTTAGGGGTACTTCCATCGCGCTCAAAAGCCTGCTACAAGGCCGATAAAACCCCTATTGTGACAAACGGAACATCAGGCCATGGCAGGTAAATCGAGCAAGGCAGTCCAGGCAGATCAAAAATCCAAGACCTTCGAAGAATTTGAAGACGATGAAGAGGTTTTTGAGGAGGATATACCGGAACTGGACATCAAGGAACCGGTGTCTTCGCAGCGTTCGCGTGATTGGCGTGATGTCGAAAGGCTCCGGGAGTTGCGCGAGCTGAAAAAACTGATGGGCGACGATGACTTCGACAACCCGCTCAAAAACGATCTGACCGGGGATGCCCACCCTCGATCCGGTAAAAAAAAGAGAACCACAAATGACGGTCAGGCTTCCGCAAGATTGAATGGCGGTTGTAGCACCGTCGGTCCCGCCGCATCGATCAGAGTCGAGGTCAGATAGTCGAAGGCTTCATCGACGTCATCCACACAGATGGATTGGCGTACGTCTTTAAGCGAAATCAGGCCTCGATCGGACAACAACGTCATGTTCACCGCCCGCGTCCAGAACTCGCTGCCGAACAGCACGATCGGCCGTGCCTCGATCTTGCCGGTTTGGATCAAAGTCAACATCTCAAACAGCTCGTCCATGGTGCCGAATCCGCCGGGAAACGCCACCACTGCCTGCGCGAGGTTGGAGAACCAGAATTTGCGCATAAAAAAGTAATGAAACTCGAAAATCAGATCCGCATCCAGCCAAGGGTTGGCATGCTGCTCGTGTGGCAGGGAGATGTTCAAACCGATGTTCAGACGCCGGTTGGTACGGGCAACGCCCTCGCCCACCGCTTCCATGATTCCAGGACCGCCCCCGGTGCAGAAATGGAATCGCTGTCCGGCTGGATGCCTGTCCATGGTCCATCGCGCCAACCGCATCGCCAGTTCGGTGGCTTGTGCGCAGTAATCCGGATCACCTCCTGATCGTAGCCGTGCCGAGCCGAAAAAAGCTATCGCCCGCCGTACGTTCGCTTGCCGCAACCGCGTTCTGGGCTCGAGGTATTCACAGAGGATGCGCACTTCACGGGCGTTTTCGCCCATCATGAACTCGGGATTGGTATAGGCTTTCGTTAGGCTCATTTGAATTCGGATTGGGGCGGGAAGACGGGTAGAACTCTGTGCGGGGCAGCTTTGCCGACCCGGCTGACGCCGCGCAGTTCGCTGCGTTGGCTTCACAGAAGCGCGATGTGGGTGCGACACGGCGTCGCTTAGGGCTGGTGGGCCGTGCTGGGTTCGAACCAGCGACCAGCGGATTAAAAGTCCGATGCTCTACCAACTGAGCTAACGGCCCAACTGACTGAATAATATATAATTTAAACGATTAATTCAGATTGTTTCAAGGTGCCCTGTGTCCACTTTGTGACCCAATGCGTCCAAGTGCCTCCGCAGATGGCCGGTGGACAAGTGCGCATACCACTGCGTAACCGCCACCGTCGAATGCCCAAGAAATTCGCGGGCGTGCATCAGATCAGCGCCAGATTGTATCAGCCATGAAGCGAATGTGTGACGTAGATCATGAAAATGGACGTGCGAAAACCCGAGCTTCGCCCTTGCCTTTTCCCACTCCTTGCGCAGCAGGGTGGGTGTCACCCGCAGCGGGAGTTGGATCGAATCAATACGGGGATGTAACGGGATAATCTGCACCCGTCCGTCTTTCCGTCCGTGCCCAAACCGCGGCCAGTGCCTCAACGTTTTCTCGTGTCAGATAGATATGACGCTCGCCAGCCTCCCGCAGCATCTGCATATGTTGGTACAGCGGTTGATCCAGCCAACCCCACCGCCGACATGATAGTGAGAGCAGCCGCCAGACGACCGCAAGCTTCCGGTTGATGGTCGCTGGAGCTTGTCCAGCAGCGAGAAACTCCTTGCGCATCTGCGCGGCGATCTCGGGACCTTAGGTCAACAGGCGTCCCTCCATGAACGTCGCCAGCCGGATCAGCATGGTGCGCTGTCCGCGCTGTCCTTTTTATTGGATAACTCCTCGTCGATCCATCAAGAAACTGCATCGTTGAAGGTACGCTCCGGCTCGGGCGACAGCTCGTAGGCGCGCTGGGGTTTCCGCGGCATGAAGCCCCAGCGCGCCAGATACTTGCCGACCGAGCGCTAACGGCCGCACGGCTCCACAGTACAAACTCCATCTTCAACGGCTCGGGGCGTTTGTCGCAGATCGTCTGGCGAATATGCGCCTCCTGCTCGGCCGTGAACGCCCGCTTGTCGCCGGCACGGCGACCGCGTGTATGGGGTGCCAACGCGGCCATGCCTCCGGCTTTGAAGCGGTCGATGATCGTGCACGTCGCCGGGTAATGGTCCTACTATTTATGGGCCTGATCTATAGTGCAGCGCGTCACACTGTCCGACACTTATATCGGTCTCATTTCTCGTCATCCTGCGTTGCTCGTCGTCGCCATAGTTCGACTACGACTCCTCCTTGTGCCTGGACTGACAAAAAATGGGACTCGATCTAATGTCCCATCAAATGTGACGCACTACACTGGAGTAACGCCACACTCGTAGCGGCCCCAACAGACGCCGCCAGTTACGGGGGTTCACAGGAGGAAGCCGGTGCGTCTGAGCGCCGAGAACATACTGCGCGTCGTCGTACCGCTGATCTATGCGCGGCGCGGTCTGTTGGCACTGCTGACGCTGTTTCTCGGTTGGCAGGCCACGCAGATGCGCCTGAGCGCGGGCTTCGACAAGCAGATACCGCTGGCTCACCCGTACATCAAGGTGTTCGAAAACTACCGTGCGCAGTTCGGCGGCGCTAACCTGATCTCGGTGGCGCTGATCAATCGCCATGGCACGATCTACAACACCGCATTTCTGAATGCCCTGAAGCACGCCACCGACGATGTGTTCTTCGTTCCCGGCGTCAATCGCGCCCACGTCAAATCGCTGTTCACGCCGGGCGTGCGTTACGTGCAGATCGTCGAGGGCGGCTTCGAGACCGGCGACGTGGTGCCGCGCGACTACCATCCCTCGCCCGCCGAGTTCGTGCGCATCCGCCGCAATGTCGAACGCGCGCATCTGAGCGGGCGGCTGGTCTCCAACAACCAGCACGGTGCGTTGATCATCGCCGAGTTGCTGGAGAACGATCCGGTCACCGGCAAGCCGCTGGACTATCGCCGGGTGGCGGCCGAACTGGAGAGTATCCGCCTCAAATACCAGAGCAGTTCGATCGACGTGCACATCATCGGCTTTCCGATGGTGGTCGGCGCGGTGGTACACGCGACGCTGGAGGTGGTCGGTTTTTTCTTCATCGCCTTGCTGCTGGTCGGCCTGCTGCTGTGGCTGTTCTGCGGCTCGTTCACGCTCAGCCTGCTACCGCTGTCGGCGGCGCTGGTGGCGGTGGTCTGGGAGTTCGGCCTGATGCACCTGGTCGGCCTGGGACTGGACCCGTTCGCCATCCTGATACCGTTTTTGGTGCTGAGTCTGGGTGTCAGCCACGGCGTGCAATACATCAACGCCTGGAGTCATGAGGTCGCGGTCAACAATCGGAACAGTTTCGGGGCGTCGGTTGAAACCTTCCGGCGGCTGGCGATCCCGGGGACGATCGCGATCATCACCGACGCCGTCGGCTTCGCCACGGTGGCGTTGATTCACATCCAGATCGTGCAGGAACTGGCGTTCAATGCGGCGCTAGGCATGGCCGCCATCATCGTCACCAACAAGGTGATGCTGCCGATCGTGCTGTCCTGGTTGCGGCTGAAGGACGTGCAGACGTTCCGTGAGCGCCAGCTACGCCGCCGCGACCACGGCGACGCGACGTGGCGCTGGATCGCACGCTTTGCCACTGCACGTTACGCGCTGCCGCTGCTGACCGTGTGTCTGGTCCTGCTGGCCTGGAGCTTCTACGAATACCCGAACCTGACCATTGGCGACACCACGCCGGGCGTGCCCGAACTGCGACCAGACAGCACCTACAACCGCGACGCGCGCGCCATCGCCGGCAACTTTGACATCGGCATCAACGTACTCAAGGTCATCGCCGAAACCAAACCTTACGGCTGCGTCGACGCGCGTGCGATGCATACCGTCGACCGTTTCGCCTGGATCATGCGCAACACGCCCGGCGTCGCCTCGGTCGCCTCGCTACCGCAGATCGCGGCGGAAGCCTGGCAGGCGCTGAACGAGGGCAATCCGAAGTTTCATGCGGTGCCGGAGAAGCAGGCGGCTTTGGCGGCCACGGCGGGATCCATTCCGTCGATCCTGGGTCTGGCCAACGCTCACTGCAGCGCCATGCCGGTGCAGATCTACACCATCGATCATCGCGCCAACACCATCAACACGGTGATCGACGCGGTCAACCGCTTCAAGGCAACCCATCCCGGCGCCGGGGTCAATTTTGCGCTGGCCTCAGGCAACGTCGGCGTGATGGCGGCCACCAATCAGGAGATCAAGGCACGCGAGTTTGTCATTATTTTGTGGGTCTATGCGGTGCTGCTGGCGACCATCTGGCTGTCGTTCCGTTCCCTATCGTCGATCGTCAGCATCGTCGGCCCGCTGGCCTGGTGCTCGATGCTGACCTACGGCTTCATGGCGATGATGGGGATCGGCGAAAAACCGGCGACACTGCCGGTGGTGGCGTTCGGCGTCGGCATCGGCGTCGACGACGGGATCTATCTATGGGGCGTGCTGGCCTATGCGCTGGGGCAGAACAAAGGACTACGCGGCGCCTACCTGGAAGCGTTGCGCCACACCGGCAAGGCCTCCGTGTTCACCTCGCTGGCGCTGATCTTCAGCATCGCCACCTGGCTGTTTTCCGGACTGCAGTTCCAGGTCGACATGGGACTACTGCTACTGTTCATGTTCACCACCAACCTGTTCGGCGCGGTGCTGATGTTGCCGGCGCTGGCGTGGATCTGCGACCGTATCCGGCCGCTGCAACCTAAAGGCGGAATCACGATCAAATGAGTACAAATCTTCACCACGACGGACACGCCCGATCATGAAACGGCGCAGCTTTCTGGAGCTTGCAGCGTTGGCCGCGCTGGGTCCCGCCGACGGATGGGCAGTGGTCTCCGGGCCGCTGGCCGGACAACTGGGCGCCACCTTGACTCCGCTGGGGGCGGAGAAAGTCGGCAATGCGTCAGGGACCGTGCCGGCTTGGGTCGGTGGGCTGCCAAAATCCTCGATGAAACGCGGCGACAATCCCTTCGCTGCGGACAAGCCGCTGTTCACCATCACTTCGGCCAACGTCGAAAAATATGGACGTTGGCTGACCGAAGGCCACAAGGCCTTGTTCAAGACCTTCCCGAGCAGCTATTTCATCCCGGTCTACCCCAGCCGGCGCAGCGCCTCCTATCCGCAGTGGTATTACGACGCCACCATCAAGAATGCCACCCGTGTGTCGCTGGCCAATCACGGCAACAACTTCACTGGCACCGCGCACGGCGCTCCGTTTCCGATTCCGCAAAACGGTACCGAGGTGATGTGGAACCACATCATGCGCTACAACACCACCGGCTATAGCGGCTACGTGAACTCGGCGATCACCCAGACCGGCGGCAGCTACGTCATTGAGCGCGACTATCTGGAACTGCTCTACCTCTACAACAATCCCAAAACCACGCTGGCGACGCTGGACGGTCAGAACCTCTACGCCATGGTCAAGACGCTGTCGCCGCCCAACAAGGCCGGCACCTCTGATCTGCTGCGCGTGCCGATCGACCGCATCGCGCACAAGACCGGTGTGTGGGAATACAACACCGCGCTGGGCCGGGTGCGGCGTATCGGCAAGGTCGGTTACGACAACCCGCTGTTCGACGGACTGATGACCGAGGATCAGCTCGACATGTTCAACGGCCCGCTGGACCGTTACACCGTCAAACTGGTCGGCAAGCGCGACATGCTGGTGCCGTATAACAGCTATGCACTCTACAGCCCGAAGCTGAAATACAGTCAGATCGTCAAAAAAGACCATATCAACCAGGCCCTGACGCGTTACGAGATGCACCGCGTGTGGGTGCTGGAAGCCGAGTTACGGTCCGGCTACTCACACATTTACAAGAAACGAAACTTCTACTTCGACGAAGACAGCTGGCTGATCCTGCTGGAGGACATGTACGACGACCGCAACCAGTTCTGGCGTACTGCCGAGGCACACGCCATCTGTTTTGCCGAGGTACCGGTGGTCGTCAACGGCGTGCAGGTTCACTACGACCTGCAGTCACGCCGTTACGTCATCGTCAACATGACCAACGAGGAATCGCGGATGGCCACGTACAACTGGCAGAAGGAACCGTCTTATTTCACCCCGCAACAACTACAGATATTCGCCACTGCCGGTAATGCCTGAGCGTGGATGCTGCCGACACATTCAGTAGCAATTCAGGTCGATGTTCTAAACTTTGGACTACTTGTTGTTGATTCCCGCAACAGTCGGCACCCTGAGACCCATACTCTTGAACGTATCATTCACAACCTCTGTCCGACATATCGATGCTTCGTGCACGCATTCTGGAATCAAACCGGTGATTGGGGTAAAACACGTCAACGCACGGCGCGACAACCACCCATTCCGAACCGCTGCACGGCGGCTGATCGCCCTGGTCTGGGGAGTACTGGCCGGACTGGCTCTGCTGCAAAGTGCCAACGCACAGCCCGTGGCAACCGGAACGGTTGCCACGGGTCATACCGATGTCCGAGCTTCATCCCGTGCACACCACGTGACTCCGGGAGAAGCCGCCCGGCGTGCCCAACGCATCAACGGTGGCGGCCGCGTTCTGTCGGTAGTACACGGGCAAGACGGTTATCGCGTCAAGTTGATCAAGCACGGTGAAATACGCATCGTGTTCATACCCGGCGAGTGAGACCACCCCCATGCGCGCCCTGATCATCGAGGACGACCCGCAGCTGCGCGCCCAGATCGCCCAGTTTTTGAGCGACGATGGTTATGCCATCGATTTGGCCAAAGATGGCGAACAGGGTCTGTACATGGCCAGCGAGTTCGCCGTGGATATCGCCATCGTCGACCTCGGTCTGCCCAAGACTTCAGGACTGGAGATCATCCAGCGCGTGCGCAAACTCGGCAAGAACTACCCGATCCTGATTCTCACCGCGCGCGACGGCTGGCAGAGCAAGGTCGAGGGACTGGAAGCCGGCGCCGACGACTATCTGGTCAAACCCTTCCACAAGGAGGAACTGCTGGCGCGTTCGCGGGCCCTCCTGCGCCGCAGCGCCGGCTGGAGTCAGGCGCTGCTGGAATCGGGGCCACTGATACTGGATACCGGTGCCAAGCAAGCCCGGGTCGACGGTACCGACGTCGAACTCACCGCCTACGAGTACCGCGTACTCGAATATCTGCTGCTGCACGCTGGCGAAGTAGTATCGAAGACCGTGCTGACCGAGCACCTGTACAGCGAAGAGGACGAACGTGATAGCAACGTCATCGAAGTTTTTATCCGACGCCTGCGCAGCAAACTTGACCCCGATGGCAAGCTCAACCCCATCATCACGCTGCGCGGCAGCGGCTATCGTTGGGATCTGCCGCGAAAATAAGCCATGTGGCCTGCTCAGGAACCGATCACGAGCCGTCCGCAATGGCTCCGCCCCGTACTCGCGGCAGTGTATGAGCCTGTCTTGCCCAGCTCACGACGACCAATAGCAATGGGAGCGCGCTTGAGCCCCTCGCCCGCTTGCGGGAGAAGGGACAGATTTGCACGACGCTACGCGCCGATCTTTTGAATGAGATCACTCAACGCCCGTCTGCTGGTCGCCGCCTCCTGCGTGCTGATCGTGTTCATGCTGCTCACCGGCGCAGCTCTTGAACAAGCTTTTGTGCAAAGCGCCTTGCAGTCCCAGCGCGATCGCTTGCAGGGTCTGGTCTACGCCCTGCTGGGCGCCGCGGAACCGGGCGCACATGGCGCGCTGGACATCCCCCCCGCAGCGTTGCCCGACCCACGTCTGGTACGTGTTCAGTCCGGCCTGTCGTCGGTGATCTTCGATAATCACGGTGACGCGGTATGGCATTCACCCAGCCTCGCAGGAGCGCTACCGGAGATCGAAGCGTCGCCAGTCGGCACCGCCCTGCTGCGTGAGAAGAACGGAAACTTCATCTTCTCCTTCGGTATCCGTTGGCTGGGCGAGTCGAACAAGCCGCAGCGCTATACCATCGCCATAATCGAAGATAGCAGCAACTATCGCGCCCAGCTCAACGCCTTCCGCCGCACCCTCGGGATCGACCTCGGCACCTCCGCGCTGATGCTGATGCTGGTACAGTTCTTTCTGTTGCGCTGGGGACTGTCGCCGCTGCGCCGCCTGGCTGCGGAAATCCGTGATGTCGAAACCGGAAATCGCACCCAGATCGACAACCGCTACCCGCTGGAGCTAATGCCACTGGCGGACGACCTCAACGCCATGATTCGCAGTGAACGCAACCAGCTCACGCGCTATCGCAACGCCTTGGGCGATCTCGCTCACAGTCTGAAGACCCCGCTGGCGGTACTGCGCGGCATTGCCGAGGAAGCGCAGACTCCCGCTCCGATAAGGCGACAGCTGGAACTGCCGCTGGCGCGGATGGAAGACATCGCCGACTATCAGTTGCGCCGCGCCGCCGCCGCCGCCGGACGGCGGGTACTGTCGGAGCCTCTGTTTTTGCGGTCACTGGCGGAAAAAACCCTGGCCGCACTGACCAAGGTCTACGCTGAAAAGCAACTCAACTTCATTAACGAAATCGATCCGCGTTTACGCGCGCGCGCCGACGAGGGCGATCTTTACGAGATCCTCGGCAATCTGCTGGACAATGCCTGCAAGTGGGCGCGTCATACCGTTCGACTGCGCGGTGAATCCGGCAGCGAACTATGGCTGGATATTGAAGACGATGGCAAGGGGTTTCCCGATGCGGCGGAGGAGCTGCTGCAACGCGGGGTGCGCGCCGACTCGCGCATCGCCGGACAGGGCATCGGGTTGGCGACCGTCGCCGATATCGTGCGCCTGAATGATGGGCGCATCGAACTGGGCCGCTCGGAAGATCTCGGTGGTGCGCGCGTCAGAGTGTACTGGCCGCGCTGAATGCCGGAGTCCGCCGACAGGCCCTAATCAGGCAGACGCAGGAAATGCTGTCGGTAATAACGCAACTCGGCAATCGAATCGTGAATGTCATTCAGCGCCAGATGTGTTGAAGTTTTGCTGAAACCTTTGGCAACAACCGGGGCCCAGCGCGAACACAGTTCCTTGAGCGTGCTGACGTCGAGATGTCGATAGTGAAAGTAATGCTCCAACGACGGCATCCAGCGCGCCATGAAACGCCGGTCCTGACAGATGGTGTTGCCGCACATCGGCGACGCGCGTTCTGGCACCCACTGCCGCAGAAAGGCCAGCGTCCGCGCTTCGGCATCCGCCTCGCCAACGTGACTCTCCCGCACCCTCTGCACCAGGCCTGAACGTCCATGTTGACGAGTGTTCCACTCGTCCATCGCCTGCAACTCCTCTTCCGCCTGATGCAGCGCGATCACCGGCCCTTCGGCCAGCACATTGAGCGCGCCGTCGGTCACTACGGTAGCGATCTCGATGATGTGGTGCCGCTCGGGGATCAATCCGGTCATTTCCAGGTCGATCCAGATCAGGTTATGCGAGTTTGTGGGCATTGCGGGAACAGTGTGGAGCGCGCGCGCTGTATCTCAGTCCGCATGGTATCGTGATTCAGCAAACCCCGACCGACGGAGTCCAAACATGACCGAACTCGCCAACAAGCGCTGCATCCCTTGTGAAGGCGGCGTTCCACCCCTTTCCGCTGCGCTAGCGCTAACGCTGCAAAAGCAACTCCAACCGCACTGGAAATTAGCCGACGACGGTAAACGACTACAGGCCGATTTCGAGTTCAAGAACTATTTTCGGACCCTGGCGTTCGTTAACGCCATCGCTTATATCGCCATCCAGGAAGATCATCACCCCGACATCAGCTTCGGGTTCAACACAGCGACGGTGAGTTATTCGACCCACGCGATCGGCGGACTGTCGGAGAACGATTTCATCTGCGCGGCGCGCATCGACGCGCTACAGAACTGACGCCGTTCAGGCCGGCGTGCGCCCCGACAAGGCATGCGCCAGAGTGCCGGCATCGACGTATTCCAGCTCGCCTCCCATCGGTACGCCGTGGGCAATACGGGTGGCCTTGACCCCGCGCGCACGCGCCATTTCGGTCAGATAGTAGGCGGTGGCTTCACCTTCGACACTGGGATTGGAGGCGATGATCAGTTCGCGCACACCGTTTTCGGCCAACTGTGCGGCGAGATGATCGAGACCCAACTGTTCGGGGCCGATACCGTCCAGTGGGGACAATCGTCCCATCAACAGGAAATAGCGGCCGCGATAGCCGGTGTTGCTCTCAATGGCAATGAGATCGGCGGGCGTCTCCACCACACAGATCTGACCGCTGCCGGTACGTGCCTCGGTACAGTACAAACAGCGATCGTCTTCGCTGAACATGCGGCAGCGCTGGCAGCGCTCGATACCCTCCAACGCCGCGCTCAAGGAACCAGCCAGAAAGGCCGCACCTTCACGGTCCCGATCCAGTAGATGAAATGCCATGCGCTGCGCCGACTTGGGACCAACGCCGGGCAACCGTCTCAGCGCGTCGATCAGGCGCGTCAGCCGCGGCCCGTAGTGACTCATCGACTGCAGGCTCCCCTCAAAGGTTGACTCAAAGGCCGAGGCTGCCGAGATCCATGCCGGGCGGCAGGTTCATGCCGCCGGTAGCCTTGGACATTTTTTCCTGCGTCACGGCCTCGAGTTTGTGGGTGGCATCGTTGATGGCGGCGGCGATCAGATCTTCGAGAAATTCCTTGTCCTCGCCCAGCGCGTCCGGCGCAATCTGTACCCGCCGCGCCTCGTGCTTGCCATCGATGGTGATCTTGACCATGCCGGCGCCAGCCTCGCCGGTAATCTCGAGTGCGGCAACCTCCGCCTGCATGCGTTTCATGCGTTCCTGCATCTCCTGCGCCTGACGCATGATCTGGCCCATGGCACCTTTCATAATTCGACTCCGTTCATGACTTGAATATTCTGTTGGTTCAATCCAACGGCTGCACGCTGCCAGGAAGCACGCTGGCCCCCAAGCTCTCACGCAACGCGCGCACGGCGGGATCGGTCTCGATTGCCGTCTCGGCATCGCGTTGACGCTGGATGATGCGCTGTTCGTCTAACCGGGCCGGGCTGTCGACTTCGGTATCGACGATTTCAATATGCAGGCTTTTGGGCCTGCCGTTAACTACCGCCAGAGCCTGCTCCATCTCGGTGCGCCGCGACTCGGAATAGAGATGCCGGCTGCGCGTGGCCAGCGTCAGGCGAATATCCGTCGCATCCTCTTCCAGGATTGCGCAATGGCGTGCCAATTGCTTGGCCATACCGTCCAGTTTCAACGCCTCGACCTGCCGCAACCAGCCATTACCGGTATCGTTTTGAACCGCCGTGACAGCGGCAGCAGGAGCCGGCTCGGCCACCGCGATACCAACCGTCGCTGGCGTCGGTGTTACGCCTCGCGAGACGGTATCGACTGGTGCCGAAACAGCGCTCCGTGTTCCGCGGGTCGATTCGGGCGTGGCGCCGACAGCGGCTTTCCCGCTCTCGGGACGGAACGCGAACATGCGCAACAGCGTCATCTCGAAACCCAGCCGTGGATCCGGCGCCCACGGCAGATCGCGGCGACCGTGTACGGCGATCTGATAGTAAAGCTGCGCATCTTCCGGCGTGATTTTCTGCGCCAAGGTCGGCATTGCCGGATCGTCTTCCTCGTCCTGCGCCTGCGGCAGAATCTGCAACACCGCGATACGCTGCAGGGCACCGGCCAGCGCGTCGATCAAGGCGGCGTAGTCAGGCGCACTGGATTCCAGCGCACGCAATCCGACAATCAGCCGATCCCCGTCGCCATCCGCAATGGCCTCGATCAAATCGAACAGCGTGCGCCGCCCCACCGTGCCCAGCATCTCCTCGATGGCATCCGGCTGCAGCACGGTATCGCCGCAGTAAGCGATGGCCTGATCCAGCAGCGACAGGCCGTCGCGCATCGAGCCGTCGGCCGCGCGCGCCAGCGCCGCCAGCGCTGCGGCTTCGCCCTGCTTGCCCTCATCGGCCAGCACCGCAACCAGCACCTCGCGGATCAAGGCCACCGGCAGGCGTTTTAGATTGAATTGCAGACAGCGCGACAGCACCGTCACCGGCAGCTTCTGCGGGTCGGTGGTGGCGAGGATGAACTTGATATGCGGCGGCGGTTCCTCCAGTGTCTTCAACAACGCGTTGAAGCTAGCGTTGGAGAGCATGTGCACCTCGTCGATCAGGTACACCTTGTAACGCCCGCGCACCGGCGCATAGGCGACGTTGTCCAGCAGTTGCCGGGTGTCGTCGACCTTGGTGCGGCTTGCGGCGTCGATCTCGATCAGATCGATGAAACGCCCCTCGTCGACCTCGCGGCAGGCCGAGCACTCGCCGCAGGGATGGGCGCTGACGCCAGTCTCGCAGTTCAGGCCCTTAGCAATGATGCGACCCAGCGTGGTCTTGCCGACGCCGCGGGTGCCGGTCAGCAGGAGCGCAGGATGCAGGCGATCACTGTCCAGTGCATGCGCCAGCGCGCGCACCACATGATCCTGACCACGCACCTCCTCAAAACGGCGGGGCCGGTACTTGCGTGCGAGGGCGAGATAGCTCAACGGGAAACAGTCCGGGAATTCACCCCTGTATTCTCGCGGATAAAGCCGCGCGAAACCAGCGTCGTCCTGGCGTTGGTCGTGTCAATTCCGCCTCAAACCACGCGGACATGGCCGGCCTCACCCCGCAATTGATACTGTCTGAAAGCTGAACCGGTACCCCAGCGTTTGTTTCCGGCGTCGCAGCCGCTCCTGCATCGACATTGGCATTGATCTTGTTTTCGTTGCCATCGAACCAGACGATCACCTCGGGCCGCGAGAGTGCCTGTACGGGGAGGTTCAAGCGGGCATCCGTGTACAGCGTAGAATTTACGCATCGCCCACAAAAAACCTGCAATGGCAAACCGCTTGTCCGTACCGGGACACCTGCCGCCGATAGAAGGCTGGCGTGTCATCGTGGCCGACTGAACTTGGATACACGTCTGCGGCGCGGGTTGGCGCTGGCACTCAACCTCGCAGTCCTGGCGGCGTTCGTCTACGCCGTTCAACATTACTGG
>CAJDTS010000031.1_pt1 | contig 16185 bp, 17 predicted proteins | sample 7389861 | NCBI WGS metagenome assembly CAJDTS01 (sample SAMEA7055659, study PRJEB34461) | soil metagenome | biome: terrestrial ecosystem; feature: Peninsula; material: soil | place: Antarctica | collected 2016 | reverse complement strand
GTTAACTTGCTCACGCTCTTCAGCCACGGCAAGAATCGCATCACCGCGTTGCTCGCGCAGGGTAACGCGCACGGCGATAGCGCGACCGCGGTGTCCATCGGGCAGGATCAGATCGTAGAAGTAGGGCTGGTTGGCGGGTACGTTCCCGGGGGGTGTGAGGTTGGCCTTGCTGTTGCTGGCAGAACTGAGCAGCGTACGTCCCTGCGGGCCCCATAGCTGTAAAAAATCGGTATGTCCACCGCCGGCAAATTCAGGCCTGAGTGCCTGTAACTCAGCCAGCGCCTCATTTGCCGGATGCGATTCGAGTAGGACCGTAATGGCATGGGCACGCGCCTGTAGTCTTTGATCGAGATGGCCGTGGATCTGCTGATCGACGCCGCGATCCAACAGCACGAACATACTGACCATCAGCGTGCCCAGGCCCACGCACAGGAACAGCAGCAGGCGCATGCGGATCGATAGTGGGCGCAATTCAGCCAACCACATAGCCATAGCCCCGACGGGTTTCCACCAGATTGTTGATGCCAGCCTTGGCCAGCTTCGCGCGCAGGGTACTGACTAACACCTCGATGACCTTGTCGGATGATTCGCTACGAGCATCGTACAGGTGCTCGAACAGCGTAGTGCGGGTAAGCACGTGACCGCGTTCGCTGCACAGTGTCTCCAGCAATGCGTATTCCTTGGGGGTCAGCGCCAGTAGCTGCCCATCAACACGCGCCCGGCGCGCACGCGGATCGACCTCGAGCGTACCGATGTGCAAACTTGGCGTGGCTTGCACGCTGCGCCGCGCCAGCGCCAGCAGCCGTGCAGTCAATTCATCGTAGGCGAAAGGCTTGACCAAGTAATCATCGGCGCCCAGATTCAGTGCTTCGACGCGATCGCTGACCTGGTCACGGGCCGATAGCACCAGCACCCGGGGACGCGACTCGCGGCCGTGCAGCCAGCGCAACACGCTCCAGCCATCCACGTGCGGCAGCATTAAATCCAGCACCAAAGCATCGTAGTCGTAGCTGGCCAAAAACTGCTCTGCCTGCGCGCCGTCGGCAGCCAGGTCGACCGCATGGCCGTCGTGCACCAGCGCTTCGCGCAGGTTGCGTCCCAGAGTGGTGGAATCCTCGACGACCAGCAGGCGCACGATGCGTGACTCCAGTTTTCGCGAATGGTCGACCAGACTGAACCTCAAGCAGCAGTCAAGCCGACTATTCGCAGCAGATCAATGCGGGCAGGCTGATCGCTAAAACCTGCTCACCAGCATAGCGCCACTGCAGCATCTATTCCGAAACTTTCATCCGCAAGGTGGGCCTTGCTGGTTTATGTGTCGACAGGTGCGTCTGTCGTCGTTCAATAACCGCCTTTCTTGCCCACGCCAGTGTAGACGAAGGTCCAGCTGTGCTGGATCGGGCTCCACCACGGCGGGACGCCGGTATCCTTGGTGGTGTGGCGGTAAAACGCCTTGTACGGCGGTGGCAGAACCTTGAAGCTGGCGGTGTATTTGCCCGGCCCGTCGAGTTCCACATTGGCGCCATAGTGCGGGCCATCGCTGGCGACCATGGGCATCAGAGTGCCGAACGCCGACCAGTCACTGCCTGACTTGGTGAGTTGATAACTCACGGTCAGATAAGGAATCCATTCGCCGGGTTGAAAACCGTGCGGGTTGCCCTTGTCGGCATGAATGTCGATTTCCATGTGGATGTTGGTGTTCTTGTTCAGGCCCGGCATGACCGGCGCCATCGCCACCGATTGCAGATAGACGGGATGCAAGATCAGATGGTCGACCACCAGCGGCGCGCCCATGGAATGTTCCGCCGCGAGGGCGGGGACGGGCAATGCCAGTATTGTGAAGACGGCGGCAATAACCGTGGTTGGATAACGCATGGGTGAGGATTCCCGTGATGAAGTGAAGTTGTGAATTATGCTAATGAGACTTAATTGATAGTGACAATCAACAACAAAACGAGACGCAAGTGACTTCAAATGTCATTCGATGCGAAATCTCAGATTCCGAAAAGAGCGGGGCTCCAGGCCACGCCAATCACCGCAATCCCCCCCAGCATCGGCAACAGCGCCACGGCACGGCGGAGACCCGCCAGACCTTGTTTACCCAGCAGTTTCCATCCCAGGCCCAGACTCCAGATCACGCTGAGTACGAACAGGACTGTCTTGAGAGTGGCCACGGCGGCCACCGGCATACCCAGCAGCGTCATGGACGCAAACAGCTCGCCGCCTAGCCCGATCACCAGCGACAGCATTGCCACCGGCATATAGGCATAGGCCAGTTCCACCAGTCGTTGCCGGCCGTTGCTGTCACCGCCCATGCGTCCGCTCAGCCAACTGGAGACGGCGGTGAAAGCCGTCAGAACCAGACTTAGCGCCAGCGCACAGGCCGACATGAAGCCGACGATCATGAAGAAATCCAGCCAGGTGAATACCTCGTGCTCGGCCGGGTGGACCGACATCAACCAGCTCGGCCCGGTCATGCCGACCCAGTACCAGCCGTGATTGATGGCCCAGGTGCCGACAGCATCGCGTAGCGTCTGGTACTGCGGCAACACCAGCCACAGGAAGCCGCCCAACGACAGGCCGGTGGCCAGAAACAGGAAGCAGATTTCGGCGAAATTTGGATGGTGGTTGCGGATGTCCACCACTTCTTCGCCTGGCAGCCGAAAGACCATCTTCAGGCCACCCTGCGCCTCGGGATGCACACAGCGGAAGCATTCAATGCAGTGGCGCGACTCTTCCTTGCGGTTGATGTCGATCATGGTCGGGCACACGCCTTTTTCGGCGTAGGTATCGCCACCCTCGCGCGGCAGCTTGGGGGTGAACTGAACCGCGCCGATGCGCGAGAACACCCCCAGCATGAGACCGATCGGGCACATGTGGCGACACCAGGCACGCTTGCTGCTGCCACTGCCGTAGACGAAACCCAGCGCGATGGCACAGACGAAAGTCAGGCCGAAGACCTCGGCGATGCCGGTGGCGTAGTCGCGCGCACTGACGGTCTGCGCCAGGATCGTGATGATGATGAAACTGATGATCGGCGTGCCTTCCCAGCGCACCCAACGCGGCACCGGCCGTCTCAGGCCGATGCGGTTGGCCCACTCGGAACTGGCGCCGAGCGGACACAGCACGCCGCACCAGCTGCGTCCGCTGAAGATCACCGACACGAATACCAGCGGGAACCACAAGCCCCAGATGACGTAGTTGGCGAACAGGGTGAAGTTGTTGTAGAAGGTCGACTGGCTGCCTGGCGAGGGCAGGAACAGCGGCACCACCATCAGCGCCAGAAAGCCGAAGAACATCGACACGTGAATCCAGCCCAGCAGATTGCGATGGCGGGTGACCAGCGCTTCGATCCGCCGTGCCCAGGGGCCCTGCGGACGCACGGTCTTGTGCCTGTGCGGTGTCTCGATACGGATCGGGATCCGCTGCAGATTTTGGGCCTGATTCATGCCTGCCTCCCGCTTTTGGAAGACAGCGACTCAGGGGCCATCAGCGGTGCCGACATGTGGAGCCAGGCTCAGAATTGGGCTTGGGGTCGAGCGGTCTTGCCGGCCGTTGCCGCCGGGCTGCGATGGACGACCCGCATGAGCCCGCCGATCACCACCAATGTGGTCACGTAAAACACGATTTGAATACCCGAGGGACGCTGCGTGTACCCCACCAGGATATGCAGTAGGCGACCGAGCATGGAATGTTCGGTGAGTAGCCAGGAGCTGTCCCACACGGAATTGCCCAGTGTCGGCAGCAGATCGGCCTGGGTAAGAAAGCCCGCCGCGCCAGCAGCCATACCGGCGGCGAGCAGCAGGATCATCCAACCGGTGACACTGAACAGGTAGCGTGTGGGGATACGCAACAAACCCTTGTAGAGCAACGTGCCTGCCAACGCCCCCAGTGCGACGCCGATAGCGCCGCCGATCAGCATCGAAGTGGCGCCTGCGCCGCTGGCATAGATCCCATAAGTGAACAGCACCACTTCCGAACCTTCGCGCAGCACCGCCACCATCACCACGATCATCAGCACCGACAGCGGTCGATTGCCGCTGGCCACGTCATTTCCCACCGCGGACATCTGTTTGGCCAGATGTCGGCCGTGCTTGCTCATCCAGATGTTATGCCAGCCCAGCATCGCTACGGCGGTGAGCAGGATGGTCGCGTTGAGCAGTTCCTGACCGCGGCCCTGCACGGCACCGGCGATGGTTCCCGCAAACGCCGCCACCAGGCAAGCGCCGGCGATGCCCAACACGATCCCCATCGATACCCAGCGGCCACGGCCAGCGACGCCCTTGGCCGCGGCCAGCACGATGGAGACGATCAATGCGGCTTCCAGGACTTCGCGAAAGACGATGACGGTGGTGGCGAGCATGGGTGTTCCTGAGATCTATTCGACGATGAGCTTGCCCTTGACGTCCGGGGCAAAGTCGTTGAAGAAGCTGTAAGTGCCGGGTTTTAACGGCCCCAGGTAGATCGGCAACGTGGTGCCGCCTGGAATCACTTTTTCCACTGTGATGTCGTAGCTCTCGAACTCGGCGGGTAGCGCGGTGCTGTTACGCACCATGATCTTCACTTGTTTGCCCGCAGGAATGTGCAGGCTGTCCGGCTCGAAATGGCCCTTGGTGATGGTGATCTGATAGCTTGCGTCTCCGCCATCCTGTGCCGCCTGCGCGGACACCGGCAAGTTCAAACAAAGCGCAGCAACAAAAGCGACAGAGAATACGTAACGCGGCGCCGTGAGCCTCATCACATCAACCGTCAAATGGGCAGGGCGGGAATTGTAATCATTATCATTTACAAACGCAAGAACTCCTTTCTACCCGGTTTCCGGCGGGCGAACGCATTCTTGTCGACGTCACCTACCCTTGCACATCGCAACCTGTACCAGCCCGTGCTGGACAGTGTGGCGCACTACATCAGGGTGCCTCTAAGAATTCGTCATGCCCGCGAAGGCGGGCATCCAGTGTTCCTGTTTTTCTGGGTTCCCGCCTTCGCGGGAACGACGGGGAGTGTGTTTAGAGGCGTTCATTAGAGCCTCAAAACGTGCGGATACCCTCGAAATCATCGGTATGTTCATGGCGCGTGCCGGTGTCGTCATACCAGTACAGATGCCCGTCCAGCTCACCGGCCGTGTGTTTGTGCGATCCGTCGCAAAACGGCTGTTTCTTCGACAAGCCACACTGGCAAATATATTTCTCTTCACCGCCGATCACGAGCTTGTACGGTTCGCAATGGGTGCGTTTCACAATACGTGACATCGAATGGTCCCTCCCAAGCTGCAGGAAATGCCCTGCTGCGGTGAAGTGTAGACTTTTTGGAATCCGGTGGTTCACGCAAGCATCTTTATCTGCAAACAATTTGCTTGGACGGCGCTCACGGGAGATACCGGGCCGCAGCACGGTGGCGGCGTATAATCGCGCGCCTCATGACAGCTTTGACTCCTTCGGATTCCTCAACCCGAGCGCATGCGCCCGCGTTGGCGATCAGCGGGCTGTGCAAGCGCTACGGCGCCGTGCAGGCGCTGGACGGTATCGAATTCAACATCGGCCGCGGCGAGTTTTTCGGTTTGCTCGGACCCAACGGGGCGGGCAAGTCGACGCTGATCAACATCATCGCCGGTCTGGTGAGGGCCGATGCAGGTCATATAAGCGTGCTCGGGCACGACCACGTGCGCGAGTACCGCACTGCACGGCGCCTGCTGGGGGTGGTTCCGCAGGAGCTGGTGTTCGACCCATTCTTTACGGTCGAGGATGTGCTCAAGCTACAGGCCGGCTACTACGGCTGCGGGCCCGAGGCCGGGCCGTGGATCGAGCAGTTGATCGAGAAGCTGGATCTGGGCTCCAAACGTAAGGCTTCGATGCGCACGCTGTCAGGCGGGCAGAAGCGCCGCGTGATGCTGGCGCAGGCGCTGGTGCACAAACCGAAACTGGTGATTCTCGACGAGCCCACCGCGGGCGTCGACGTCGAGCTGCGGCGCACGCTGTGGAGTTTCACCCGCGAGCTGCATGCGCAAGGCACCACCGTGGTGCTGACCACGCATTATCTGGACGAGGCGCAGGCGTTGTGCGAGCGCATCGCCATCGTCGATCACGGCAAATTGCTCGTGATCGAGACCACCGAGAAGTTGCTGGCGCGGCACCCGTTTCGTTTTCTGCGGCTGACCCTCGATGCCGACGCGGCGCTGCCCGATGCACTGCTGCCGCTGGTCAATGAACGGGTCAACGGCAGTATCGAACTCAAGCTGGGGCGTGACAAGCATTCCATCGGCGAGGTGTTTTCGGCGCTGCGAAGCGCAGGCGTGAAGATCGAGGACGTGCACACGCGCGAGCCGAAACTGGAGGATATCTTCCTTGAATTGACCGGATACGGTGATCATGTCTGAACGTCTGTCCGATGTGCGCGGTTTCCAGACCTTGTTGACCAAGGAAGTGCGTCGTTTCATGTCGGTGTGGGGACAGACGGTGACGGCACCGGTGGTGACGGCGTTGCTGTACCTGCTGGTGTTCTCGCACGCGATGTCCGGGAAGTTATCGGCCTATCCGGGCGTCAGCTACACGCAGTTTCTGGTACCCGGCCTGATGATGATGAGCATCATCCAGAACGCCTTTGCCAACACCTCGTCGAGTCTCACCCAGTCGAAGATGATGGGTAATTTGGTGTTTATCCTGATGGCGCCGCTGTCGGCATTCGAATTCTTCTCCGCCTACGTTATTGCCGCGCTACTGCGGGCGGCGATGGTGGGCGTGGTGTTGTATGCCGTGACTTGGCCGTTCGTCCATCTGCAGGTGGCGGCGCCAGCTGTGCTGGTCGCGATGTTCGCGTTCTCGGGCGGCACGCTGGCCGTATTGGGCTTGATTGCCGGTATCATCGCCACCAAATTCGACCACTTGGCAGCGTTCCAGAATTTCATCATCCTGCCGTTGTCGTTCCTGTCCGGCGTGTTCTACTCCATCCATTCGCTGCCGTCGTTCTGGGCGCATCTTTCGTTGTTTAATCCGTTCTTCTATCTGATCGACGGTTTCCGCTACGGATTTTTCGGTGTTGGCGACGCGCCGCTGTTACAATCGCTGCTGTGGGCCGCCGGCACTTTTGGCGCGGTTTCCGCCGTGTGTCTGTGGATGCTGGCGCGCGGTTATAAACTGCGCCCTTAAGATTACTAACCGGAGTTGTACATGAACGCACAGGAAGTCCAGAAACTGATCGAAGCTGGCCTGCAGGACGCCGCCGTTACGGTTCGCAGCGACGACGGCCGTCATTTCGGGGTCGAGGTTGTGACCGGCGCCTTTATCGGCAAGTCAGTAGTGGCCCAGCATCAGATGGTCTACGCCACGCTGGGTGAGCACATTGGCCGCGAAATTCACGCACTGGAGCTCAAAACGCGCGCAAGCGTTTGACGTTCCAAATTACTTTACCTAGTCGTTTCCCGCGCCCGTGGACAAACTCCTGATCGAGGGCAATGGTCCACTGCACGGCGAGATCGCCGCTTCCGGCGCCAAGAACGCCGCGCTGCCGATTCTCTGTGCCTCTCTGCTGATTGACGACACGTTAGTCATCCGCAACCTGCCGGATCTGTGGGATGTCAGCACCACCAAGCGATTGCTGGCGCAGATGGGCGTGGCTGTGAGCAGTACGGAGACCGGCCAGGTCGAGATCAACGCGACGTCGATCAACACCTGCGTGGCGCCTTACGAGCTGGTCAGGACCATGCGCGCATCGATTCTGGTGCTGGGGCCGCTGCTGGCGCGGCGCGGCGAGGCGCAGGTGTCGCTGCCCGGCGGCTGCGCCATCGGCGCTCGGCCGGTCGATCTGCACCTGATGGGTCTGCAGGCGATGGGCGCGGAGATCGCGCTGGAAGGGGGCTTCATCAAGGCCAAGGCGTCGCGTTTGCGCGGTGCGCGCATCGTCTTCGACACCGTCACCGTCACCGGCACCGAGAACCTGCTGATGGCTGCGGTGCTGGCCGACGGTGACACGTTGCTGGAAAACGCCGCCCGCGAGCCTGAGGTCGCCGATCTGGCGCGGTGCCTGACGGCGATGGGGGCACAGATCGAAGGGGCTGGCACCAGCACCCTGCAGGTGCAGGGTGTTGAGCGGCTGCACGGCGCCGAGCACAGCGTCATCCCTGACCGCATCGAGATCGGCACCTTTCTGGTGGGTGCTGCCATCACCCGCGGACACGTGCGGGTGGTCGAGGCCGACCCGCATCTGCTCGACATGGTGCTGGTCAAGTTGCAGCAGGCCGGGGCCAAAGTGGCGACCGGCAGCAACTGGATCGAGGTCGACATGCAAGGTCGCCGGCCTGAAGCCGTTAATCTGCACACCATGCCGCATCCGGGGTTCCCCACCGACATGCAGGCGCAGTTCATGGCGCTGGACAGCATCGCCGACGGCGTCGGCACTCTGCGCGAAACCATCTTCGAGAACCGCTTCATGCACGCGCAGGAACTGCTGCGGCTGGGTGCGGAGATCCAGATCGAGGGCAATATGGCCATCGTCACCGGCGTCGAACAGCTCACCGGCGCACCGGTGATGGCGACCGATCTGCGCGCGTCCGCCGCGCTGGTACTGGCGGGGCTGGCGGCCGACGGTGAGACGCTGATCGACCGCGTCTATCACATCGACCGCGGCTACGAGCGGATCGAGGAAAAGCTGAGTAAGCTCGGCGCCAAGATCCGCCGCATCAAGCCGGGTTGTGATCCGGCCCAGAGTCATTGCGAGGAGCCGCAGGCGACGCGGCGATCCGCCGAACGCGTCACCAGCGCAGCATGGTGATCTCGTTATTCATTCGGTCAGGCACGAAGATTGCCACACTGCGCTCGCAATAACTGGCAAATCGGAGTTCACAGTTCACCGGCTCTTATATCCGCTCAGTAAATCTCGCACATCGCCAGCCGCTCGGCCTCGTGGACACCTGCAGCAGTCTATTCCAGCACCGCATCGCGATAGGCCGCCACCAGCGGCGGCAGCTCAACCCCATAGGTGACGAAGCCTGTGACTACCGACGCGTAGAACGCATCCGCGGCGTAAAACGGATCGAACAGAAAATCGCCGCCGTAGACGACGATGGGGACGCCCACGCCATTCCGTTCGGAGATCCACCGGAATAAAGCGATCATCTCGACGGTACCGCAGCACCAACCTGCGTCCCTCCGCTTTAACCTCTAACCGCTCTATACATTGCCCGCGTAGCCCTACAATCCGGGCGGGGATAGTCATGCTCATAGCTCTATGCACGCCAAAGCCTTGAATACTTAGGTTGTGCAGAGAGACACACCGCGTGACTATCCCTTGTTTACCTCAATCAACTGCAGAAGAGTCGACGTTAGCCTCCGACCTAGCCTATATTCTCTCGTTATGCTTGTTCACGCCGAATCCAGCGTTTATCGTCTTAAATAGCTGTTCCGCTCTTTCGGCCGTACCAAGGGGCAGATCTCTTACCTTGTGCCACCCGTCGAAACGCTTCAATATCTCCGCGACGACACGGCTCTTGTCAAGCTTGTAGCCGTATTTCGCTTGCATCACTGGGCCAATCCGATTTGTCATCATGTCAGAGCCGTCTGTAGGTAACTCGCTCATATGAATCTTTACATCGTAAGTCGTATTCACCATGTACAGGTAGCTCTCGTCGGTAAACAACTCCTCGATAGCGGCATCTATCTTCTTAATTTTCATTGCCGGACCGATTTGGAAAACGCGAAATCTCTGCTTCTTGTCCTCTGCGAGAGGCTTAAGGTATAGATCTACGATCTTCTTTTTTGCCTCGTTTCCAGCCGTATCCGAATTCAGCAAAACACCGGAATCCCAACCTTGCCCAATCGCGAACGCCGCATACATCTGCGTTTTCGGAGCACCTTGCGCAGGCCACAGGTAGATCGAATCTGACAAACTTTCCTTGTCACTTGCGTGCAGCACTGCGGAGAGCTTGTTGATGAGCAGTGCATCGTCGCCCCCCTCTACAATCAACGTGCGCCTATTGCCGAGCAAGCTGGCCATGTTGCCTGTCAGTCCGAGAGACATCTCGATAACCGCCATTGCAGTTTTCTGAGAACTGACGACGCTCTGCTTTACAACCGCATGACTACCGTTAGCTTCCACAATACGAACTCGCTCGGGATGGCCGAGATCAACCATTGACGCCAAGTGCGTCGTATACAAGATCGAGTTGGATGCGGACGCCGCCAGGCGCTCGAACACATCCAGTAGATCGCGTTGTGCAGAGTAGTGCAGGTGAACACCCGGCTCTTCCAGAAGCAGGATGCAGTTCTTGTATTGCCCGTTGCTTGCATGCGTGAACTTCCACGCGAAGGATACGTACCAGCGGAAGCCTGTTGATCTGCGTGACAGCCGTACTGGCATTCCCACGTTCTGATCTTCGGCAAAGATATTCAACGTCTCCCCATCGACGTCAATATCGAACTTCGCGTTCTTCTGATGCCAGAGATCTTGGAACTGTTTGCTGAGAAACGCTGATGCCTGCCTCTTGTCGAATGCGCGGGTAGTACGGCCTTGGGCACTTCCACCCTTCGTCAGCCAGTCATCTAGATTGATCTTCGCGAGGTCGAGGATCACAGACATTGTTTGCTCATCATTGGTCAGCTGGTCCCACCGGACCTGCTCTCGCCTGGTCTTGAGCTGGTCGAGTTCGATCTGATGGCCGGACAACTCGACGTCGTGGATGAACACAAACTTTGGGGCATACTTCTTTACCCACTCATTCATCTTTTGTTCGTCCAGTACCATTTTCGCGGCAGATTCTTCGACGACGAAGCGCGATTGAGTGCTGCCGTAGGCGCCGATCCCGATTAACACCAAGCTCTTAGGCAGTACAGGTGAAGCTGGCAGGGTCAGTACGTCCTTCTCTGTAGTCGATGCAGAGGCAGCCTCGTCTTTGGTGAGAGTAACTGGCTTCGTGGCGTAAGCGTAGAGCGCTGTGATTTCTTCGGATGAGAGCCGAAACTCGGCGCGACAGACCGTGCTGTGCGCGTGACCGTCCTTCTCGCCCCACTTATCGACCGGCCAGTCCTCGTCAAGGTTGTACGTGGCTTGTTGGTCAAACGGATTTATCCGGTAGAGCGCGTCAAACAAATTGCTCTTTCCAGCTTCATTCTGGCCGACAAATGCCGTGATTTTGTCAACGTTAATCAGACCGGAATCGAGAATATTCCGATAATTGGTTACTTGAAAGGCTACGAGCTCCACTGGACTCCCCTCCTATGCGGGTGTCTTAAAATCGTGTACCTATAACATATAACATCAGGCCTGTCCCAACGTTATTTCGCATGGATAGTGTAACTGTTTGAAGCGGATGCATAAAGTTGGTTGTGGTGATGTTAACGATTTCAACTCCACAGATGTCATTGTCCCCTCGGTGAGGAACTCCCTGAATTACGGGAATTACAGTGACATGATACGAAACCGCCTAAACTAAGCGTTCGTCAAGAAACAACTTGAACGAATCAGTCAGGGTGGATGCAGTCATCCCAGTCGCTGTGGAAGTTGTCTCGGTCGATCTTGATTGCAGTGAATTCTGCATCACTGGCAGTCAAGCCTTTGGGGTAGACGCTGGTGCGGATTGGCGGCGATTGGAAAAGATTTGCCGCGTGGCGGACACCCGATCAAAACCGATGCTGCGGAAATCGTGCGGTTGACCACACAGACGCAGCCTGAGGCGGCGGTGCAGTGGAGCACCCGCTTCATGGCGGCCAAGGTGGGCGTTAGTGATACGACGGTACTGCGCGTGTGGCACCGGCATGGACTCAAACCGCACCGCGTTCGGAGTTTCAAGGTTTAGCGTGATCCCCGCTTTGTGGAGAAGCTGGAGGATATCGTGGGGCTGTACCTGGAAACCCACCCGAGCATGCATTGATCCTGTGCTGCGATGAGAAAAGCCAGATCCAGGCCCTGGACCGCACGCAGTCGGGCCTGCCGCGTTGCCATGGGCTATGCGGGTCAGCGAAGTACACCTGCCCGCCAGTGCGTAAGGTCAACGCACCGTGGTAACCCATCTTCTTGCCCTGGTCGTAGGTGAGCGTTTTGCGCAGCACTTCCGGGATGACCTTCAGCGCTTTGCCAAAACTTTCCAGCGCATCGGCAGCGCTGGCGCTGCTCATCTTGGCCAGCACCACGAATCCGCTGGTGCGTTCGACTCGCGTGCCAGCCGCTCAAGCTCAGCGTGCTCCGCCGCCGTACAAAACAGGATCGCCGCCACTCTTGACATTTCACTCCCCAGGTTATCCAGTCCGGGGATGTAATATAGCGTCGTTAGCTATTGCGATTAGACATTAGGCAACCAAAGCATAAGCAATTGGTTGGCCTTGATACGTGCCCGTCTGGTACGGCAGCCAGCGAGAACAACTGCAGGTGTCGGGTAAACTGCGAGTGCTCGTATGAAGGACTGTCATTAAGGTTTGTTCACATTCATTTCGATCATTGCGCCGGAGGTCATTTTTGCGCAGTGCGATGAACCGAGGAGTAGCAATGGTTGTTCCATTGGTGCAACGAGAGAAGCCGCGATACGCAAAAAAGACCTCAGCCCTTCGGATTGCGGCCAGAATTGCGCCCCGTTATGTTGCGACCCTTGGGAATGGCCCCGCCAATGTATGGGCCATTCCCTGTGGCTCGCGCCTTGCTAATGCACAATTTTGGACTCACAACGCAGTGACCGAAGTGAATGTGAACGGACTCTGACATGTGGACTTATCTCTCCATCGCCGGATTCGGCGTTCTCGGCTGTTGGTCCCGCTATGCTATGACCAACCTCGTACAGAACGTGCTGGGGCGCGGCTTCCCCTACGCGACCCTGATGATCAACGTGCTCGGAAGTTTCATCATGGGTTTCCTGTTCGTCGTAACCTTGGAGCGGCTGACTGTGCCGGGAACACTGCGCACCGGCATTCTCACCGGTTTCCTCGGCGCCTTCACCACGTTCTCGACGTTCTCTATGGAATCCAACCTGCTGATCGAGCAGGGCGAAATCTTCAAGGCGGCACTGTACGTCTTGCTGTCGGTGACGGTCGGGTTGGTGGCCGCCTTTGCCGGCATCTACATCGCACGGAATCTCTAAACATCACCGCAGGGAGGAGAGCGCCATGTCCAAGCCCATCAAAATGGTCCGCGTCTACATCACCGAAACCAAGCGGGATCACGGTGAAAACCTTTACAAGGAATTGTTCCGACTGCTGCACGACACCCATCAGATCCACGGCATGACCGTGTTCCGCGGCATCGCCGGTTTCGACAGCAAGGGCGAGGTGCACAGTTCCGACCTGCTGCGCCTGTCCGTCGACCTGCCGCTGGTGATCGAATTCTTCGACGACCCCAAGGTGGTCGATGCCGCGCTGAAGATGCTGGCCGAACACGTGCCTGAATGCCGCATTATCAGCTGGGATGCGATCTGCAGCTAACATCGGATGCGGTATGCACGGCAAGCACTGGACATTTCTACGGCATGCTTTCTTCCTGGGCTGTGTCGTGGTGTTGCCGACAATCGGCGGCTGCACCGAGCGCCTGGCGATCAAAAGCTGCCCCGCCGATGCGCTCGCCATCCAGCAGATCGGCGGCGACGCCGGCATGGGCCACCGCACTCTGGCCTACGCCTTTATCAACACCACGGACACAACCTGCAGTCTGTATGGTTTTCCGGTCGTGACGCCTTTGGGTGAGAACGGGCAGGTTATCGATTCGGTCACGGTCACCCACGTGAACCACAACTACCTCAGTCCGCAACAGGAGATGCACGCTATTGAGCTGTCGCCGGGACAACGCGCCTGGTTCGAAATTGGCTACAGCGTGATCCCTCAAGGCAATGTCGTCTGCCCACAGATACAGGCACTGCGCCTACGGGCACCGGGAGCGCGGCATGGCGCCGAATCCAAACAACCGATATGGCCTTGCGACGGCATTGAAGTTCTACCGTTGCAGGGCGGCCCACCGCCGTTTTAAACCACATGGATGCATCGAACCCGCCACCGCCGACACGCGCACCGCATGGAAGGATCGTGGACGCTACGTTCCGGCCTCATCCGCTGCTGCGCAGCGCGCACCTGCAGACCATCGTCCCCGCCGTGTTCCGACCGAAACCTCGCATCGATCTGCGGCGCGAACGCATCGAACTGGACGATGGCGATTTCGTCGATCTGGGATGGAGCGGCAGCGGCAACGGCCCTCTCGTCATCATGTTGCACGGCCTCGGCGGCGGCTTCAATTCCACATACGCGCTGGGGCTGATGCAGCGACTTAACGCCCGCGGCTGGCGCAGTGTGATGCTGCAACTGCGCGGCTCCGGGCCGGAACCCAATCGTCTTGCGCGCACCTACCACCACGGTGATACCGAAGATTTCCGCTACGTCTGCAAACTCTTGCGCGCACGCGAACCGGGCACCCCCCTGCTGGGCGCCGGCTGGTCGCTGGGCGCCAACGTTATGCTGAAAGCCCTGGCCGAGGAAGGTGACGCCTCGCCCTTGTGCGCAGCCGCCACCTCCAGCCCACCTTTCGAACTTGAACCCTGCGTCGAGCACTTGCGCCACGGCTTCGCCCGCGTCTATCAGCGCTATCTGCTGCAAGCCGTCAAGGCCAGCGTGCGCAGCAAGCATGGTGCGGTCGCCCTGCCCACGGGTGCCGATCTCGATGCCGCACTCGGAGCGAAAGATTTCTTCCAGTTCGACCACGCCTACACCGCCCCGGTCAACGGTTTCCGCGACGCTCACGACTACTACGCCCGCGCTGCCTGCGGCCAGTATCTGCACGCCATCCGCCGGCCTGCGTTGATCGTGCATGCGCTGGACGACCCATTCATGGTGCCTGGCATCATGCCGAGCGCGCAGATGCTGGCACCACAGGTCACGCTGGAGTTATGCCGCCACGGTGGGCATGTCGGGTTCCTCAGCGCCCGTTCCGACGGCGCCAGCGCGTGGTGGTTGGAACAGCGCTTCGAACACTACCTCGCCGGCGCGCTGGCGATGGCCGAACGCGGTCAATCATCCAGTCGGGACGGCAGCCACATGGCATCGCCGTAGCTGAAGAAGCGATAACCCTGCGCCACCGCGTGACGATACGCCGTCATCACCCGCGCATGACCGGCAAACGCGCAGACCAGCATCAGTAGCGTGCTCTGCGGCAGGTGGAAATTGGTCAGCAGCGCATCGACGGCGCGAAACGGGTACCCCGGTGTGATAAACAACTGCGTGTCGCCGTTAAAAACGCAGACCTCGCCGCTTCCATCCAGCGCTGATTCCAGCGCACGCACCACCGTCGTCCCCACTGCTACCACACGACCACCGCGCGCGCGTGCCGCCTTTACCTGCGCGGCCAGTTCAGGCGTAACGATCAACTGCTCGGCGTGCATGTGATGCCGGGCGATTTCATCCTCGCGTAGCGGCTGAAAGGTACCGGCGCCAACATGCAAAGTGACGAATCCGATCTCCACGCCACGTTGCTGAATCTTCGCCAACAACGCGTCATCGAAATGCAGGCCGGCCGTCGGGGCCGCCACTGCACCCGGGTGGCGCGCGTAAACGGTCTGATAACGTTCGGCGTCCACAGCGTCAGGCTGATGCGTGATGTAAGGCGGCAGCGGCACTTCGCCCTTGTCATCCAGCAACGCCTGCATCGAGACCGCGCCGCGTTCCAGTCGCAGCGCAAACAGATCACCCTCGCGTCCGATCATCACCAACGTCGCGCCATTCACTTCCACCGTGCCGCCTGGCCTCAGCGGCTTGGATGCGCGCAGATGTGCCAGTGCCGTATGCGATCCGGTGAGCCGTTCAATCAAGATCTCGACGCGCCCACCGCTGGACTTGACGCCATGCAGACGCGCCGGAATCACCCGCGTGTCGTTGAGCACCAGTAGGTCACCTTCATGCAGTTGCGCCGGAAAATCGACGATGTGACCATCGCGCAGTACGTCGCGCGTCACGCATAGCAGACGACTGCTACCGCGCCGCTCGGGCGGATACTGCGCGATCAGCGCTGCGGGCAAGGCGTAATCGAAATCGGAGCGGCGCATGGATCGGAGCAGTTCGGACAGATTGACCAGGCGCCGTATGATGCCTGCACGCCGCAGCCGCTGCAGCCTTTCGGACAAGTCCCCGGTATAATCCCGCAGCAGTGCCCGGGTGGCGGAATCGGTAGACGCAGTGGACTCAAAATCCACCGATGGCGACATCGTGAGAGTTCGAGTCTCTCCCTGGGCACCAG
>CAJDTS010000030.1_pt1 | contig 16422 bp, 15 predicted proteins | sample 7389861 | NCBI WGS metagenome assembly CAJDTS01 (sample SAMEA7055659, study PRJEB34461) | soil metagenome | biome: terrestrial ecosystem; feature: Peninsula; material: soil | place: Antarctica | collected 2016 | reverse complement strand
CTGGCGTCAGCGCCCGTGATGCCGGAGAACGCCACCGCAGTCGATCGGATGCGCCATCGTCTGGCCACCCCTGCAGGCCGGGCCGCTTATGCCTTGCGCAAGTGCACGGTCGAACCGGTCTTTGGCATCATCAAGCAGGTCATGCGGTTTCGACAGTTTCTGGTACGGGGTCTCAGAAACGTCCAAGGCGAATGGGGATTGGTGTGTCTGGCGTTCAACATTAAGCGGCTGGCGGTGTTGAGGGGATGAAAAATCACAAGGAAACCATCGATTCCGCCTTTTTGACGTCCTTTATCGCCCGATTGTGACCTTGCCCGTGTAGCCCTACAATCCGGGCAGGGATAGTCATGCTCATTGCTCTATGCACTCCAAAGCCTTGAATACTTCGGTTGTACAGAGAGTTACACCGCGTGACTATCCCTTGTTTACCTCAAGGAGGTACATAAGAGCCCGAATTAAGACGAGCGCCAACAGGTCAGCACTAACTCTCTGCTCCAAAATATGTTCTGGCCTTTCGACCGGTAACGAACCGAACACTACTGAAAGTGGCAGGTCATCCTGTATGGCGGTTGGTTTCCCTCCGACATATCAATGTCCGCTGGAGCAGCCTATGGTTGCCGTGCTGGCGGGCCCAGCGTTTGTCTTTCCCATCGGCGGTGCAACGTGACGAACTCAACGCTGCAGAAGATCCAGACGCAACCGCTGCGGCGCAATCTCGCACTCACTCAACTGGGATTGAACGTGGGATTTCAGATCGTGGCGCACAGTCTGCGCAATATCCTGCGTCCGGCTGAATCGCGCAGTGAGGCCGACCGAACGTTTTATCGCAGACAGGGGCAGGTGCTTGCCCAGCAGTTGGGCAGCCTGAAGGGCGGCGTCATGAAGGCCGGACAACTACTGGCGCTGTATGGCGAATACTTCCTGCCGCCGGAAGTGGTCGAATCGCTGGACGCCCTGCAAAATTTCTCCTCGCCGGTGGCCTGGCCGGTCATGGAAGCGGTGCTGCGACGGCAATTGGGTCGGCGGCTGCAGGATCTGGATATCGATCCCGAGCCGCTGGGCGCCGCTTCGCTGGGGCAGGTGCATCGCGCCCGTCTGCGCGGAGATCCACGTGAACTGTGCCTGAAAATCCAGTATCCGGGCGTTGCCGACGCCATCGAGAGCGACATCTCGACGCTCGCGCGCATCTTCACGCTGAGCCGGGTAGCGCCGCGCGGCTTGGATCTACGGCCGATCTTCGGCGAGATCCGCCAGATGCTGCGTCGTGAAGTTGATTACCGCCGCGAGCTGCGCTACACCGACCGCTACGGCCTATGGCTGGCCGCTGATCCATGCTTCGTGGTGCCGCAGGTGTTGCGCGATTACTCAACGCCGCAGGTGCTGACCATGACCTTTGAGCACGGTCTGGATGTACACGATCAGCGTGTGCAGAGCATGCCGCAGGCGCGGCGCGACCGGCTCGGCCGTGCTTTCGTCGAGCTGTTTTTGCAGGAGTTATTCGGCTGGCGCACGGTACAGACCGATCCCAACTTCGGCAACTATCGCTTCCGTCCGGACGCGGCCGGGCAGGACCGCGTCGTGCTGCTGGATTTCGGCGCCACGCGCAGCTTCACGCGATCTTTTGTTCGCGCCTATGCCGACATCGTGCGCGGCGCCACCGACCAGGATTCTACGGCCATCGTGCGCGGCGCAGTGGCGCTCGGTATCCTGCGCGACGATTTCCCGCCATCCGTCCTCGAAGGCTTCGCGCGCATGTGCAAGGTCATCGGAGAACCCTTCGCTGATCGGGCGCAGGGACATGTTCCGCCGCGCTTGTTGAATGCCGCAGGCGGGTATCGCTGGGCCGACAGCGATCTGCCGACGCGCGCTGGCCGTGCCGCGGCGCTGAGTTCGATGACCATGCACTACCGTTTGCCCCCCAACGAGATCCTGTTTCTGCACCGCAGGCTGACCGGAATGTTCATGATGCTGGCGGCGCTGCGAGCCGAGATCGATGTTCGCCCTGAGCTGCTGAGGGTGCTGTCGAGTGTCGAGGGCGGCCGAACCATGGCTTGAATTGATCTGGATCAAGTTCGTCAATGCCGCCATGCGAAATACTGGCGGGGTATCGGATCGGCGTCGTCGCGCGCATCGCTGGCGCATCGCCTATGCGTCGCCTGTAGAGGGTTGATCGGTGATGCCTGAATTGGGGCAGTTGTGTCTGGTACTGGCCTTATGTGCGACGCTGGGTCAAAGCGTGTTCGGCCGGGCCGGCGCACAGCGACGCGATGCGGCTTGGATGGCGATGGTCAAGCCCGCGGCGATGGCGCAGCTCGCATTTCTGGCGTTGGCCTTTCTGCTTCTGGTCAGCGCGCTGCTGCGCGACGATTTCAGCGTACGCTACGTGGCGATCAACTCGAACACGGCGATGCCACTGATCTACAAGGTGGCGGCGGCGTGGGGAGCGCACGAAGGCTCGATGCTGCTATGGATCTGCATCCTGTCGGTCTGGGGCATTGCGGTGGCGGTACTTAGCCGTCAGCTGCCGCAGCAGTTCGTCGCCCGCGTGCTGGGCGTGATGGGGCTGATCGGCGTCGGTTTTCTGCTGTTCGAACTGTTCACCTCCAATCCGTTCCTGCGGTTATTTCCGACGCAGGGCAGGATCTCAATCCGATCCTGCAGGATCCAGCGATGGCCGGCCATCCACCGATGCTCTACATGGGCTACGTCGGCATGTCGGTGGTGTTTGCCTTCGCCATCGCCGCGCTGCTCGGCGGCCGCATGAATGCCGCCTGAGCACGCTGGACGCGGCCGTGGACGCTGGTCGCCTGGCTGTTCCTGACGCTGGGCATCACCCTGGGTAGCTGGTGGTCGTACTACGAGCTGTGCTGGGCGACTGGTGGGCCTGGGATCCGGTCGAGAACGCCTCGTTCATGCCCTGGCTGGCCGCCACCGCACTGCTGCACTCGCTGGCGATGACCGAAAAGCGCGGCGCGTTCAAGAGCTGTACCGCGTTGCTGGCCTCACCGGCTTTTCGCTGAGTTTGCTGGGCACTTTCCTGGTGCGTTCCGGCGTTCCGGCGTTCCGGCGTGCTGGGGGTTGGTGCACGCCTTCGCCAACGATCCGCGTCCCGACATCTTCATCCTCGGTCTGCTGGGCCTCGTGATTAGTGCCGCACTGCTGCTTTACGCCTGGCGGGCGCCGTGCCTGCACGACGGCGCTGGTTTCAAACTGTTGTCGCGCGGAACTCTGCTGTTGAGCAACAACGTGCTGCTGGTCCCCGCCGCTGCCGCGGTGTTCTTGGGCACGTTGTACCCGATGGTGTTCGCGACCACCGGACTGGGCAAGATTTCGGTTGGGCCGCCGTACTTCAACGCCGTGTTCCTGCCGTTGATGGTGTCGCTGCTGCTGGCGATGGGAAACGTCAACTGGAAGAACGATCAAATGTGCAGGGTGTTGCACCGCCTGCGCTGGCCTGCACTGCTGGTCGGTGGCTTGGCGATTGCCGGCTTCGCCGCCAAACTGGGCCTGATCGCCGCGACAGGACTGGCGCTGTGGGCGGTGATCACGGCCGTCTACGAACCGCTGCGCCGGCTGCGGGCGCGGCAATCGATCCTGCGGCAGATGGTGGTGAGGGCCGCCGCCCATGTCGGCCTCGGCGTGCTGGTGCTCGGCGTCGCCGGCAGCAGCCTACTGGGGCGGGAGATCGACCGCACGATCGCGCCAGGATAGACCGGACGCTGGCGGGCTACAGTTTCACGCTGCTGCGCCTGCAGCAGGTACAAGGATCCGATTATCAGGCGGTGCAGGGCGATCTGCGTATCACCCACAACGGCCGGCAGGTCGCCGTCATGCATCCACAGAAGCGCCTGTACGGCAGCCAGCAGTCGCCCAACCACCGAGGCGGCCATCGATCCGGGTTTGACGCGCGATCTACATGGTTGAGCAGTGCGCGCAGGCCGTCGAGATCCAGCAGCAGCCAGCCGTTGTCGTCGGCCAGCTTGAACGCGATTTCCAGTACGCCCTGCTGTGTGTTGTTCAATTCCAGCACGCGAGCCAGCAGGGTCGGGCCCATTTCGAAAACGATTGCGCGCACCGGCGAGCCGGGTTGGCCGTGGGTTGCCGATACTTGTCGATGCCGAGTTTTCCCAGCCACGCCTTCAGCTTACCGCCCGGTAGCGATGCGGTGGAGTTACGACATGCCTGCGATGTCGCCCTTGATGTCGGCGAGGAACACCGGCGTGCCGAGGCGCGAGAAGTCCTCCGCCAGCATCATCAGCGTCACGGTTTTGCTGGTGCGCCAGTAGCGCCGTCGATCATGCCGTGGCGGTTGCCGAATTGCGGGTCAAGCTCGACTGTGATGATGTCGTTCCTGCCGATCAGGATGTTGTTCGCGCGACTCCCTGACTAGTTGCCAGCGGTCAACAAGGTTGATTGTACGATAACGGGATCGGCTGGAGTCGTCCGCCACATCCTGCCAGGGTTGGCACTTACTCGTTGCGTTCGACAGGTGGCCAACAGGAAATAGGGGATAGACCACAGTCCAACTGCTTGGAGTCGTTCCATTCAAACACTTGTGTACTGCGTCATAACTGAACAACCCTCACCTGTAAGGCGAAAAACCGTAGTCTGTCCGCTACTATTACAGCTCAGCGAACCTTCGGTCATCCTGCGGTGCTACCGACTTGAGCGGTCATGCCGCTTGGGGCTCGACCACGAATCCGATGCCTTTTCAGAAAGGATGGGCCATGAGTCAAGTCGCCATCATCACCCCCGTGTCGTCCAGAATCGCCACCGCGTTCACGCTGGCCGACAGCTATACCACCCCAGTTCATAACTAATGAATCAACTGGGCGTTCTGGTATGTAAACATGGTGGAAACCTCTGGCTCTGACCCCGTTTTCTTTCTTGCCATGTGAAAGGATGGCGCAGCGACATCGTGGCGTGGAACCGGGGTTTCAGGCGTGTAGAGACTCGCGACCATGGCGCGTCCGCTGCTGCACTTAAGGTATGGCGAGGTTTTCAGCCAGCGCGCATCAGGATAATAGGAAAAGACATATTGGCCGCCCTTGAGCTTGTCGATCAGAGGTCGCGCGATGGCATTGCGCACGGCGGGGCAACCATAGCTGCGGCCGATGCGGCCTTGCTGTCTGGCAAGTGCGGGATTGACATAGGACGCGCCGTGGATCACCAGCGCACGCTCTAGTGCGTGGTCGTTGATGCCAGGCTCCAGCCCTTGCATGCGCAGCGAGTAGCCGTTGTGCCCGATGTAGGTGCCCAGCGTGCGGAACAGACCCAAGCTCGACTGCAGGCTCCCCAGTGTGTTGGAGAATGTCGTCGCCAAGTTTCCGCCAGTGTTGCGACCATGTGCCACTAGCTCATAATAAAGCAACTTGCGCTTGATCAGGTTGAACACCCATAGCCGCCGCACGGTGGAGGGTTTGGAATAGTCGATCACGGCCAATCGGTCCGAGGGCGGTTGGCCCTGTGCCTCGGCACATTGGATGGCCGCCAACGCCAGAGCGAACACCTTAGGGTTCGCATTCGGCGCCAGTTTGCTGAGCGCGGCCTGCAACGGCAGTTCCGCGGCGTGCGCTACGGCAAAACAGCACGCCAGAGGGAGCATCAGGCTGGCAATCTGGCGAGGAAATGGATTCATCAAAGCGACTTGGCGTGCATCGAATCGGACGTGCGGCGTCCATTCTAGCAACCTATTGTTAAGAACCTGTCGGGTGCGGCCGAATACCATGCATGCGCGCCCGTGGCCGTTGTGCTATTACAGCACAGAATCCTGGATGTAGGGTCGCATGGTGCCGTCAAAATCTTCTCGCCTTGTTCGCGGCATCGCCATGCTGGTATTGATGCTGGGAACACTCGCGCATGCGCAGCAGCCGGCGCCTGGGCAGTCGTTGAGTCCGGTGGCCGAACAGATCCGCGAACGGGTCGAGCAGTGGCGTGGCGTATATGACGTGGCCGATGCCGACAAGACGGCTGACGACGCGGTAGCGGATTTCTATGAGCACAATAAGTTTGCGCCGATATGGACGCGCCCGCGCGACCTCGACCAGTTGCTGGCTGCGCTGCGCGACACGGCGGGCGATGGCCTTGATCCGGAAGACTATGCGCTGAACGAACTGCAACGCCTGCGTGGTGCACTGGATGGCCCTCAAGCCTCACCCCAGCAGCGCGCTCAGCTCGACCTGCTGGCCACCGATGCCTGCCTGACCGCGTTGATGCAACTGTATCGCGGCAAGGCCGACCCGGCCACGCTGGACACGCACTGGAACTTCGACGCACGCCAGGTGAATCAGGCGCAGGTGCTCAAGGCAGTTCACGAGGCTTTGGCGCAGGGCACGCTCGGCACCTTGTTCGCGCGTGCCCGCCCGCAAAACCCCCTGTACGCCGAACTGCGCGTGGCGCTGGCAAGCCTGCGCACGGTGGCCGCGGAAGGCGGTTGGCCGATGATCGCACCCGGCCCCACGCTGAAGCCGGGAAGTCATGATCCGCGCGTACCTGTATTGCGCCAGCGGCTGCGATTGGCCGACTATCCGGTAGACGAAGGCGTGGACGATTTGTATGACCCAGCGTTGGAGGCAGAGCTGAAGCAATTCCAGAGCGAACAGTACCTGGTCGTGGATGGCTATCTGGGCAAGGCGACCCTGGCCGCGCTGAATGTGCCAGTACAAGCGCGGATCGAGCAACTGCGGGCCAACCTGGAGCGTGCGCGCTGGTTGCTGCATCAGCTGCAGGGCGAATTCGTGATCGTCGACATCGCCGGTTATCAGGTCACCTACTACAAGGATGGCAAGCCGGTGTGGCGCTCACGCGTGCAGGTAGGCACTCCGTATCGCCGCACGCCGGTGTTCAAGTCGAAGATCACCTACATCACGCTCAACCCGACCTGGACGGTGCCGCCGACCATCCTCAAGAACGACATCCTGCCGAAGGTGCGCAGGAATCCGGGCTACCTCGCCGCCAACCGTATCCGCGTGCTGGACAGCCAGGGTCACGTACTCTCGCCGAGCAGCGTGGACTGGGCCAACCCGCGCGGCATCATGCTGCGTCAGGATGCCGGTCCGGGCAATGCGCTGGGCCGACTGGTCATACGTTTCCCCAACAAATACATGGTCTACCTGCACGACACGCCGCACCAAGGACTGTTCGCCAGCGAACAGCGCACGTTCAGTTCCGGCTGCATCCGGGTAGAGCGCCCGCGCAAGCTGGCCGAACTGCTGCTGGACGACCCCGTGCGCTGGAATCGCGACGCGATCGATCGCGCGATTGACACGCTGAAAACGCAGACCGTGATACTGCGCAAACCGGTACCGTTACTGCTTGCCTACTGGACGGTGGACCTGCACGAAGATGGTCGGGTTGGCTTTCGCCCCGACGTGTACCGGCGCGACCCGCCGCTGCTCGCCGCCTTGGACCGCAAACGCGTATCGCCTTGGCTGCCGGCACCAGGCGCAGGTCCGATGTAAACAGGTGTCAGGGACAATTTAAACGGCACGACAGTCTTCCGATAGACCTCACCCCAGGAGACTTGCCTGTCCGCGCTGTGGCCCATGAGCGGAACTTGGCGGTTCCCAGCACTTTCTGTTGCTACAGGTACATAATAACGGCGTCAGGTTCACCTCACCGACATCGACCCGACCGATTCGAACGGTCGCAAGTGAACATGTCGCCGTTTTGTAATCGGGTCGTACAAGTCTGTCGTGGATCAAACGAGCAGTCTGCCAAATATACTAGGCTCAGGGAGTCTGGAGGTTGTATGAACAAGACAGAAATGCAGGACAGCCTCGGCCGGCTGATGCGCGACTTGCGCATCTCGGTCACAGACCGGTGCAATTTTCGCTGCACCTACTGCATGCCGAAGGAGCTGTTCGGTGTGGACCACGCATTCCTGCCGCGTGCCAGCCTGCTGACGTTCGAAGAGATCGTGCGACTGGCGCGGTTGTTTGCCCAGCTCGGGGTCACCAAGCTGCGCTTGACCGGCGGTGAGCCACTTGTACGCAAGCACATCGAACGCCTGGTCGAAATGCTGGCGCCTATCCCCGGCATCGCCGACATCAGCCTCACCACTAACGGGTCACTGCTGACGGCGGACAAAGCGCGCAGGCTCAAGGATGCCGGCCTGCACCGCATCAGCGTAAGCCTCGATGCACTCGATAACCCCACTTTCAAGGCAATGAACGGAGTCGAATTCTCGGTCGAGCAGGTGCTGGGCGCGATCAACAACGCCATCACGGCAGGCCTCGCCCCGGTCAAGGTCAACATGGTGGTCAAGCGCGGCGTCAACGACCAGTGTATAGAACCAATGGCCGAGCACTTTCGTGGCACGGGCTGTATCCCGCGTTTTATTGAGTTCATGGACGTCGGCACGACCAACGGCTGGCGCATGCAGGATGTCGTACCAGCGGCCGAGGTACTACAGCGGATTAACGCACGCTGGCCCATTGAACGTGTGCCGCCGAACTATCCGGGCGAAGTGGCGAACCGCTGGCGCTATCTCGACGGCAAGGGTGAAATCGGCGTTATTGCATCGGTGACCCAACCCTTCTGCCGTGGCTGCACACGCGCGCGGCTGTCCGCGGAGGGTGTTCTGTACACCTGCCTGTTTGCAGCACTCGGTTCCGACCTCAGGGATGTGCTGCGCGGCGGGGCCAGCGACGAAGAGATCGTTGACAAGATCGCCGGGGTGTGGGGGCGTCGAACAGATCGATACTCGGAGCTGCGCACCCAGCAGACGCAGGGCGCGGCGCGCAAAAAAATAGAAATGTCGTATATTGGTGGTTGATGTCGAATTGTCCTCAGTAAGTGATTGCGATCAATAACTTACATTTGCATTCGCGGAACGGCGTACGCATGAGGCGGTCTATCTCACGGGTATCGAAGCCGGAGAAGACCGCCCCATGCGTACCCCCAAGTATTGCAACAGTGTCTGGGAGAGTCACTCGACGCGATCCGCACGCTGCGTTTGAACCCCGTGCTCACCGGCGTGTCGGTGATGTTCGCGTTGACCATCACCGCCGACGAGTGGCTGCGGCTCTGACTGCAGCATGACCCGGCGGTACTGGCGGGGGTCGATAGCGCGACGGTCGGCATGAGCGTGACGGATCCTGTTCTTCAGCCTGGGTCTGCTGGCCTTGCGCTATCGAAAGCATTCGGCAGATGTGGCGATCGCAGCGCAGCCGCGCTGTACGCTTGGCCGTTGGTCGACCCTATTCGCGATGAAGGCGGCGGCCATGACTAACGCCAGCGTCGCCGCAGCCGGGAACCCGAGCGCGATCAGCATCTCGAATACGATAGGCGTGGGGATTTCAGAGCGGCGCCGTCGTTGGCGAACACCGCAGCCACCAGTGCTCCCAGCAGCATCACCAGCACCAGCAGGCGCGTGCCGCGACCACCATGACGAGCGACGTGCAGCGCGGCCCATTTGAAGAACCCCGCTTCGTCGAGCGTCAGGCTGATCAGAATGATTGCGATGAAGGTGAACGTCGCATTCCAGACGATGCCCCAGACGATGGCGATATCGCCCAGCCTCACTACACCGCTGTCCAGCGCGACCAGCGCGCCGGCTGCCGCGCTCCATCCGATTCCCAGCCCGAGTGGCTGCCGGATGACCAGCGTCAGCGTGACCAGGAAAATCAGAAACGGCGGCGACGGTCATGGATTATCCAGACGACAAAACTTCAAGCTTCATGCTGATTTTTCGGTGCGCCTGCTGATCCGGCATGACCATGGGTGAAAGCCCTGGCTTGGTCCCGATCAGGCTGCACGCATCACCGAACGCCATCCAGCTTCAGTTTGCACGACCGGAAATCCGTGGGAACGGGTCAGTGAGACACAGGTCGATGTCCGACCCGGTCGATTTTCATGGCCGTGTTGCTGCGAAGATCTTAACGGGTTCTTGTCATGGCGGCGCAGCGGGGCGGTTGCGACCGCTGCGCCACGGCAGCATGCGCCGCAGCGTGTTGTCGCGCAGGATGTAGTGGTGAAACAGCGCGGCGGACGCGTGCAGACCGATAAGGTAATAGCCGATGGTGCCGATGGTCTCGTGAATTTCCTCCAACGAGTGGCCCAATGCCTTGTCGGCTCCGATCAGCGCCGGCAGATCAAGACCGAAGAAGGGAATCACCTTGCCTTTGGCGCTGAGGGTGAACCAGCCCAGCACCGACATCACGATCAGGAACGCGTAAAGCGTCATATACATGGCCTTGGCCAGGAATAGCTGCCAAGCCGGTGGCGTCGGCGTGATGGGTGGCTCCCGGAACATGAGGCGCAGCGCCAGCCGCACGGCGACCACGCCGAGCACGGTCAGGCCCAGCATGAAGTGCCAGTCCTTCATCGCCTGGTGCGCATCGGTGCCTTTGGGGAAGATGTCGCGCAGTTCGATAGTCGCGTACACGGCAATCAGCAGCGCCAGCGTCAGCCAATGCGCGGCGATGGACAGCGCGTTGTAGCGGTCGCCAGTGTTGTTCCACTGCATGGAGTGATCCTCGACTATCGTTCGTGTGAATCCGGGTGTCAGGGTAATTGATCGGTACGAACGGGCGTTTGACCTGGATCAATATTGACAACCGATTTTCGCCCAGAATGAAGGTTCAAGGCAGGAGCCATAAGGAGGCGCACCATGAAAATCGGCACTTTCTTCACAGCCATCGCAGTCGCCACGGGCGCGGCATACGCTACGCCGATGTTCGCGCAGGGCAGTCCGAGTAACTCACAAAGCCAGGCCATGCAACTGCGGCAGACAACGATGCAGCAGCATTTCGTCGGGATGCAACAGGCGCAGAGTGCGCAGAACGTCCATCAGCGCATGCAATTCATGCAACAGCACATGCAGGCGATGATGGGCACCATGCAAACCATGATGGGCGGCATGGGTCCGCACGGCGGCATGATGCAGGGTGCCTCGGCTGCGGGAACCGACCCCGCTGCCATGCAGATGCGGCTCGACCACATGCAGGCACGGATGCGTGAAATGACACAAATTGATGGACCAAATGCTGCAGCAGCAACAGATGATGTTGGACACACAACCCGCAAAACCTGGCGGTGGCCACTAACGCAAGTATCGCCGCCAGCGAGCCGCTGCAGGGATCGTGCTCTCAATCGGCTGATCGGCGGCACGGGGTGCCAGCCTTCCGGCGTGAAAGCAGCGGTTTCGACCCCGGTATGCGCCCTGGTGGCCGGGACTTTGCGGTTCAACCGTCGGCACGAGCGCGACATCGGGACTTGATTCGACAGACTGGAGGTGTGCGATGTGGGATGGTATGAGTGCTTACGGTGGAGGCTGGGGTATGGGTTTCGGCATGGTCAGTATGCTGCTGCTGTGGGCGCTCATCATTGTCGGTGTCGTCGTGCTGGTGAGATGGATGGCCGGCAGTTCCGGGAAGTCCGGATCGGGGCCGCATTCACATTCCCACCCCAGGTCGGCCCTGGATGTCCTCAAAGAGCGCTACGCCCGCGGCGAAATCGACAAGCAGGAGTTCGAGGAAAAGAAGCGCGACTTGGGCTGATGCAGCGCGCTGCCGCGGCATGGCGGATGCCGCTGATGGCACCACAGTTTGTCATCGTTCGTAGCGCGATCCCATCGACCGCATCGCGTACAGGGGGTTTGACGCCGGAAGCCAGGCTTCCGGCGGTTTCGATACGCCTGCCGCCCTCCGTCTTGCTGGCCAGCCTGGGTAGCCGGAAACGGGTCGGGGTGGTGCTGTGACAACCCCGGCTCCGCTGGTTGCGTTTCCCGTCAGCTTTCGCTGAGCTGTTGCAGCTGTTGCAGCTGTTTGATGTGGATGTGGCGGTGCTCCAGCGTGATCCAGTCGTGGCGATGGAACAGCGACAGGCGCCGCGAGACGGTCTCGGTGGTCAGCCCGAGATAACTGCCGATATCGCGTCGCGGCATCGGCAGGTTGATATCGTCGCGCCCGCCGCTGTTCCTCATTTGCGCGTCGGCGATGCACAGCAGAAACGCGGCCAGACGCGCATCGGCACTGTGGTGTTCAAGCCACAGCATCGAATCGAGGCGCTGGAACTCGGTTCGCATCCCGTCCAGTAGCCGCGTCTGTACCTGGGATGATTGCAGCGCGTCAGTGAGCACCACTGCGGCGGGCAGACGGGCGACCGTGGTCGATTCCAGCGCCATCGCATTGAACTGAAAGCTGCCGCAGGCCAGGGCATCCCAGCCGAGGACGTCGCCGGCAAAGAAGAAACCGGCAACGCGCTGTTCGCCGTCCGCGGAGATTCGGTAGGTTTTTAGTGCGCCTTCGCGTACCAGCCAGATCTGCGCGGCGCGGTCGCCGGCCCAGAATAGGTGCTGGCCTTTGTGTAGCCTGCGGCTGCAGGCCGCAGCCAGGTTGGCAACGGGATCGGAGCAGGTTGCGGCTTGGTGCTCGCAGCGCACGCCGAGGTTGCGCGCGATGCAACCATGGCTGTCGTCCCGGTAGCTGCCACACGGTCGTTGCAGGGCGTCGTCGGCGACCGAACTCGGCAGTGTGCAATCCAGCGCCATAATTTCTCTTTTTTCCTCTTGCGCTTGCGACGGCGCCGCTTGAATGTAGCGACTCTCCATCAATCGCACAAGATCGATAGCCCGGTTTGCCGAAGACAAGCCGGGAAGGGGGGGTAGACGCCGGGAAACCCCGACTTTGCTACGCGAAACCGGGCTTGTTCTCCATCGCAACCGAATAGGTAATTCGGTTTTAGGTTTGTGTTGCGAAGGCCAACCTGCATCAGACGAATCACCATGAGCAACGAAGCGATCAAGCTATATCACTTGGTGGAGCATGTATGTACGCTAGCGTACGGTTTTCCCGTATCGGACTGCGCGCCTGCAGGACGCACTGCAGGGTGGGCCGATCACGCAGTTCGGTAGGCCGGTTTGCCGAAGGCAAGCCGGGAACTGCTCGGCGTGGGCGTCGGCGTTAGGAATCCCCGGTTCCGCTGCGCAAAACGGGCTACGCGTGCCTCTCCGTGAATCGTACGGGAAGCTGGCCAAGAGTTCGGTAGGCCCGCGCTACCGAGGCAGCGGCGGTGCCATCCGCTTCGATCCGGCTCCAGTCGACCGGGCCGGCATCGCGCGCGAGCTGTGCGCGCACCACGTCTGCCGTGGCATCGGAAGCGTCACCGCATCGCGCGTCGACCCGAGCCAACAGGGCATCGGCGCCGGCCTGCAGCCACAGGCCGGTGAAGGGAACTCCGACATCGCGCGCGATGTGTTCGATCCGCTGACGATCGGCCAGCCGATCGAACACGGCGTCGGCAACCACCGCATGGCCATGGGCAAGGACTGTCTGCGCCTGTTGCGCCTGCACCGCATAGACCCGATCTGAAATCTCCGGCTGGTATGCCGATGCCGGCAAGCGGGTCTGTGCCGTTACGCAGTGCAGTCGTTTGCGGATCCGATCGCTAGCTAGTACCCGCGCACCGGGCGCCGGTCCGATGTCTCCCGCGATCACCGCTGCAATAGTAGATTTTCCGCTGCCGCTCAGGCCGCCCACCGCGACCAGACGGGCCGGCACCGGCGTGAGCAGTCGCAGCGCCAAAACGATGTAGGCCCGGCTCTCGCAAATAAGCGCCTCACGGCGTTGACCAACCTGCTGCCCGGCCTGCGTGGCGGCGACATGGGCACGAACCGCCGCCCGCAGGGCCATGAAAAATGGCAGCAGCGCAACGCCATCGATCTCGTCGCATTCGTCCAGGTAACGGTTGAAGACCAGGTTGGCGCTGGCTGCGAGGCCACGATGCCACAGATCCATCAGTAGAAAAGCCAGGTCGTACAAGACATCCACGGTCGCGAGCGCAGCGTCGAACTCGATGCAATCGAATAGCGTTGGTGCACCGTCCACCAGGCAGATGTTGCGCAGGTGCAGGTCACCATGGCAGCGGCGCACCTTGCCGGCCTGCGCGCGCGCATTCAGCAGTGCCGCATGGCGATTGAGGGCCAGCCGTAATTCCGCGGTCAACCGGGTGATCATGCCTGATGCGCAAACTCTCACCGCCGCAAACGATTGCTCGTTGACCTCCAGCACCGCCGCAACCCGGTCGGCTCCTCCCCGGTCTGGTTCGATGGCAGCTCCAGCGTGAAAACGCACGACCGTGCGTGCCAACTCCGTCATCAGTGCTGGCGTCAACTGGCCGCGCACCGCCATCCGGTCGAACAGGGTGTCTTCATTGAAACGCACCATTTCGACCACGGCGTCGACCAGTTCGCCTGGGCCATCGAAGGCGAGCTTGCCATCCGCTTCACGCGTGATGCGCCGCACCGCCACATACAGCATCGGCGCGGTTCGCCGGTTCAGATCCAATTCCTGGCGGCAAGCCGCCAGACGCTGGGCGACGGTCGAAAAATCGACGTAGGGCAGACGCACGGCACGCTTCAACTTGAACACCCGCAGGCCGACGAAAACGATGGCGGAGATGTGGGTCTCGGTGGTGGTTACACGCGCCACCGGTAGGTCGTAGCTTGCCGGGTCCGTCAAAAAGGCGAGCACGGCACTCTGGTCTTCAACAATCATACCGTCTCCAACGTTGCACGACTCCAGCTAGGGTAACCCACGGCGCTGCCGTCATCCGGTGCAGCAGCCGTGAAGCCGAGTCTGATTGTGTCCCATCAGCAGATACGGGGTAGCGGGTCGTCTTCCAACTCGTCGAGGACGCGGCAGCCGCCAAAAGTGGTTTGCAGCACCACCTGCGGTACGCCGTGGATGATCTCGCCGATCACGGCGGCCTGCGGTGCCAGTTCACGCAGCGTGGCCAATGCGGTGTCGGTGGCCTCGGGTGCGACCACGGCGACGACGCGGCCTTCGCAGGCCAGATACAGCGGGTCATAGCCTAGCAGCTCGCACACCGACTGCACCGCGTCGTTCAGCGGGATCGCGGCTTCTTCCAGTTGCACGGCCAAACTGGTGGCGCGCGCGATCTCGTGCATCACGGTGGCGAGGCCGCCGCGGGTCGGGTCGCGCATGAAGCGCAGACCGTCGACACGCGCCAGCGCCAGCGTCAGCGGCAGCACGCTGGCGGCGTCGGAGCGCAGCTCGCCGCGCAGGCCGAATTCCTCACGCGCCAGCAGCACAGCGGCGCCGTGGTCGCCGACCGGGCCGCTGACCAGCACGCGGTCGCCAGCACGGATGCGGTCCAGCGCGTAGCGTGTGCCGCGCGGTCTCGAACCGACACCGGTGGTGGCCAGGTACAGGCCGTCGCAGTCGCCGCGACCAACCACCTTGGTATCGCCGGCGACTACCGCCACGCCCGCTGCGCGTGCCGCCGCCGCCAGCGAGCCGACGATGCGCCGCAGCGTGTCGATCTCCAGCCCTTCCTCGATGAAGGCGTTGAGCGTCAGAAAGTGCGGCGTCGCGCCGGCTACGGCGAGATCGTTGACGGTGCCGTGCACCGCCAGCGAGCCGATATCGCCGCCGGGAAACTCCAGCGGCTGCACGGTGAAGCCGTCGGTGGTGATCATCAGCTCACGGTCGACCGGTACCATCAGCGGCACGGCGTCGGCACCGGTGTCGAGGCCCGGATTGGCCAGCGCGGCGACGAACACGCCTTCGATCAGCTCGCGCATCATACGTCCGCCGTTGCCGTGCGACAGGGCGATGTGGCGTTCACGTGGAGTGCTGTTGTTCACCAGGCTATCCATCGGCTACCTCTACGGTTATGGCGAGGTTCAGGTCGGGAGTTGCGTCGCGGGCGGCGGTTTCGACGATCTGGCCGTAGCTGATGACGGCGTCGTTGACGGGCAGGCATCGCGGCAGCAGCACGGTAAAGCCGACGGCTTGCAACCGCAGGCTCGCGGCCTCGCTCAGCAGGCGGTTCTGGAATACCCCGCCGCACAAGCCGACCCGGGTGATGCCATGCGTCTGGCGGACGGCTTGGGCCTGGGCGCATAGCGCGGCGGCGAGGCTGAGGTGGAATAACGCGGCGCGCTCGGCCAGCGGCGTGCCGCGATCACGCAGCCGCGGCAACAGCGGCGCCCAGTCGCTGCACCACAGTCCGGCGTCGTCGCTTTGCAGCGGCAGCGCGACGGCTTCAACTGGATCGCGCCACGTTGCCGCCGCAGCTTCCAGTCGCATCGGCGCCTCGCCCTCGAAGCTGGCTTCGTCGCACAGGCCGACCACGGCCGCGGCAGCGTCGAACAGGCGGCCGACGGCACTGGTCCACGGCGCGTTGAGGCCACGCTCGAAAGCCTGGCGGAGCAGCGGATCGTCGTGAACCGCGCCGTCTTGCCATAACTGGTCGGTCTCCCAGTGCAGCGCCAGCGCGCTGCGCCACGGCTGGCGCGCTGCGCGTTCGCCTCCAGGCAGTCGAAAAGGGCGCAGCGCGGCGACCCGGCGCCAATGCCCGGGCGTGCCGAGCAGCGCCTCGCCGCCCCACAACGTGCCATCCGGCCCCAGACCGACGCCATCCCAGGTGAAGCACAGAAGCGGTTCGCCGCTGCCA
>CAJDTS010000040.1_pt1 | contig 16629 bp, 16 predicted proteins | sample 7389861 | NCBI WGS metagenome assembly CAJDTS01 (sample SAMEA7055659, study PRJEB34461) | soil metagenome | biome: terrestrial ecosystem; feature: Peninsula; material: soil | place: Antarctica | collected 2016 | reverse complement strand
GTCGCCCTCTCACGGCGAAAACAGGGGTTCGACTCCCCTTGGGAGCACCACACTTCATCTCGATTAAATGAAACGGCCCGCATGCGCGCGCTGTTTCACCATTGCGGCGTGTTGTTCAGGCTGGCTTGGCGCCGCCCAATGCGCCCATCAATGCGCCCATGCCTTGCTGTAGCAAGGCCGCGTGGTTGTCGCCGACCGTGCCGTCGGGTGTCGCCTTGTCGATCATTTGCGGCAACACCGTCGCCAGCCCGGCGCTGAGCTTGGCGGGATCGATGCCGAATTTCCCAGCGAGTTTCTGCACCATATCGCTGCCCAGTACCTGTTGCAGTTTGTCGCCGGACACCGCCTGATTGGCACCGGTGCCGATCCAGGACTGCACTTCGCTGGCCAGTCCGCCCTCCTGAAATTTGCTGATGATGCCCTGCACGCCGCCGTGTTGTTCGATCAGGCTCATGCCAGCCTGCAACAATCCCTGCTGTTGTCCACCGCCGATCTCGTTGCTCACCGCGCCAACCACGCTATCCAAAAAACTCATCATCCACCTCGCTTGCAAGCACTGCGCCCCAGCGGTGCAGTTCGATTATAAGCAGATCGCTCAACCGCGCCCGACCCGCGAGCGGGCGATCACTCTGGCCGTTGGTGATGAAGGTTTTGAAGCTGTTGAGCGTGTAGTGATCGCCGTCGGCGATGGCGTTGATCTTGAACCCCTGCAAGTCGGAACCGGCGCCGGGTTCGCTCATGGTGATCGAGCCAATACACTCGATCAGTGGCGACGGCTCGATTCATGTAAGACTCCCGACACGGAAGCGGTGGTGGCTACGCGAGCGCAAGTGCTGCTGTTGTCGCGCGAAGTCTGTGGCATGAGAAAGGCTCGACGCTGGCTGTAAACGGGGATTCTGGATTAATCCTTTGACCGTCCTGATATAATTCACCGATTGAGGCGTCCAGTTACCGTCAAGCACCGCCACAACAAGAACGAACCAGTCTCCGGCATCGATGACGCGAAAGTACAAAAACACCAGCGAGTCAGCAATTAGCGAGCCCAACAGAATCCCGCGCGATCAACACAGCATCTCGCGCAAGCAGATATCCCAGGGCGCTCTCAAGGTGCTCTATACCCTGAAAGATGCAGGCCATGAGGCTTACATGGTCGGCGGTGGCGTGCGCGACCTGCTGGCGGGCTGCAAACCCAAGGATTTCGACATCGCCACTTCGGCGCGTCCCGAGGAAGTGCGCAGGCTGTTCCGCTCCAGCCGGTTGATCGGGCGGCGCTTCCTGATCGCGCATGTGCGCATGGGCAGCGAGACGCTGGAAGTCACCACCTTTCGCGGCGACATCACCGATTCCCACGAGCGTGACGAAACCGGCCGTATCCTGTCGGACAACATCTACGGCACACTGGAATCCGATGCGTTCCGCCGTGACTTCACGGTCAACGCGCTGTACTACGACATCCGCGATTTCTCCATCGTCGATTTCACCGGCGGCATCGACGATCTGCATCAGCACCAATTGCGCCTGATCGGCGACCCTGAACTGCGCTACCGGGAGGATCCGGTGCGCATGCTGCGTGCCATCCGCATTGCCAGCAAGCTGGGTTTTTCGATCGAGTCCGCCAGCGCCGAGCCGATCGTGCGGCTGGGACCCCTGCTGGGCGAGATTCCGCCGGCGCGGCTGTTCGACGAGATCATCAAGCTGCTGATGAGCCACGACGGCGTCGCCAACCTGCACGGACTGCGTCGTAGCGGCCTATTCGGCATTCTGTTCGCGGAGACCGAAACCGCCATCGCCGAAGACGGCGTCTGGTTCAAGCTGTTGGAGCGGGCGCTGGAGAATACCGCCAGCCGAATCGCCAACGATCAGCCAGTGACACCGGCCTTCCTCTACGCCGCGCTGTTGTGGCCGGCGGTGGCGCTGCGTGCTTCGCATCTGGCGTCGTGTGAAGGGCATACACCGATGCAGGCGTTGACTCGGGCGGCGGATGAAACCGTCGCCCGGCAAATCCTGCGCGTCGCCATCCCCAAGCGTTTCTCGTTGCCGATGCGCGAGATCTGGCTGCTGCAGTCACGCTTCGATCATCGGAGTGGCGTGCGCGCACAGCGACTGCTCGGGCATAAGCGTTTTCGTGCTGCCTATGATTTCTTGTGCTTACGCGGCGAATCCAGCGAGCCCGAACTGAGCCCGCTGGCGCAGTGGTGGACGCGCGCACAGACCGAGGGCGACATCGTCGCCCTGCCCGAGGCCGAAGAAGCTGGCGACACAGCGTCTGCGCCACCGCGCAAGCGCCGCCGGCGCAGCGGGCGCCACCGCTCCGGCGGCACCTCAACCGCGACCGATTGATTCCAGCGGCGATGCCGATGGCGGTGCGCGCTTACGTGGGGTTGGGCGCCAATCTCGGCGATCCTCCGGCACAGCTTGACGCCGCGCTGATCGCGCTGGACGCACAACCGCAGATCTGTCTGCGGCGGCGTTCGCGCTATTGGCGCAGCCGCGCCATTGGCCCACAACCGCAACCTGATTACTGCAATGCCGTCTGCAGTCTCGAGACGACACTGACGCCGGAGGCGCTGCTCAGTGTCCTGCTCGATCTGGAGGACGCTGCCGGACGCACCCGCGAGCAACGCTGGGGCCCGCGCGTGCTGGATCTCGACCTGCTGCATGTCGAGGGCGAGCGCCGTGTCACCCCCCGCCTGACCTGCCCGCATCCGCAACTGGCGCGCCGGCCATTCGTGCTGGTGCCGCTGGCCGAGGTGGCGCCGACCCTGGTCATTCCCGACCTCGGTGCCGTTGCCGCTCTGGCTGCAGATTGCGACCGTAGCGAACTGCAACCCTGGGACGACACCGGTTCCCGGTAGTCCTGTCATCCGTTTCGGTCGTTGTCGCTGTGCGGTTTTCTGGAACTCGATGGCGGCGCCATCACGCTGCAATCTGCGTGCTACCATCCGGCAGCCTCGAATGCTGCAGGAGTTCCGAGTGAATACCAGCACCACCCAACCGGCGTCGCCCAAGCCTGTCAAATCAAGCCCGGTCGTGCAGGTTGCCGAACTGCGCCGCATGCGCGAGGCCGGTGAAAAGGTCGCCTGTCTGACCTGCTACGACGCCAGTTTCGCGTTGATCGAGGAGCGTGCCGGTGTCGATCTGGTGCTGGTGGGCGATTCGCTGGGAATGGTGATGCAGGGACATGATGCCACCACGCCGGTGACGGTGGCCGACATCGTCTACCACAGCCGCTGCGTGGCGCCGCATCTGAAACGCGCGTTTCTGGTTGCCGATCTGCCGTTCCTGTCCTATGCCACACGTGACCGCGCGCTCGACAGTGCGCAGCGTCTGATGCAGGAGGGTGGCGCGAAGATGGTCAAGCTCGAGGGTGGACGTGAACAGGCCGACATCGTTGAGTATCTGGCGGTGCGCGGGGTGCCGGTGTGTGCGCACCTCGGTCTGCAGCCACAGTTGATCCACAAGATGGGCGCGTTCCGGGTGCAGGGCCGTGAACCGGCCGCCGCCGAAGCGATGCGACACGACGCCAAGATGCTGGAAGACGCCGGCGCCGATCTGATGGTGCTGGAGTGCATCCCGTCGAGTCTGGGCCGGCAGATCACCGAGTCGCTGCATATTCCGGTGATCGGCATCGGCGCCGGCGCGGATGTGTCAGGTCAAATTCTGGTGCTGCAGGACATTCTCAACATCTCGCCACAGGCCACCATTGGCCACAAGCCGCGCTTCGTCAAGAACTTCATGGAAGCGGCGGTGGATATCGAGTCCGCCATCCGCGCTTATGTGCAGGCGGTGAAATCCGCTACATATCCAGCGCCCGAGCATCGCTTCGGCTGATGCGGCGTATCCAGACTCTGGTTGAACTGCGCGCTGCGCTGACCGAACCGCGCGCCGTTCAAAAACGCGTCGGTTTGGTGCCGACCATGGGTAATCTGCACGCGGGGCATCTCGAATTGGTGGCGCGCGCACAGCAGGCGGCTGACGTCGTCGTCGTCAGCCTTTTCGTCAATCCGCTGCAGTTCGGGCCGAACGAGGATTTCAGCCGTTATCCACGGACCTTGGAGGCCGATGTCGTGCAGCTGGAAGCCGTTGGCGTCGATCTGCTCTATGCACCGGAGGTCGGGCAGATCTATCCCAATGGCTATCCGCCGGCAACCGCAGTGCGGCTGTCGGGCCATTTGGCCGAAACGCTGGAAGGCCGACTTCGGCCGAGGCATTTCGACGGCGTAGCGACGGTGGTTAACATTCTGTTCAATCAGGTTCAACCCGGAGTGGCTGTGTTCGGCGAGAAGGATTGGCAGCAACTGGCCATCATCCGCCGCCTGACGTCTGATCTGAGCTTGGAGATCGAGATTCTGGGACAGCCGATTGCGCGTGCAGCGGACGGTTTGGCGTTGTCCTCGCGCAATCAATACCTGTCGTCGGTCGAGCGCTCAGTCGCTCCGCAACTGCATGCCGCGCTGCAGTCGGTGGCGGCGGGTTTGAAGACAGGACGGCGGGATTTCGAGATTTTATGCGCAGAACAGTCCGAGATACTGAGCAAAGCCGGCTTTTGTCCGCAATACCTCGAAGTGCGCCGACTCGACCTCAATCCGCCGACAGCCACAGACGATACCTTCGTGGTGCTGGTGGCCGCGCATCTCGGCGTCACTCGCCTGATCGACAACCTGCCGGTGAGGCCGGACGATGCGCCGCTCGGCAATTGGAATTGAGGGTGGCACATCTGCTTTCAGGCGGTTAGACTTGGGAAACGCTGCGAAGGTAAGGTAGCTCGGGTGCATGTCTTAGTGGGCCACCCGCCGAATGTCATCATTTTGATGCCGGGTGCATGTCTCGGTGGGCCACCCGGGGTCAGCCAAGCAGAGAACATGCCATGCAACTGACCATGCTCAAGTGCAAGCTGCACCGTGCCCGGGTCACTCATGCGGAACTTGACTACGAAGGCTCCTGCGCAATCGATACGCGCCTGCTGGAGATGACGGGCATTCAGGAATACGAGCAAATCCACATTTACAACGTCACCAACGGCGAGCGTTTCTCCACCTACGCCATTACCGCCGAAGCGGGCAGTGGCGTGATCTCGGTCAACGGCGCCGCGGCCCACAAGGCGCACGTCGGCGACTGCGTCATCATCTGCGCTTACACGATGCTGGATGCGCACGAGGCCAAACTGCACAAGCCGCGGCTGGTCTACTGTGACGACAACAACCGCGTGATCCGCAGCGCCAACACGATCCCCCTACAGGCGGCCTGAGCGGAACTGCTCCCGGTTTCCGCTGTGCGGAACCGGACCTCTTATCCGCGCTTGGAGGCCTGCCGCGCCAGCGCCCAACCGACGTGTTCGCGGATCATCGCATCCGGGTGGTCGGCGCGGGCGTTGAGGGCGACGGTCACCGCGGCTGACGGTGGCGCATTGCCCAGCGCTACCGCGATATTGCGCAGCCAGTTGCGGTAACCGGTACGGCGTAGCGCCATGCCTTCGGTACGTGTCAGATACTCGGCTTCGTCCCAAGCGAACAGATCGGTCAGTGCCGCCGCGTCCAGCCCGTGACGCGGGATGAAATCAGCCTCGGCAGCAGGTTGGGCGTAGCGATTCCAGGGGCACACCAGCTGGCAGTCGTCGCAGCCGAAGATGCGGTTGCCGATGGCGACGCGGAGTTCTTCCGGAATCGGGCCGTCGTGCTCGATGGTGAGATAGGAGATACAGCGCCGCGCGTCGAGCCGTCCCGGAGCGGTGATGGCCTGTGTTGGGCAAACGTCGATGCAGGCGCTGCAGGAACCGCAATAATTGTGTGGCGCCTGCGGCGCGGTCGCCGGCAGTGGCAGGTCGGTGTAGATCTCGCCCAGCAGAAACCAGGAACCGGCTTCGCGGTTGAGTAGCAGCGTATGCTTGCCGATCCAGCCTAATCCGGCATCGCGCGCCAGCGGCTTTTCCAGCGCCGGTGCGCTGTCCGTCAGCACGCGATAGCCGTGCGGGCCGAGTTCGGCTTCGAGACGCGCAGCCAGTTTGCGTAGACGTGCCCGCAGCAGCTTGTGATAGTCGCGGCCTAGCGCGTAGCGGGCGATGTAGGCCAGTGTGCCGTCGGCCAGCACCGCCTCGGCCGGCGCCGCTTGCGGGCGGCAGTTCATGCGCGCCGAGATCACCGAGACGGTACCCGGCGCCAGTGCCGCTGGACGAATCCGCAGCTCGGTGTTGCGCGTCATCCAGTCCATGCTGGCGTGACAACCCTGTGCCAGCCAGTCGCGCAGATGTTCGGCATCGCGGTTCAGTGGCCGGGTGGTGATGCCGGCATCGTCAAAACCGACCTCGCGCGCCCAGCCGCGCAGCTGCGGCGCCAGCGCTGCGGCATCGATCATCGGATGCTTTCGGTCCGACATTTATACTCTGTCGTTGCGAGGCGCCGCAGGCGACGTGGCAACCTGATTTTGTGAATCACGTGGTCACCGCGCTGCGCTCGCGATGTCTTCGGTGGATTGCAACGCTGCGCTCGCAATGGCACATCGGGTGCATATTCAAACATTATCTGACCAGGCCAATAGACTCTAATAATGCAAGACAGGCGCGAATTGTACGGTGCCGCCGAAGTGCGCGAGCTGGATCGTCGCACCATCGAGGATCAGGGCATTCCTGGCTACGTTTTGATGCAGCGCGCTGCGGCAGCGGCGTGGCGCGTTTTGCGTCAACGCTGGCCGCAAGCGTGCCACGTCGTGGTGATTGCCGGCAGCGGCAACAATGGCGGTGACGGTTACGAAATCGCGCGGCTGGCGCTGGCGGGCGGTTGCAAAGTACAAGTCTGGTCGCTCGGTTCCGCTGAGCGTGGTGACGCGGCTACGGCGCGCAGCGCATGGCAGGATGCGGATGGCGCTGTGCTCGATTGGCATGACGATGCGAGCGGTAATCTTCATGAGGCTGATGTAATCGTCGACGCGATTTACGGCACCGGATTGTCGCGGGCGCCGGAAGCGGCGGGCCGACATGTCATCGAGGCGATCAACGCTGCTCACGCCCGCGGCGTCGGCGTGCTGGCGGTGGATCTGCCTTCGGGGCTTCTGGTGGATACCGGCGCCACACCGGGCGTGGTGGTGCAGGCCGATCTCACTATCACTTTCATCGGCAGCAAGCTGGGGCTTTACACCGGCCGCGGGCCGGACTGTGCCGGCCGCATTGTGTTCGATGATCTCGATGTTCCTCCTGTCGTCTACCAAAACCTGCCTGCGCAGGCACGTCGGCTGGAGGCTGCCGATCTGCAGCGCGCATTGCCACCGCGGCCACGTACCGCGCACAAAGGGAGTCACGGCCATGTGCTAGTTGTCGGCGGCGATCACGGCATGATGGGCGCAGTCTTGCTGGCGGCGCGCGCCGCGCTGCGCGCCGGCGCCGGTCTGGTCAGTGTTGCCACGCGGGTGCAGCACGCCATTGCCATCACCGCGGCGCAGGCCGAGGTGATGGCGCACGGGGTCGAATCGAGCAAGGACTTGCAGCCGCTGCTATCCCGCGCCGATGTCGTCGCCATCGGTCCCGGCCTCGGTCAGGGCGAGTGGGGGCGGGCGTTATGGTCCGCCCTGCGCGAATATCCACGGCGGGTGGTGGATGCCGATGCGCTCAACCTGCTGGCTCAATCACAATCAACTCCGCCAGAACGCAGCGATGGCTGGATTCTCACACCGCATCCGGGCGAGGCGGCACGGCTGCTGGGACGCGGGACCCGCGAGGTACAGGCCGATCGGCCGCGGGCGCTGCGTGATCTGCAGGCGCGTTATGGCGGCGTACCGCTGCTCAAGGGTGCGGGCACGCTGGTGTGGCAAGACAGTGCCATGGTCGTTTGTCCCTACGGTAATCCGGGCATGGGTTGCGGCGGCATGGGCGACGTATTGACCGGCGTAATCGCTGCGCTGTGGGCGCAGGGGTTATCCGCGACAGACGCCGCGGCGATGGGCGTGCTGGCGCATGCGCGGGCCGGTGATCGGGCAGCGGAGCAGGGTGAACGGGGCCTGTTGCCGTCGGATCTGCTGTCGGCATTGCGCGATGTGGTCAATCCGTGATCGTCGAACGGCTGTTGGCGGACGCTGCGGCGACCGAGGCGCTGGGTGCACGGTTGGTCGAACTGCTGTCTGTGCATCGCGGCGGGGTGATCCATCTGTGCGGCCCGTTGGGCGCTGGCAAGACCACCTTGGCACGCGGCCTGCTGCGGGCTTTGGGCGTCGTTGGGCCGATCCGTAGCCCGACCTACACGTTAATTGAACCTTATGAAATCAATAGTGTGGAGATCATCCATCTTGACCTCTACCGGTTGGCCGAGGCCGAAGAACTGTTCGGTCTGGGGCTGGACGACTATCCGCCCGAACGTTGCTGGTGGCTGGTGGAGTGGCCTGAGCGTGGCAGCGGCTATCTGCCGTCTGCGACACTGACGGTCAATCTCGAGCATCTGTCGGCCGGCCGTCGCGCACGGCTTGAGGGCGAGGCGACCCTGATCGCAGCATGCGATTTTGATCGGGAGTAGGTGGTATGTCTCGTACGACTTTAACTGCTACGTCATACACGCTGATTTAGATAGAGAAGTTGCTAGTTTCGTAAAGCGGCGTTATGGTGCGCTCGGAAGTGTCGCTGCAAGGGAGTGCCATGCGCGGTTTATTGTGCCTGTTTTTTGCGTTCGCGGCCCTGTCTGCCGGGGCTGCACAGTTGCGTAATCTGCAGGTCCTGGGAGGGCCGGACGGCGTGCGCGCGGTGTTCGATCTGGACGCATCGGCCACCAGCAACATCTTTACGCTCGCCCACCCGGATCGCCTGGTGGTTGACCTCGTCGGCGTTCGTCTAAAACCGTCACTCAAGCGGGTAAAATTTGATGCAGGCGTCGTCAAGGATGTGCGCTACGGCCATCACGCTGGCGCCCTGCGTGTGGTGTTCGATCTTGACCGGCCGGTACGGTCGGATCATTTCAATATGCCTCCTGGCGGCGGGTATGGCCATCGTCTGATTGTCGATCTCAACTCGCAAGGCGCGGCCGCACCGGCAACGCTGACGGCAGCGGTCAACCCGAGACGGCAAACGGCAGTTGCGGCTGCCCCTGCAGCAGTGCCGGCGGTACGCCTGCGCAAGAAGGAGATCGTGGTCGCGATCGATCCGGGGCACGGCGGCAAGGATCCTGGTGCGCGCGGTCCCGACGGGTTGAGGGAAAAGACCGTGGCACTGGCGGTTGCCAAGAAGCTGGCGGCACTGATCGATCGGCAACCCGGCATGAAAGCCGTGCTCACCCGTACCGGGGATTACTACGTCGGCCTGCGCGAACGCATGGTGATTGCACGCAAGGCCGATGCGGACCTGTTCATCTCGATCCACTGCAATGCCGTTGCCCATGATCCTTCCGTGCGCGGCACCGAGGTCTACGTGTTGTCGCCGCATGGAGCCACCAGCGAACAGGCGCGCTGGGTCGCCAATCGTGAAAACGCGGCCGACATGGTGGGTGGCGTCGACATCAGCGACAAGAGCAGCCAGCTGGCTTCCGTGCTGGTCGATATTTCACAATCAGCCACGCTTGACGCCAGCTTCGATCTGGCCCGGCGATTGATGGCCGCAATGGGCGGGATCAACTCGTTGCTGCATCCCGTGGTGCAGCAGGCCGCCTTCGTCGTGCTCAAGGCGCCGGATATTCCATCGACGCTGGTTGAGACCGGTTTCATTACCAACCGTAACGAAGAACGCCGTCTGGCCAATCCGCATTACCAGGAGCAGATCGCGCATGCGCTGTTGCGGGGAGTCCGCGGCTATTTCACTCAGTATCGTCCGCAGCAGGAAGTGCCGACGCCCACGCTGCGTACTGCGCAGCGCGGCGCGCTGCGACCCGTCAGTCTACGCGGCGACGACTGACGCACACCGAGCTCCTGGATCGAGGGCACCTCTAGACACACTCCCTCGTCGTTCCCGCGAAGGTGGGAACCCATAAAATCGAAACATTGGATGCCCGCCTTCGCGGGTATGACGAATTTTGAGAGGCGCCCACGACTCAGAGATGCGTAAGCGCGTTTGAGTGGGAGTGGGTGCGAATGGCCCTTCCCGCACCCACCGTGTACTGGACACCGCGTCGGGGCCACACTATGCCTCATTGTCGCGCCTTGTCAGACATGAAAACCTACTTGTGCATAAAGTCCTCCGATTACGAAGCACTACACTAAGGGAATGCCGATCCGTCCTCTTCCCGCTCAGCTCGTTAACCGGGTTGCCGCAGGTGTTGTGCACCGCTGGCGGTGCACAGTCCAAACCATGCTCTGTTCGACTTCGTCGTGGCGCTGCACTTGCGTATGACGATGCCGATCCGCCCGTTACCCGCTCAGCTCGTTAACCAGATTGCGGCAGGCGCTGAGCACTGCTTGCGGTGCACAGTCCAAACCATGCTCTGTTCGACTTCGCCATGGCGCTGCACTTGCGTATGACGATGCCGATCCGCCCGTTACCCGCTCAGCTCGTTAACCAGATTGCGGCAGGCGAAGTCGTCGAACGCCCTGCGGCCGTCGTCAAAGAACTGGTCGAAAACAGTCTTGACGCTGGGGCGACCCGCATTGAAGTCGAGATCGAGCAAGGCGGATTGGATACGATCCGTGTGCGCGACGATGGCAGCGGCATTCCGCGAGACGAGCTTGCCCTGGCACTGTCGCCGCATGCCACCAGCAAGATCGCCACGCTGGACGATCTCGAGGCGGTTGCCAGTCTCGGCTTTCGTGGTGAAGCCCTGGCCAGCATTCTGGCGGTGTCGCGGCTGTCGCTGACTTCGCGCACGGCCGATGTGGCGCACGGCTGGCGCGTCGGCGGTGCCGGAGCGCCCGATTCCGCTGCACCCGAACCTGCGGCGCATCCGCCCGGCACCAGCATCGAGGTGCACGACCTGTTCTTCAACACGCCGGCGCGACGCAAATTCATGCGTGCGCCCGGCACTGAGTTTCGCCATATCGATCAGCGCCTGCGGCGTTTGGCACTGGCGCGGCCGGAGGTCGCGCTGAGCTTGCGGCACAACAGTCGCCGCGTGTTTGAATTGCCCGCCGCGCTGGATCAGGCGGCGCTGCCCGCGCGTATCGCAGCGGTCTGCGGTCAGGAGTTTCTCGACGATACGGTGACGCTGGATGAAACGCGTCTGGGCCTGCGCCTGCACGGCTGGATCGGACTGCCCAGCACCGCCAGAGGCCAGGCCGATCTGCAATATCTCTACGTCAACGGCCGCGACGTGCGCGACAAACTGCTCAGCCACGCCCTGCGTCGCGCCTACGCCGACGTGCTGCACTCGACGCGTTACCCGGCGTTCGTGTTGTACCTGGAACTCGATCCCACCGGCGTCGATGCCAACGTGCATCCGGCCAAGACCGAGGTGCGCTTTCGCGAAGCCGGCAAGGTTCACGACTTCCTGTTCGGCTGTGTCCACCAGTTGATCCGCCGGGTGCAGCCGCAGCCGGAGACGCATCATCACGTCGCGTTCTCGCCAACGGCTGCGTCATCACGAGGATTCGGCGGATCGCACTACACGCCGTCGCCTGCACGCGGTATCGGACTCGGTGAAGTGCCGCCCGGCGATTGGGCGCTGGCCCTGGGTGCACGCAATGTCGAGCTTCCGGCGGAACCGACGCGCGACGATGCGACAGCAGCATCGCCACCGCCGATCACTGCAAACGGCGCATTGGGTCAGCCGCTGGCGCAACTGCTGGGCGTCTACATCCTGGCGCAGAACCGCGACGGCCTGATCCTGGTCGACGCCCACGCCGGCCACGAACGCGTGCTCTACGAGCGGCTCAAGCGGCAACTGCTGAATGGCGCCATCCCGTCACAGGCGCTATTGGTGCCGGAAACCCTGAAGCTGGCCGAGGACGAAGTCGAGGCCCTACTGGCCTCGCGCGACAAACTGTCGGAACTGGGCATCAGCTTTGATCGCAGCGGCCCGCAATCAATCCTGTTGCGTGGTGTGCCGCCGCTGCTGGCGAAAACCGATCTGCGTCCGTTGCTGCAAGACCGCGCACGCGGCGGCGCCGAAGGCGACAGCCAGCATCACTTCGATGAAGCGCTGGACGCGCAGAGCCGGATCCTCGCTGACATGGCCTGCCGCAGCGCCGTCCGCGCCAACCGCCGCCTGACCCTGCCGGAGATGGAAGCGTTGCTACGCGAGATGGAACAGACCGAGCGCGCAGGTCAATGCAACCACGGCCGCCCGACCTGGGTACAGATTGGCATGAACGAGCTGGATCGGCTGTTCCTGCGTGGGCGCTGAACGGCAAAGATAGTCGCCGTCTTGTTGAACAAAAAAATTAACCACAGATTTCACAGATTGCGTATTCGCTGCCTTGAGGACGATAGGAAAGTGCGTTAGTGGTTTAGATGGTTTCGTCTCATGTCACCGTGATCACTTGAACCGGACGCGAAAGCCGCCCACCATGGCCGAGTGGAAACCGTCACGCACGGCTCGCGCCAATCCCCGCCCACGGCGTTTCGCCCGCTCGCCGAACAGGCGCTGTCGCGCGCGGCTGGCGCGCCGTTGTCACTCGGCAATCGGGTGGACCTGCTGATCGACGCCCGTGCAAATTTCGACGCATGGCTCGAAGCGATCGCAAGTGCGCAACACAATATTTTGTTTGGAAATTACATTTTCAAGAACGACGAGATCGGACGCGGATTCGTCTCGGCGCTGGCCGAGCGCGCCCGTGCGGGGGTTCGAGTTTTTGTGCTGCGTGACTGGCTCGGTTGCCTCGGTCAATCGCGGGTAAGCTTCTGGCAGCCGTTGCGAGACGCCGGCGGCGAAGTGCGCACTTTCAACCCCTTCGACCCCCTGAGTCCGTTCGGCTGGATCAACCGCGACCACCGCAAGCTGCTGACGGTCGACGGCCGCATCGGTTTCGTTTCGGGCGTATGCGTCAGCGCGACCTGGTTGGGCGATCCCGCACGCGGCCGTGATCCCTGGCGCGACACCGGCGTGGCCTTGCACGGCCCAGCAATCGCTGACATCGAGCGCGCCTTCGCCGAAACCTGGGCTGCACTCGGGGGACCGCTGGACACGAGCGCGCCTGCCAGTGACGTCGCTGGCGCACCGGCGGGCGACGTGGCGTTGCGGGTCATCGCAACCCAGCCGTCCAGCGCCGGCACCTACCGGATGGACCAGTTGATTGCTGCACTGGCGCGGGAACGGCTGTGGCTGACCGATGCGTATTTCATCGGCGTAGCGCCTTACTTGAATGCGCTGACCAACGCGGCGCACGACGGTGTGGACGTTCGCCTGTTGGTCCCGGGCGCTTCAGATAGTCCCCTGGTCGGTGCACTTTCGCGCACTGGCTACCGGGCACTGCTGGAAGCCGGCATCCGGGTTTACGAATGGAACGGTCCGATGCTGCATGCCAAGACCGCGCTGGCCGACGACCGCTGGGCGCGAGTGGGCTCGACCAACCTCAACATCGCAAGCTGGCTCGGCAATTGCGAAATCGACGTGGCGATCGAGGATGCGGCTTTCACCGGCCTGCTCGCCGATCAATACCAGCATGACCTCGAGCACGCCACCGAGATCGTGCTTTCGCGAAAACGCGCGCGTCCCGTGAACCCCAGCCCGCACCACGTCAGGCACGGCCAGGGCAGCGCCAGACGCAGTGTGGTCGGTGCGATGCGTATGGCCACCACCCTTGGCGCTGCACTGAGAAACCGGCGCGTGCTCAGCGACACCGAAACGCGTCCGCTACTGGGTGGCGCGCTGTTGCTGCTGGTGATCGCAGCCGTGGCCGCATTGTGGCCGTTTGCGCTGGCATGGCCGCTGGGCGTACTTGCCGCGTGGATCGGCATCAGCCTCGTGGTGCGCTGGGCCTGACAATTCCCCACGTCCAACGCCACCCGACGATGGCCACTGAATCCGCTGTTTCCGATCCGCGCAACGTATTAACCCCGTCGGCACTTAACCGGCTGGTGCGCGAGCTGATCGAAGGCGCGCTACCGATGGTCTGGATCGAGGGCGAGATCAGCAACTTCGTGCGCGCCGCGTCCGCGAGAATTACGGTGACACAATAGTATATGCATGATTTATGAGCGGTTGTGCGATCCCATTTCTAACGTGTTTTGTCGCTGAGACGCGCTTTGATGTGACGCAAGATAATCTTCAGTGCCTCGCGATGCCTTGAAGGCGATAGGAAAGTGCGTTAGTGGTTTAGATGGTTCCGTATCCTGTCACCGTAATTCCCCGAACGCGCCGGCCAATGCAACCACGGCCGCCCAACCGGGGTACAGATCGGCATGAACGAGCTGGATCGGTTGTTCTTGCGCGGACACTGAGCGGCAACGTATTCGGGCGGCAAGTGCCTAAAAAGATCAACCACAAACTTTACAAACTACACTTCCTTGGCCACACGTGGTACTTGAACAGAAAGGCAGGAATAAGCTCTTTTCGAAGCTGGTCAGGTCTTGCTACATCAGCGCAATTTGGCCACAGATTCCTGATCGTTACATTTCGCTTGAGCGCTATCAGCGATCATCTATACTCACCTATAAGCTTGCGACCGGCTCGGTTCGGCCAAGATGACCCGATTCGAAGGATTGGGCGGATGTAGGTTGTCAAAATGGGAGCACAAATCATGCGTGACATAGATGAATATCCCCGACACTACGGCGACTCAGGTCGCCGGAACTTTCTCAAGCTGACCAGTACCGCGACCTTGCTCGGGTTCGTGGGGGGTGCACTCTTCTCAGACCCGGTCCACGCCGATGCGTTGACCAAGGCGCAGCGTAAGAGCATGACGCCAGAGCAGATCATCGAGAGCATGAAGCAGGGGAACGAGCGCTTTCGAAAGGGCGAGAGCAAAGCCCGCAATTACCTGCGCGAGCAGAGGGCAAGCGCAAGTGGGCAGTACCCCGCGGCTGTGCTGTTGAGTTGCATTGACTCGCGCGCGCCAGCCGAAGTAATCATGGACCTTGGCATCGGTGATATCTTCAATTGCCGTGTCGCCGGCAACGTCGAAAACAACGACATCCTTGGCAGCATGGAGTTCGCATGCAAACTGGCTGGGGCAAAGGTGGTACTGGTGATGGGCCACACAAAGTGTGGCGCCGTCAAGGGAGCCATTGCCAACGCCGAGCTGGGTCATCTCACCGGATTGTTGGCCAAGATCAAACCAGCAGTACAGGCAACGACTTACACAGGTGACCGTTCCGCGACAAACTACGATTTCGTGGACGCCGTGGCACGTAAGAACGTCGAGTTGACCATCGCGGACATACGTAAGGGCAGCCCGGTACTCGCTGAGATGGAAACCCAAAAAAAAGAAACAATCAAGATTACCGGCGCGATGTACAATGTTACAACGGGCAAGGTAGAGTTCTTCGGTTGATCCGTAGGTGCGATTGCTCGCCTCCCGATGGGATTACGGTGACGCAATAGTATATGCATGATTTATGAGCGGTTATGCGATCCCCCTTCTAACGTATTTTGTCGCTGCGACGCGCTTTGATGTGGCGCAAGATAGTCTTCAGTGCCTCGCGATGCCTTGAAGACGATAGGAAAGTGCGTTAGTGGTTTAGGCGGTTTCGTGTCATGTCACCGTAATTCGTAGCCGCCCGGCCCGGCCCGGCCTCATACACGAACGACACGTGCGAACCTTGCTCTGCCTCCGCGTGCACAACCGGTCGATGTCCCGCTGCAAAACACCGATGTTGCCCAGACTTTGGACCTCGCCCAAGCTGATCGAGTACGTCGCCATGATCGATTCCTTGTGCACGTCCAGCCCAACATGGATGGTGCTATCGTTGCTCATGATGACCTCCGCGATGGATTCCAAACAATGAGCGTAGCTTCTGCACAGTCATGCGGCTCTGGCGACGCGCCAACCCGCGTCTATGGCCTCGCGGGGGTCAGCACTCGCCTTGGCGAAAGTCATACTGTCTAGGCATCGCAAACACCTTCTGCGCACTTCTCCGCATTCAAACTACACCGTATGACCGCAGCATTTTTTGGTCTTCTTGGCGTCCTTCTTGGCACGCTCCTGTCGGGAGCCAAAGAATGGTGGTTTCAGCGTCGAAACAATTCCAAGGACGCCGCGTTTCTCGCGGTACAGGTCGTCGGTCTGCTTGACCGCTATGTCCTCTCATGCGCCTCAGTTGTTGAGGACGAAGGGCTTCGCCATGGGCAACCCGACGAGCGCGGCTACAGCGTTGCCCAGGTTAGGCCGATGCTGTTCGAACCTGAAGTGCTGAAGGTTGAGTGGCGAGCGATTCCGATCGAACTCATGTACGAAATACTTGACCTTCCCTACAAGGCAGTCATTGCTGCGGAGATGGTCAGTGCCGCATCCGACAATGCCTACCCGCCTGACTTTGACGATTTCTTTGAAGAGCGACAGCTTCAGTTTGCGCAATTGGGTCTACTTGCCGCCGGCCTCGGCTGCCGATTGCGTGGCTACGCAGCCTTGCCCGCAAGAAGCGTTTCCGAGTGGGATCCTGTCGACTTCATGACAAGCTCCCTGAATAGAATTATGTCTACCAGGGCTGAGCGCGCTAGAAGGTGGGAGCTTAAGCTCGCGACTGTCTCCGGCGATGCCTAACGAATAAGGATAGGTCGCGCGCAGCCGCGACCTGATCCCGTGTTGAACAAGCCCGGATCGAGTGGCACGTAGACCTCTATAAAGGGGAAAGCT
>CAJDTS010000038.1_pt1 | contig 17747 bp, 14 predicted proteins | sample 7389861 | NCBI WGS metagenome assembly CAJDTS01 (sample SAMEA7055659, study PRJEB34461) | soil metagenome | biome: terrestrial ecosystem; feature: Peninsula; material: soil | place: Antarctica | collected 2016 | reverse complement strand
CAGAACTCAAGTCGGATCTAGAAGTTGCAAATCAACGAATTCGAGATATTGCGTCGGTTGGCACAGCGGCAAATTCGCAAGTTGAATCAGCGTTGCTGGAGCATCGAATTCTGGCTGTCAGAAAAGTCTGGGAGTCAGTGCAAAGTTGGCAACAGGTCTCTGTTGCAACAATGATGGTTTCAGTTCTGCCAGACGATTGGATGAAGAAGCATGCTTCCGACCCTGGAACCAAATCGACGTTTGACCAAGTTTTGAAGGGCGTCGATCATTTGGAGTTCATGAAGAAGCAGAGTGAAACGGAACTAGTGCGTCCATTTCTCTCCGAACCTATTTGGGCGCTCTATTCGGCCTATTACAGTTTCCTCTCAGCTCGGCTGTTTAAGGCTTCGTTATTAACACTTCCCGGGCTCGATCATGCTGAAGTACTGTCACGATTCAACGAACGAGACTTGGTGGAAAAGTCAGCTCCACCAGAAGTTTTGGCGGTGTATGATGCCAGCCCGTATGCCGGAACCGAGCCTTATCTTCGCTTCCTCCGAGAAAAGTTGCTCGAAGAATTTAGAGAGTTCCTATCCGGTCAAAGGGCTGGTAACCAGGCAATACAAGATGCTGCACAAATACTCCACGCAGCAGAGAACTTGGCGGCAAAGTCTTCAGCTGGTTCACAGGAGGTACTGAGGGGTTACGGTGACATGACACTCAACGCATAAACCCAGCAGGACGCACCGGGGGCGGATCATTGATCCGCCTATCGAGCAAGCGGAGTGCGGACCGCTTTCATCTGCCCCGGCGGGTTCCGGCGCTGATGGTGTCGAGCGCCAGACTTGCGGTCCGCATCGGGATACGCTGATAGCTACCGAGCGTGAGCAGATCGTGATCGCCGGAGACCACGACATCGGCTTTGGCGGCGAGTGCGCAGGCCAGCACCTGATCGTCGTCGGGATCGCGCGAAACCGGTTGCGGTAAGACGGCCGGCTCGACCCCTTGCGCGATGCCGGCGCGGCCACTGCCGGCATTCGCCCGGATCGCGCTACAAAGACAGCTTGCGCAGGTCGGACAAAAGACTGACCAGATGCACGATGAAACGTGCGGCGTTCCACTGCCGACATTCGCCCGGATCGCGCTACAAAGACAGCTTGCGCAGGTCGGACAAAAGACTGACCAGATGCACGATGAAACGTGCGGCGTTTGCACCGTCGATCACCCGATGGTCGTACGACAGCGACAGAGGCAGTATCAGCCGCGGACGGAATTGCTCACCGTCCCACAGCGGTCGCATTACCGCGCGTGAAACCCCGAGGATGGCGACTTCCGGCGCGTTGATGATGGGCGTGAAATAACCGCCGCCGATGCCGCCGAGACTGGATACGGAAAACACGCCGCCCTTCATCTCGTCGGGTTTGAGCTTGCCGTCGCGTGCACGACCCGCCAGCTCGGCGCTCTCTTTGGCCAGATCCATGATGCCCTTGCGGTCGACATCGCGCACCACCGGTACCACCAAGCCGTTGGGCGTATCCGCGGCAAAGCCGATGTGACGATAGTGCTTCATCACCAGATTCTCGCCCGCGCCATCCAGCGATGAGGCGAACTCCGGGTAGCGATCGATAGCCTTGGCCACCACCTTGAGGATGATCGGCAGCAGCGTCAATTTGGTGCCGCGCTTGGTGTTCTGCGCGTGACGGAACGCCTCCAGGTCGGTGATGTCGGCGTCGTCGGTCTGGGTCACATGTGGCAGGTTGAGCCAGGACCGATGCAGGTGCGCCGCCGACAGTTTGCGGATGCGCGCCAACGGCTGATACTCCACCGCGCCGAACTGTGCGAAATCAATCTGCGGAATCGCAGGAATGCCTGCCCCGCCCGTCGCAGCCTGGGGTTGCTTAAGAGCCTGCTTGACATGATCCTGCACATCTTCGCGCAGGATGCGCTGGTGCAGGCCGCTGCCCTGGATGCGGGCAAGATCAACCCCCAGTTCGCGCGCGAATTTACGTACTGAAGGGCTGGCATGCGGCAAGGTGTCGCCGATGCCGTGCGGTTCAGCCTGCACGGGCGCCTGCGGTGCGGGCGGACTTGTCGGCGAAGGCGGTGGGTTGTGCTGGTCGCCATCGGTGGGGGCCGGTTTTGACGTGGCCGCGGCATCCCCGTCCTGCTCCGGACGAGCGGTCGCACCCGTCGTGTTTACACGAGCGGTCTCGATCTCACAGACGGTGTCGCCTACATTGACCGTATCGCCTTCCTTGAGCTTCAGGTTGTGGATGGTTCCGGCCATCGGCGCCGGCACCTCCAGCGTCGCCTTGTCGGATTCCAGCGTGATCAGCGGATCTTCTTTTTCGACATGATCACCGACCTTCACCAGCACCTCGATCACCGGCACGTCGCTGAAGTCGCCGATATCCGGAACGGTGACGGCTTTGCGTTCGGTGCCGCCAGTTGGGTGGGCCGCGTCAGCACTGTCGGGCACGGGCGGCTGGGCGGGAGCGGGCTTTCGCACGGGCTCATCGATTGGTTTGTCCGCCGTTGTTTCAGCGTCCGCTGCCTTCGGCACCTTGCCGGCGGCGGCGTCTTCGGCCAGATCCAGCACCAACACGACGCTGCCTGCGGAAACCTTGTCGCCTTCCTTGACGCTGAGACTGGCGACGGTACCGGTCTGTGGTGCCGGCACCTCCAGCGTCGCCTTGTCGGATTCCAGCGTGATCAGCGGGTCTTCTTTTTCGACCTGATCACCGACCTTCACCAGCACCTCGATCACCGGCACGTCGCCGTAATCACCGATGTCGGGCACCTTCACCTGCAGTTGCTTGGCCATGACGCGTTTATCCCTTTTTATACCGTCAGTGGATTGGGTTTGGCGGGATCGATGCCGTATTGCTTGAGCGCCTGCGCCAGGGTTTTCTTTGGCAGGGTGCCGGCTTCGACCAGCGATACCAGTGCGCGATAGGTGATCCAACGCCGGTCGACCTCGAAGAAGTCGCGCAACTGCTCGCGCGTATCGGAACGGCCGAAGCCGTCGGTGCCGAGCACGGCGTAATCCATCGGTACCCAGGCACGGATCGGGTCGGCATAGGCCTTGATGTAGTCGGTGGCGGCAATCGCCGGGCCTTTCCGGCCCTGCAAACACTGGGTCACATGCGGTATGCGCGGCTTGGCAGCCGGATGCAGCAGGTTGTCGCGCTCGACGTCACGCCCATCCCGTGCCAGCTCGTTGAACGACGGCACACTCCACACTTCCGAGCTGACTTTCCAATCCTTCTTCAACAGCTCGGCGGCGGCGATCACTTCGCGCAGGATGCTGCCCGAGCCCAGTAGTTGCACATGCGCGACCGCCGGTTTCTTGCACGGCTGCAGCAGATACATGCCCTTGATGATGTCGTCTTCGACCCCTTTGGGCATGGCCGGGTGCGGGTAGTTTTCGTTGCCCAGCGTCAGGTAGTAAAAACGATCCTTCTGTCCGCCAAAGTCATCGGTATACATATCGCGCATGCCGTGCTCGAGGATCACGGCGATCTCGTAGGCATAGGTCGGATCGTAAGTACGGCAGTTCGGAACCACGCTGTAGAGCACATGGCTGTGGCCGTCCTGGTGTTGCAGACCTTCGCCGTTCAACGTGGTACGGCCCGCTGTCCCGCCCAGGATAAACCCGCGCGCACACATGTCGCCGGCGGCCCAGGCCAGATCGCCGAAGCGCTGGAAGCCGAACATGGAGTAGTAGATGAAGAACGGGATCAGGCTGACGTTGTGGGTGGAGTAACTAGTGGCGGCGGCGATCCAGCTCGACATGGAGCCAGCCTCGGTGATGCCTTCCTCGAGAATCTGGCCCTTGATGTCCTCCTTGTAGAATGCCAGTTGGTCGGCATCCTGCGGTTCGTACTTCTGGCCCACGCAGGAGTAGATACCGATCTGGCGGAACATGCCTTCCATGCCGAAGGTGCGTGCCTCATCCGGCACGATGGGCACGATGCGCGGACCGATGTTCTTGTCGCGCAGCAGGATCTGCAACAGCTGCACGAAGGCCATGGTGGTGCTGATGCTGCGCTCGCCAGTCCCCTTGAGCAGGCGCTCGAACACCGACAGCGGCGGGATTTTCAGCACTTCGCCCTTGCTGCGCCGCCACGGCAGATCGCCACCGAGTTCCTTACGGCGCGCCTTGATGTATTGAGTCTCAGCGGAATCTTCGGCTGGACGGTAGAACGGCGCGCCTTCCAATTGCTCGTCAGTCAGCGGGATCTTGAAGCGGTCGCGAAACGCCTTGAGCGACTCTACATCCATGTCCTTTTGCTGATGAGTGGTGTTGTGGCCTTCACCGGCGTCGCCCATCCCGTAACCCTTGACGGTCTTGGCCAGGATCACGGTGGGCGTGCCGGTGTGCTGGCAGGCTGCGGCGTAAGCGGCGAATACCTTGTGCGGATCGTGGCCGCCGCGATTGAGGTCGCCGATCTCCTCATCGCTCATCGACTCGACCAGCTTGAGCAGCTCCGGGTATTTGCCGAAGAAGTGTTCGCGCGTGTATTTTCCACCCTTGGCCTTGCAGTTCTGATATTCGCCGTCGACGGTCTCATCGAACGCCTTGATCAGCAGTCCGCTGTGGTCGCGGGCGATCAATCCATCCCACAACGAACCCCAGATCACCTTGATGACATTCCACCCGGCGCCGCGGAACACGCCTTCCAGCTCCTGGATGATACTGCCGTTGCCGCGCACCGGCCCGTCCAGCCGTTGCAGATTGCAATTGATGACGAAAATCAGATTGTCGAGCTTCTCGCGCGAAGCAACGTCGATGGCGCCGAGGCTCTCCGGCTCGTCCATTTCACCGTCGCCGCAGAAGCACCAGACCTTGCGCCCGGAGGTGTCGGCCAGCCCGCGGTGCTGCAGGTATTTCATCAACCGCGCCTGGTAGATGGCGGTGATAGGCCCGAGTCCCATACTCACCGTGGAGAACTGCCAAAACTCCGGCATCAACCACGGGTGCGGGTAAGAACTCAGTCCGGGGCCTGAGGCTTCGGTACGGAACCGGCGCAGATCGGCCTCGGATAGACGACCTTCGAGAAAGGCGCGCGCATAGAAGCCGGGTGAGGAATGGCCTTGGAAATAGATCAGATCCTGGCCGTCCTTGTGCTCCGGGCCTTTCCAGAAGTGGTTGAAGCCGACATCGTAGAGCGTCGCTGATGATGCGTAGCTGGCAATGTGGCCACCGATCCCGTGGTTTTTACGATTGGCGTTGATTACCATCGCCATGGCGTTCCAGCGCGTCAGCGAGCGGATCTTCCACTCCAGTGCATGATCGCCTGGTGAGCTTTGTTCCAGGTGCCGCGGGATGGTGTTGACGTAGGCGGTGTTCGGCGAAAATGGAATGTAGGCTCCCGACAACCGGGCCGATTCTTCCAGCGCTTGGAGCAGGAAATGCGCGCGCTCCGGGCCTTCCCGCTTCAACACGGCGGCCAGCGCCTCCAGCCACTCGCGGGTTTCCTGCGGATCGACATCCACCGGAGTGCCGCTCCCGTTGCCGTCAATTGATGGTGCCTCTTGTCCTGCATTCATCCGCATCGTCCTCACTCACTTAACGTCGATATTCCGCAAGTTTAAAACGGAAACGCAAAACACTGTAGACGGCCGCGTTATATATGTCTAATATCTCGATGTAAATAGATCGATACTATTCAGGTATATGGAACTGCGCCACCTCCGATACTTCTCGGCTGTTGCCGAAGCGCAGAGCTTCAGCAAAGCGGCACGGCGGCTGGGGATCAAACAACCGCCTTTGAGCAAGCAGATCCGTCAACTCGAACTGGAAGTCGGCACGGTACTGTTCCATCGGTTACCGCGTGGCGCGGCGCTGACCGACGCCGGCCGCGTCTACCTGGAAGACGTCCGGGAAATTCTGGGTCGCGTGCAACTGGCCACCCAGCATGCCCAGCGCGTGGCGCGTGGGGTACTCGGCCGCATCCGCGTGGGCATGATCAACTCGGCGCCATTTCACCCTTTCGTGCCGCACGTGATTCGGCAGTTCGGGCAGCGTTATCCGCAGGTGGCGCTGTCGCTGGAAGAAGCCAGCACGCCGGCACTGGCGCTGGCCATGCTCGACGGCTCCATCGATGTCGCGTTTGTCCGTCCCCTGCTCGGTGAAGAACCGAAGCTGGTGCTGGAAACCCTGTTCGACGAGGAAATGGTCGTCGCGCTACCGGAAGGTCATATCTTGGCAGGAGCCCGCACACTCAAACTGGAGCGGCTGGCCAACGAGGACTTCGTGCTGTTTTCACGGACGATCGGCTCGGGTCTGTACGATGAAATCATCTCGGCATGCCAGCGCGCGAAATTCAGCCCGCGCATCAGCCACGAAGTGCTGCACGTCAGTTCGATCGCCAACCTCGTCGCCGCCGGCCTCGGGGTTTCGGTGGTTCCCGCCTCGATGCAACAGGTGCACGCCGCTGGCGTGGTTTACCGCCCGATCATGGGCGACGCCCCCAAGGCAAGCATGACCCTGGCTTGTCGCAAGGACGATCCTTCCATGGCGGTGCAAAACATGGTGCGTCTGGCCCGGCAACAGAAACGGCCGGCCTCAACACCGTCACCCAAGCGGGGGTCGGACCGCCGTTAGAACCCATAACGGACGCCGAACTCTCCCGCCACGTGAGCGCTGTCCGACAGATAAAACTGCCGACCTTGGGCAGGCTGCAGGGTTCTCTTCGCGCCTCCGAGTCCAGCGCGCGTTCAGGTCTTTCTGGCGCAGCATCGGTTTGGCGGCGTCTTGGGTTCACGGCACCGGGGTTTCACCGGTCTTGATCCGGCTGTTGTCTTCACGGCCGTTGCGTTGCCGGGGGACTTCAACAAAGTCCGCGCTAGTCCTCTGTCCGGCGCGGGCGGCATAGCCTTGTTCGGCCAGCGGCGGGTGAAAGTAAAGGGACTATTGCCCGGATAAATACAGATCTTCAAGACAGTTGCTGAGTTGCTTGATTGGCCCGAATTTTGATGGATCTTTAGAGGCGCCCTGATGTAGAGTTAAACGGTCGTTAAATGAGCCGTTGTCCGAAATCCGGGGCGTGACTCAAGAGGATCAAATCATGAATACCGTCGTTTCCTATCTGCCCGCGAGCGATACCGAGCGCGGACATGCGCATATTCTCGAAGTGTTCGAGCGTCAACGCGAGACCGCCATTCGCCTGCGAACGTCCACCGTGGCCGAACGCCTCGCCAAGATCAAGAAACTCAAGCAGGCGGTACTCGACTACACCCAGGAGTGGTACGCCGCCGCCGCTGCCGATTACCGCAAGCCGCCGGCCGAAGTCGATCTCGCCGAAATCCTACCGATCATCGCCGAAGCCAACGACGCCGCACGCAGGCTGAAGAAGTGGATGAAGCCGGTGCGGGTATGGCCGTCGCGCGCGCTGATCGGCACCAAGGCCTGGATGCAATACGAGCCCAAAGGCCGTTGTTTGATTATCTCGCCGTGGAATTATCCGGTGAATCTCACGTTTTGCCCGCTGATATCGGCTATCGCCGCCGGCAACACCGTCATCCTCAAACCATCGGAGATGACGCCAAACTTGTCGCGGGTGATGGCCAAGCTGGTCAAAAAAGTCTTCGCCGAAGACGAAGTGGCAATGTTCGAGGGTGATGCAGCGGTCGCGCAGGCCCTGCTTGAACTGCCGTTCGATCACATCTTCTTCACCGGTTCGCCGGCTATCGGCAAAGTGGTGATGGCGGCGGCGGCCAAGCATCTGGCCAGCGTTACCCTGGAGCTGGGCGGCCGGAGTCCGACCATCGTCGATGCCGACGCCAAGCTCAAGGAAGCCGCCAAAAACCTGATGTGGTCCAAGTTCACCAATAACGGCCAGACCTGCATCGCGCCCGATCACATCTACGTTCACGCCTCGGTCAAGGACGAGTTCGTGCGCTACTGCCGTGAAACGCTGGAAGCCGCCTACGGCAGCGATCCGATCAAGCAAAAAGAAAGCCCGTATCTGGCGCGCGTGGTCAACCAACGTCACACCGCGCGCATCAAGGCATTGCTGGACGACGCCAAGACGCGCGGGGCCAGGACGCTGACTGGCGATGTCGTCAATGAATCGGAGTGCTACATCGCGCCGACTTTGATCGAAAACATCCCTGACGATGCCAGGATCATGAGTGAGGAGATTTTCGGCCCGTTGTTGCCGATTATCCCTTACACCGATCTCGACGACGTCATCCGCCGCATCAACGCCGATCCCAAACCGCTGGCGCTGTATCTCTGGAGCAAGAACGACGCCAACATCGACAAAGTGCTAAAGCAAACCAGCTCTGGCGGCGCCTGCATCAACCATTCGGTGGTGCAGTTCCTACACGGCAACTTGCCGTTCGGCGGCGTCAACAACTCCGGTATCGGCAGCAGCCACGGTCACTTCGGCTTTAAGGCGTTTTCACACGAACGCGCGGTGGTGCGTAACCAGATGTCGATGACCGCGTTGTTTGCGCCGCCCTACACGGCCGGTATGCGCAAGATCGCCAACTTCCTGATGAAGATCATCTAAAGCGCCGCCGGACACAGACGGCGCCGCGCGGCATGTTTTACGGGAGTACCGCCAGCTTGCTGTTGGGCGTGGTGTTCAGCGCACTGGGTCTGGGTTACGTCGCTTACGGCAAACGCGCGGCGGATCTGCCGCTGTTGATAGCGGGGTTCGTGTTGATCCTGTTCCCGCTGTTCGTCGGCTCGGTGTGGCCGTTGTTGCTGATCGGTGGCGCGGCCGCACTGGCGCCCTGGGCAGGTTCGCGGATGGGGTGGTGGTGATACGACCGGAATCGCCGCTGGACACGATCATCACGGGCGGTCAGACGGCTTCGTAATCGCGTGAGTTCCACGGCAGCCTGGGCTGACGACGACAGCAAATCCCCGATCTACGGGGTCGTTGTGGGCAGTTGCCTGCTCCCCGACAGCGTCCGCGCGGATACCGACAACAAGACTGCGAAAGGGCGCACCGAAACCCGCCGGGTGGAGTTCAAAGTTCTCGCAAGATAAAGCGCTCACCAAGGACGAAGGAGCGTAATGGCGGCCAACAATTTACCGCCGGCCGCGGTTGTGGTGTTCGGCGGCAGCGGTGGCTCCTATGTGCACATGGGCTCGGCCGACCAGGGATGGCCTGCCGGTCGTGCCGAAAGCGGCCAACGAAGCGCTGGTCAAGGGTATCGCCAAGGAAGAGGGGATTAACAACGTCCGCGCCAACTCGGTTGCTGGCCGGCGTGATCGACGCCGGCATGTTTCACCAATTGTTGGAACGTGGCGTGTTCGATCAGCACTGGATCGACGAAACACGGAAGCTGCTGGCGCTCAAGCGCTGGGGCAAAGCCGAGGAGATCGGCAAACCCCGGCGGATGATGTCTTCCACCTCGGCCGGGGTCAGCAGCGCCAAACGTCCGGCGCCGACCACAGCCATCAGCCCGGCACGATGATCGAGGATTTGTGTGCAGTCTCTGCTTTCAGGATCAGCGCGTTCAGGCGTTTGAGGAAGCTTGCTGGATCGTCCAATTGTCCACCCTCAGCCAGCATCGCCTGCCCGTACAGCACTTCACCGATATCCGCGAACGCGTCGCCCTCGATATCAGCCAGACGCTGCACCAGCGGGTGTTGCGGGTTCAATTCCAGCACCGGCCGGAACTCCGGCGCTTTCTCGCCGGCCTGTTTGAGAAACTGCTCCTGCCGCCGACTCACACCCCGCTCCAGCGCCACCAGGCAGGCCGGCGATTCGGTCAGACGCGACGTCAGTCGTACCGATTCGACCCGCGCGTCCAGCAACTTGGCCAATTTTTCACAGACCGGCGCGAACTTTTCCTTGTCCGCCGTCTTGTCGGCCGTCTCCACCTTGCTGTCGAGATCGGCCGCGCCGCGGGCACAGGACATCAGCGGTTTGCCGGCGTACTCCGGCAGATGGATCGCCACCCACTCGTCGATGCGGTCGGTCAGCAGCAACACCTCGTAGCCTTTGGCACGGTAACCTTCCAGATGCGGGCTGGACTTGGCGGTGGCGGAAGTATCGGCCGTCAGGAAATAGATATTGCTCTGATCCGGCTTCATGCGTGCGATGTAATTGTCCAGCGACACGGTCGCGCCGTCGGCGTGCTCGGTGGATGCAAAACGGCACAGCTTGGCGATCCGCTCGCGATTGACATTGTCCTCAACCAGGCCTTCCTTGAACACGGCGCCGAACAGGGTCCAAAATTTCGCGTAACCCTCCGGCCACTGTGTCGCCATCTCATCCAGCAGATCGAACGTGCGTTTAATCAGCGCGCCGCGAATCTTCTCCACCACGCGGTTGTTTTGCAGCACTTCGCGCGAGACGTTAAGCGGCAGATCAGTGCTGTCGACCAAGCCGCGCATGAAGCGCAGGTACAGCGGCAACAGCTCGACGGCATCATCGAGAACGAACACCCGTTTCACATACAGTTGTATGCCGCGCGCACGTTCGCGATCCCACAGATCGAAAGGCGCGACCGCCGGCAGATACAACAGCGAGGTGTATTCCAGCGTGCCTTCGACATGATGGTGCGCCCAAGCCAGCGGTGGCGTCGCGTCATGCGTCAAATGAGTGTAGAAACTACGGTAGTCGTCGCTACTCAATTCGCTCTTGGGCCGGGTCCAGAACGCGCTGGCGCGATTGATGGTCTCGCCGGAACTGGCACCCGCGTGCAGACGGATCGGCAGACCGATGTGATCGGAGTAACGGCGCACCAGTGCACGCAGACGCTCGGTATCGAGAAATTCGCCGTCGTCGGCGCGCAGGTGCAGAACGATGTCGGTGCCGTGGGTGTCCTTGGCCGCGTCCTCCAGCGTATAACTGCCCTCGCCGTCCGATTCCCAGCGCACTGCGCTGTCGCTGCCCACAGCTCGAGTCAGCACATTGACCTTGTCGGCAACGATGAAAGCGGAATAGAAGCCGACGCCGAACTGGCCGATCAACTGCTGGACCTTGACCTCATCGCCCGACAGCGATTCGATGAACTTGCGCGTGCCCGAATGCGCGATGGTACCGAGATTTTCCATCACGTCCTGGCGCGACATGCCGATGCCGTTGTCGCGCACAGTGAGGGTGCCCGCTTCCTTGTCGACAACTAGATCAATCGCCAGCTCCGTATCCCCGGCGTACAGATCCGGCTCGGCAATAGCCGCGAAGCGCAGCTTGTCGCAGGCGTCGGAAGCGTTAGAGACCAACTCGCGCAGGAATACTTCCTTGTGTGAGTACAGCGAGTGGATCATCAGCTTCAGCAGCTGGCGGGTTTCGGCTTGGAATTCGTGGGTTTCAGCGCTCATCGGGGATTCTGTCTCGAGATGGATTAACCCGTTTTCAATGCGGGTATTGTCCAGGGTTTCAAGAGTCCGCAGCGCGATTTGCACTGCGGCAGCAGCGTCTGAACCCGTTGCGGATACCAGGCGTCCATCAGCACCACCGCGGCCTGGTGGTCGCTGTAGCCGGCCGTCACCGCCAGATTGGCATCAGAGTCAGTGATGCCGGGCGCATCACCCAAAAAATTGGTGACCATACCGCAGCCGACTTGGCGTAGCTGAGATCACCGTAGAGGGTATCCTGATCCGTGAAATTATTCGGATAGCTGAGTCCATTGCCCTGCAGGCCGACACCGCCCGCAGAATTACCGTTGGAGCCCGGCGGCACGATATTGAGGTAGATGCTGCTGCCACCGCCAGTGGATCCGCCGCTGCTTGTTCCACTGACGCTCACCGCCGGCACTGTACTGCCGCCACGAGCGGACAGGACCGCAGACAACAGCGCTACGCTGATGACAGTCCAAAAACGCTTCATGACGACTCCCTGGACGACTGCCACACCAAAATCGACCTATGCAAAATTCCGACGACGAACCTCTCTACGTCACAACGGCTGTATTACCGCTGGCGGCACTTCCTGCGCAGGCACTGGCCAGCTTGCTCCGCACGTATGACCTCAACATCACCCATGCAGCCGAGGATGCTCCCATTCCAGGCAGCTACTGGGGCCCACCCGAAGCCGGCCTGATCGGCAACACGCTGCACGTTCGCGACGACACGCCGGTGCACTCGGCGTTGCACGAAGCCTGTCACTATATTTGTATGGACAGCGACCGCCGCGCCCGGCTGCACACCGATGCTGGCGGCAGCGACGTCGAGGAAAACGCCGTCTGTTATCTGCAGATTCTGCTGGCCGACCGCTTGGCCGGCTATTCGAGTTCACGCATGTTCGAAGACATGGACCGCTGGGGCTACAGCTTTCGTCTCGGCTCGGCGCGCGCCTGGTTCGAGACCGATGCCGACGACGCACGCGTCTGGCTGCAACAGAACGGGCTGCTGCCGGCAGACTTCGCTGCAACAGGTACCGCCAGCGTGCCGGATCCCCGGCTCCAGTAAACGACAACGAATAAGGAACACGCCATGATGCACTTGCTCTGGATATTGATTATCGGGTTCGTTGTCGGCCTGCTCGGACGTGCGCTGCATCCGGGCAACGACAAGATGGGCATCATCGTGACCACGGTGCTCGGCATTGCCGGCGCGTTTCTGGCCGATTTTATTGGCCAAGCGCTGCACATCTATCGCCGCCATGATAGGCGCCATCGTGCTACTGGCCGTGTTTGGCGTGATCCGACGCATGATGAAATAAGCTTGGTTGAGCCGCCGGCAATAACGTTCAGTTTGAGTTAAGGGGCTCTCGCTACAATCACACTCGTTCTTGACACCCCAAGTGGTCGGCCGATCCCCCATCGACCGAACCCGTCAGGAATATCGGCCCCACCTCCCCCTGTGCGGCCGGTGGCGCCGCCCGGCTCTCCCTCCGGGCGGCGTTTTTATGTGCGCGGTGCGCTGCACCGCCCACGCGGATCAAGCTTGGCGGATCAAACCTAAACGGGGGGTCAAGTCTTGCCGCGCGCCTGGTTCGCCACCGCCTGCGCCGCTCGCTGCGCCGCTTCGGCGTCGCCCAGATAGCGATGCGAGAGCACCTTCAACTCTGCATCCAGATCGAAGTGCATGGGGATACCGGTAGGGATGTCGATTCCGAGAATTTCTGCTGCGGACAAGCCATTCAAGTACTTGTAAAGCGCACGCAAGGAGTTGCCGTGCGCCGTCACCAGCACCTTCTGTCCCGCCTTCAACTGCGGCGCGATGGCGTCGTGCCAGTATGGCAACACGCGCTCCAGTGTGGTCGCCAGCGACTCGGTAGCCGGCAGCGCGCGTGCGTCCAGCGTGCGGTAACGGATATCGTTCTTCGGATGCCCGGGATCACTCTCCGACATCGGGGGTGGTAGCACGTCGTAGCTGCGCCGCCAGATCTTGACTTGATCCTCGCCGTGTCTGGCCGTGGTTTCGGCTTTGTCCAGCCCTTGCAGCGCACCATAATGACGTTCGTTCAGCCGCCAGTCCTTGCGGACCGGAACCCACTGCTGATCCATCACTTCCAACGCCAGATTCTGTGAGCAGACCGCGCGTTTAAGTACCGAAGTGTGGGCTTGGTCGAATACCAGCCCTTCGTCGCGCATCAACTCACCCGCCGCTCTCGCTTCCCGCCGCCCCAGTTCAGTGAGATCCACGTCCACCCAGCCGGTGAAACGATTTTCCAGATTCCACTGACTCTGGCCGTGGCGCAGCAACACGAGGGTGCGGGTCATGAAAGTTCCGTGAGTTCGACGATGCGGGAATTATAAAGCCCGGCGGACGGCCTACACGCCAGATTATTGTTTGTGGGCTTTATTTATAGTTCTTACCCTACGCTGAGAGACGCGGCCCGCAATTCCAATAACAAGTATGTCGAAGGAAGCCTCCATCTGTTGCAATGGGTAGGGTACTCGGTTAATTTCACCGTTGATCGCACTGCAGCCCTGCAGAGGAACCGTGAACGCATCCAATACTGGCCGGGTGTCCAGAAACATCATCGAAACACGCAGTGAGCAAGCCTGCTTCGGCGGGCGCATCGGTTTCTATACGCACGCTTCCAGCAGTATCGGAGCCGATATGCGGTTTGCCGTTTACCAGCCACCGCAGGCTCAGCAAGGGCCGGTGCCGGCGCTGTATTATCTGGCGGGTTTGACTTGCACCGAAGAAACTTTCGTCATCAAGGCCGGTGCGCAACGGTTGGCGGCCGAATACGGCCTGATGCTGGTGGCACCGGATACCAGCCCGCGCGGCCTGAATCTGCCTGGTGATGCCGACGCTTGGGATTTTGGCGTGGGCGCGAGTTTCTATCTCACGGCCACGCAACAGCCGTGGGCCAGTCATTACGATATGGCAGCCTATGTCAACGTCGAACTGCCGGCGCTGATTGAGGCACATTTCCCGGCCCTGCCCGGTGCGCGTGGAATCTTCGGCCATTCGATGGGCGGTCATGGTGCGTTGGTGACCGCACTGCGCGCGCCGGACCGCTGGCGTTCGGTATCTGCATTTGCGCCGATTTGTAATCCGGTGGCAGTGCCTTGGGGTGAGAAGGCGTTCGGCAACTATCTCGGCCCTGACCGCGAGACTTGGGCCGCGTGGGACGCCAGCCTGTTGATGGCGCATCAGGCCTATCCGGGGCCGATCCTGGTCGACCAGGGCCTCAGCGACCCCTTTTTCGAAAAACAGCTCCATCCGGAGGCACTGGAAATCGCGGCGGAGCGGTCCGGCCAGGTGCTGGAGCTGCGGCGTCATCCGGGCTATGACCACTCCTACTGGTTCATCCAGACTTTCATGGCGGATCATTTTGCGCATCACGCCGAGCAACTCGTTAAAAGCGGCTGAAGCTCACTGCGGATCGATCACTTCAAACAGTCACTGCGCACGCTGACTCGACCCGCGACTTCGGGCGGCCCTCCGTGCGAAAAATGATTACGCAAATTCAATAAATCACCACGCTGCGGATCGACTCACCTTTCTCCATCAACTCGAAGCCCCGATTGATCTCTTCGAGCTTGAGCCGATGGGTGATGAGATCGTCGATGTTGATCTTCTTGTCCATGTACCAGTCGACGATCTTCGGCACGTCGGTCCGGCCGCGGGCGCCGCCGAACGCGGTGCCCTGCCAACGTCTGCCGGTCACCAGCTGAAACGGCCGCGTCGAGATTTCCTGGCCAGCGCCGGCGACGCCGATGATGATCGACACGCCCCAGCCCTTGTGGCAGCATTCCAGTGCCTGGCGCATGACCTTGACGTTGCCGATGCACTCGAAACTGTAATCGGCGCCGCCGCCGGTCAGCGCCACCAAATGCGCGACAAGATCACCCTCAATGTTCTTGGGATTGACGAAATGGGTCATGCCGAAATGCTTGCCCAGTTTTTCACGTGTCGGGTTGAGATCAACGCCGACGATCATGTTGGCGCCGGCCAGTCTGGCCCCCTGGATCACGTTCAGACCGATGCCCGATGCCGCCGAGTCCGAACACGACGACGTTGGCGCCGACTTCCACCTTGGCCGTGAATACCACTGCACCGACCCCCGTGGTAACACCGCAGCCGATATAACAGATGGTGTCGAACGGTGCGTCCTCACGCACTTTGGCGACTGCAATCTCAGGCATCACCGTGTAGTTGGCGAACGTCGAGCAACCCATGTAGTGCAGGATCGGTTTGCCTTGATAAGAAAAGCGGCTGGTACCGTCGGGCATCACGCCCTGACCTTGGGTGACGCGGATTTTTTGGCACAGATTGGTTTTTTGCGAGGTGCAGTAATCACATTCGCGGCATTCCGGCGTGTACAGCGGAATGACGTGATCACCGGGCTTCAGTGCCTTCACGCCGGGACCGACGTCGACCACCACGCCAGCGCCTTCATGGCCGAGGATGACCGGGAACGCGCCTTCGGGATCGTCGCCCGACAGCGTGAAATGATCGGTGTGGCAGATGCCAGTGGCTTTCAGCTCAATCAGCACTTCGCCGGCCCTGGGACCATCGAGCTGCACGGTTTCGATGGAAAGCGGCTTGCCAGCCTCGAATGCAACAGCGGCGCGGACGTCCATGAGGGGCTCCTTCTGCGAGAACGGGGGTGTCGGTATTGAACTGTAGTTGTCATTCGATGTACAGCACCACCCCGTAGCGGCGTCTATAAGCCGCGCGATTCAGATTGAGACACTACCCATTTTCTCAGGTGCGGCAACAATGGCTCTTCGTCGGTTCATAATGCGCGGTTCCCTTCGCAAGTTGCGCAATCAATAATTCCTTATCGTGCGGAATGCCAACTACATCGAGCCGGTGGTCATGCTGGCGACGGTCATTCAGTGGGTGTTTTTGGCGATAGTGACGGGGGCCATCGTCGGCACTGGGGCGAGTGCGTTCCTGCACGGCCTGTTTTTCATGATCGACGAGTCGGCGTCGGTGCCACTGTGGCTGCAGATGACCTTGCTCCCTCTGGGCGGCCTGGCAAATGGCTTGTTGCTGTATTACGGCTATCGAACCAACAAGACGGGACTTGAGGATTCCATGATTGCCGTCGTCCAGCGGCAGTCCGGCCGGGTGCCGTTCAGAACCTTGGCGATCAAACCGATCGCCGCCATCATCACTCTGGCCGCAGGCGGCTCTGCCGGCAAGGAAGGACCGTGTTCGCACTTGGGCGGCACACTGGGGGCGGGCGTCGGGCGCGTGTTCGGCCTGAACGCGGAGTTACAGAAACGTATCGTTGCCTGTGGCGTCAGTGCCGGTTTTGCCAGCGTGTTTGGCACTCCGATCGCTGGCGCGATTTACGGCGTGGAAGTGTTGACGATCGGACACATCCGTCCGAGCTTCCTGTTTCCGGGCATCGTCGCCGGCGTCACCTCATTTGAAGTCAGCAAGTGGTGGGGTATCCCCTACCCGCACTATAACGTCGGCGTGTTACCCGGATTTTCCGAGGTGTTGTTCCTCAAGATGATCACGATCGGCATTGCCTGCGGTGTCGCTGCCTGGATCTTCGTCGAGCTGATCAACCTGTCGCGCCGTGTCTTTCGCCACATCCAGACCCGATTCGATGTATGGCCGCCAGCGATGCCGCTGCTGGGCGGGGCGATCATCGCACTGTTGATCCTCGTTATCCCCACCGATTACCTCGGCTTGAGCCTGCCGTTGATGGACCGCGCGTTGAGCGGCGAAGCCATGCCTTACCTCGGTTTTTTCTGGAAAGCCTTGCTCGTCGCCATCACCCTCGGGTCCGGGTTTTATGGCGGCATCGTGACCCCGCAATTCGTGATCGGTGCACTCGCAGGCAACGCGTTCGCGCCGTTGTTGGGCCTGAGCCCCACGCTCGGCGCAGCCGCCGGTTTCGTGGCCGTGGTCGCCGCCGCATCGAATACACCCATCGCCGCCATCCTCATGGGCATCGAGCTGTTCGGCGGCAGTGTCGGAACAACCTATATCGCGGGTTCGGCGATTGCGGCGTACCTGATCATCGGCCACCGCAGCGTCTATCCCAATCAGCTGGTTGCATTCTCCAAATCTTCATGGCTGGAAGTTCAGCCAGACCTTCCCGTCGGACAAGAAAAAATTCGGCTCGCCTATGGCTTGCGCCGATGGCTGAACCAGCATCGATCCGGGCACGCTACGTCTACGACACGAAAGCGTGAATAAATCCGACACGATGGATTATGCATTTCTCGACGGATCCGCCTGCAGCTGGAAGCTTTGCCCTCCGACTTGTTTTGCGGCGGCGAGCAGGTCCAGCGCCAGCGCCTCGGCGACGCGGATGCCGTCGATTCCCGCCGACAGGATGCCGCCGGCATAGCCGGCGCCTTCACCGGCCGGATACAGGCCGCGAGTATTGAGGCTTTGATAATGGGCGTCGCGCGTAATACGCAGCGGC
>CAJDTS010000029.1_pt1 | contig 17907 bp, 16 predicted proteins | sample 7389861 | NCBI WGS metagenome assembly CAJDTS01 (sample SAMEA7055659, study PRJEB34461) | soil metagenome | biome: terrestrial ecosystem; feature: Peninsula; material: soil | place: Antarctica | collected 2016 | reverse complement strand
CGCCGCGACACGCTGGCCGAACATCTGCACGGCTGTTATGGCGAGCGCAGCGCCGAGTCGCTGAGCGAGGAAACCAACGTTTACGTTATCGCCGGCCGTTTGTTGGCGAAACGGGTGATGGGCAAGGCCAGTTTCGCGCAGCTTCAGGACATGTCCGGCCGCATCCAGTTGTTCGTGCAGCAGAACGCCATCGGTGTGGAGGCCTACGACGCGTTCAAGGCGTTTGATGTCGGCGATATCGTCGGCGCGCGCGGTACGGTGATGAAAACCAAAGCCGGCGAGTTGTCGCTGCGGGTGTCCAGCATCGAATTGCTGGTGAAATCCCTGCGTCCGCTGCCTGAAAAATGGGCCGGGTTGACCGATACCGAGACCCGCTACCGCCAGCGTTATGTCGATCTCATCGTCAATCCCGAGGTGCGGCGGGTCTTCGAGATTCGCGCCGGCACGGTGAGTTTCATCCGCCAGTTCATGGATAGCCTCGGCTTCGTCGAGGTTGAGACCCCGATGTTGCAGCCGATGCCGGGCGGCGCCGCCGCCAAGCCGTTCGTCACCCATCACAACGCTTTGGGTCGCGATCTGTATCTGCGCATTGCGCCCGAGTTATACCTGAAGCGGTTGGTGGTGGGCGGCTTCGAGCGCGTCTACGAAATCAACCGCAATTTTCGCAATGAAGGACTCAGCACACGGCACAATCCGGAGTTCACCATGCTTGAGTTCTATCAGGCTTACGCCGATTGCGGCGATGCGATGGAGCGGGTGGAAACCATGCTGCGCAATTGCGCCATCGCCGTACTGGGCGATACCCGGCTCAGCTATCAGGGTCGCGAGTACGATCTCGGCAAACCATTCGTGCGCAGGACCATGGCCGAGTCCGTGGCGATCAATAACCCCGATCTTGATGCCACCCGTCTGCGCGATCGCGACTACTTGGCCGCTGCACTGTCGGCCAGGGGCGTGGCGGTGAAATCGGACATGGGCGCCGGCAAGCTGTTGACGGAGCTGTTCGAGAAAACCGTGGAACCGGCGCTGTTCGAGCCGACCTTCATTACCGCCTATCCCACCGAAGTCTCGCCGCTGGCGCGCCGCAACGACGAGGATCCTGAGATTGCCGATCGCTTCGAGTTTTTCATCGGCGGTCGTGAAGTCGCCAACGGTTTCTCGGAGCTCAACGATCCCGACGATCAGGCCGGGCGCTTTCAGTTGCAGGTGGCGGCCAAGGATGCCGGCGACGACGAAGCCATGCTGTTCGACGCCGACTACATCCGTGCATTGCAATACGGCTTGCCGCCGACCGCCGGTGTCGGGGTCGGGATCGACCGCTTGGTGATGTTTCTGACCGATTCGTCCAGTATCCGCGATGTGCTGTTGTTTCCTGCCATGCGTCCGGAATCCGGAACGGCATGACGACGGACCTACGTGTCCTTCAGGTCAACTCGATCTTCAACGGTGGCGGCGTCGACAACCAGACTCTGGAACTGGCGCGCGGGCTGGTCGACGCCGGTGTCGAGACCGCTCTGGCAGTGACTGCAAACGCGCGAATGACGCCGGCGGCGCAGGCGGTATCCGGTCTGCACGTCGAGATGCTGCAGTCTGAACGCCTCGCCTTCGCGCGCGGGTTGTCGCGTCTGGTCGGCCGGCTGCGGCCTGCTATCGTCCACGTCCAGCACGGCAAGGATTACTGGCCAGCGATCATCGCGGCGAGGTTGGCCTGGACGGGGGCGAGAGTGGTGGTGTCGCGGCATTTGATGGGCGTGGTCAGCAAGCCCAGCCGTGCGTTGCTGTTGCGCGCGGCCGATGTGGTGGCGGTGTCGCAGGCGGTACGCAGGGTGCTGGAAGCGACGCTGCGCGGACCTGCCGGTCGCCTGCATCAGATCTACGGCGGCGTCGACTGCACGCGGTTCCAGCCTCCTGCTGCAGGGGTTGCCGCGAGTGCCAAGGCCGCGCATGGCTGGTCTGCAGACACGGTGGTGTTCGGCGTTCTCGGCTACTTTAATCCGCCGCGCGGCAAAGGTCAGCTCGAATTCCTCAAAGCGGCCGAGCCGGTTTATCGCCGCTACCCGCAGTCGCGCTTTCTGATTGCCGGCGCCGGCGGCCTACAGCAACCGATGCAGCAGATGGTCGAGCAGGCTGGCATGCAGGAGGTCTGCAGCATCGTGCCCTGGCAGGACGACGTACGCACCGTGCTGGCGGCACTTGACGTGCTGGTCTATCCGGCGATCGAGCCGGAGGCGCTGGGTATCGCGTTATGGGAAGCAATGGCCTGCGGACTGCCGGTGATCGGTTCCGCTCTGGGGGGGATTCCGGAAGCCTTTATCGACCGCCAGCATGGCCGGCTGTTGCCTGCCGATAATGTCGGGATGCTGGTCGAGGCGATGAGCGAGCTGGCCGCCGACGCGACACAACGCAAGCTCTGGGGTAGCACCGCACGTCGGTATGTGCTGGAACGGTTCTCCACCCCGATTCATGCTGCGAACATGATCGCGCTGTATCGCACCATCCTGCAGCGTTCGCGTTAATCTGACCCGCATGCCCAAAGCGACGCCGCCGTATTACACCACGCTGCCTCCGTTTTGCGATCTGTTCACGCAGGGGCAACCGATGCTGATGTATCACAAGCTGGGTCCACGGCCGCATGGCGTGCGGCTCAAAGGTTTGTACATCGGCACCTCCCTGTTTGCGCGGCAGATGCGCGAACTGCGGGACAACGGCTATCGTTCAGCGTTGCCCGGCGAAGCGCTGTCGGATCGCGGTTCGGTCGTCATCAGCTTCGACGATGGTTACATCAACGTCCTTGAACACGGTGTACCGATTCTGCTGGAAAATCATTTTCGGGCGATTCAATACATCGTTACCGATGAAATCGGTGAGTACAACCGCTGGGACGTGGCGCAAGGCGAGGTGGCGGCACCGCTTATGAACCGTGCGCAGCTGGGCGAATGGTTGGCGGCCGGGCAGGTGATCGGTTCCCACACGCAGACGCATGCCTGGCTGACGCGGATTTCACCTGCACAGGCGCGCGAGGAAATCGTCTCCAGCAAGAAACGCCTGGAAGATCTGTTCGGCGTCGCGGTCGAACATTTCTGTTATCCCTACGGCGGCTGGAACCCGGCCGTTCGGGATCTGGTGCAGCAAGCCGGGTATCGCACCGCGTGTACGACCACATTCGGCGTCAACGCCGTCGATGCCGATCCGCTCGCTCTTAAACGCCTGCTGGTACGCTACCAAAGCCGCAGTCCGCGCGCGTTATGGCGGCGGATGCGGGGTTGACGGAGCTTGTTGTCGGGCGCGAACACCACCGACTGGCGGTCGGGAAGGTTCTTGCTCAACCGGCGCAGCAGATAAAACGGGCGCCTTGTCGGGCTGCGCGACGTATCTATGCACGACTGGATCAGGCCGCCAGTGAACGGCGGGTCGTCTGCTGTTCCGATGGATCGAGGCCCAATGCGGTGGCAATGCTGGCTCGGGTGGCTTGAGCCAATGTGTTGCGATCACAGCCGTGACTGCTGATCGGTGGGCAGTAGATCAGTTCCGCATCCAGCCGCGGTTCGTGCAGCAGCCGCCGCAGGTTGGCAGTGAGTGTCATCTCGCCGACGAACGGAGCGATGTTTTCGCCGTTGGCGGCACGTCCAAATCGCAGCGCGATCGGCTGGATCGGGCAGCCTGCTTCGATCGGCGCGGCGAACAAACGTGGCTGGAAACGCAGCACGCGATCACCTTCGGTGGTCGTGCCCTCGGGGAAGAATGCGACCGACCCGCGGGCTAGTTGCCGGCTCACTTCGGCGATCAGCTCGCGGGTGCCGCTGGCGCCGCGTTTCAGGTAGAAGGTGCCGGCAGCATTGGCCAGCCAACCGGCGATCGGCCAATCATGCACTTCAGCCTTGGAGACGAAGCGCGTGGGTTCGCAGGCGCCAAGGATGTGAATATCGAGCCAGGAGATGTGGTTACAGACCAGCGCGCGCGTCCCGCTCAGCGGTTTTCCACGAATCTTTAGATCGATGTGGAGGATGCGCAGCAGGCGTCGGTGCCACCATCTCCCCAGACGTTCGCGCGAGAGTCGTCGTCCGCCTTCGACGCCGACCAGCGCTGCCAGCAACAGGCCGATCAGCAGATGAACCGCGAGGGTGGCACTGCGGGTGGATAGCCTGATGACGTCAGTCACGGAAGATATCGTAAGCGGCGGGTCAGTTCAGTTGGAGTGTCAGTTGGAGCGGGCCGGGACGCCCAGGCTTTCGCCGGTCTCAGCGCCGCGCGCGCGGCGTACGAAATGGCGTGCATAACGCGAATGAAGGTCGCTGACGTTGACCAGCACGAACACGTCTGCGCAGTTAAATTCACGATCCCAGTGGGGCTCGCCGCAGGCCTTGGCGCCGAGACTGAAATAGGCTTTGAGCAAGGCCGGCATCCTGATTTTCTCGGTGGACCGCGCATCCGCCGCGGGCAGCGGCTGCAGCGGGCGCACGCGCTGCCACGGCGGCGCCATGTATCTGGCGTTGATTTGCTGCAGCAGGGCGTGTGCAGCAGCGCCGCCGTCTTCCAATCCGATGCTGGCGCAGCCGAACAGATAATCAAAATGATGCTGGTTGAAAAATCCGGCCAACCCCGACCACAGGCTGGCGATGACGGCGCCATTGCGGAATTCGGCATCGACGCAGGTGCGGCCGACCTCCATCACCCGGCCGGGCAGGGAATCGAGCATGCTCAGGTCGAATTCGTTGGCGGAATAGAATCCCCCGGCACGCGGGGCCTGATCATCGGTGAGGATGCGGGTGCAGGCAACCACCTGGCCTGAATTCAAGTCTCTGACCATCAGGTGGCGGCAGTAAGCGTCATATTGATCGCTGTCGACGCCTGCTTCGGTGTTGTGGATTTCAGCGCCCATCTCGTCGGCGAAAACCCGGTAGCGCAGACGTTGAGTTTCAACAATTTCGTCCCGGGTTTTTGCAAATCCAACCGCAAATCTCAGCATGCTCGGGACCAGCTCCTGTTCTTTATTGATGAACATACAAGCTCCAATTCAGGATGATAACACTGTGTGACGCCTGTGATCCGTGAATATGACCGCCAAATTGTGCCGATGTTGCAGCCGATTCCCGCTGAAATTTCAAGGTTTATTGTGATCTCCGGGTGGCTGTGTGCGCCAGTCCGCGTGTGCCTCGGGAGAAACCCAGACCAGAAAATGCAGGCGCGACAGGTTGACTGGATCGGTCGCCAGAATATTCTGGTTTGCGGGCGACATGACGGTTGGACCCCCGGTGAGCGCAGCCTGAATCAGTTGTCTGCGATGTTTCCGGGTGGCTTGTGGTCGCCGTACCCGGGGCAGGCTGGAGGCGCACAGCATGGCGTTGATTGCGGGGTCGGCGACGGCTTCGATCATGCCCGATTCCGCGGCCGACGGGGATAAATAAGCTTGCAGTGATTGCAGCTCTGACGGTGGCTCCGACTCCTCGGGAATCAGGAACAAACGGGCACGGCGCATGCGTTGGCCCAGATTGACGCGGCTGGACCACACCGACAGCGGAATCGCCACGATCAAGGAACCGACAATGGGTGCCAGCCACCACAAATAGCTCGGATTGAGCCAATAGATCCCGCCGGCCCAACCCGCACCCAACAGGGTCCCCAAGCCATGCCTGCGCAAGGCTTCACCCCAGCCGGTTTCGGCGTTCCCACGCGGCGGCGACTGCCATCGGATCGTCCAGCCCAGCAACGCTGCAAGCACGAACTGGGTGTGAAACAGCATGCGGATTGGCGCCATCAGCGCCGAGAACAGCAGTTCCATCAACATGCTCAGAACCAACCGCAGGCCGCCGCCGAAACTGCGTGCGCCTTTGGCCAACAGCAGCAACACGGCCAGGATCTTGGGCAGAAACAACAATGTTGCAGTGGCCGAAAACAGCGCGATGGCCCAGCCAGGATGCCATTCGGGCCACACTGGAAACAGTTGATAAGGGTGTATGAAATATTTCGGCGGCGTCAGCGTCTGTACTGCCAGCAGGCCGGTGGACAGGACCAGAAACAGGAACCACAGTGGTGCCGACAGATAGGCCATCACGCCGGTCATGAATACCGCGCGATGCGCGGGGTGCAGGCCCTTGGCCAGGAACAATTTGAAGTTCATCAGGTTGCCCTGACACCAACGACGATCACGTTTCAGCTCGTCGAGCAGGCTCGGCGGCATTTCCTCGTAGGAGCCGGGCAGGTCGTAGGCGATCCAGACCGCCCAGCCCGCACGGCGCATCAATGCCGCCTCGACAAAGTCGTGCGAGAGGATTTCACCGGACAGTGCGCCGCGCCCCGGCAGACGGCCCAAGGCGCAGTGGCGGATGAACGGCGCCACCCGGATGATCGCGTTATGCCCCCAGTAATGGCTTTCGCCAAGTTGCCAATAGTGCAGGCCGGCGGTGAACAACGGGCCATAGACACGGGTGGCGAACTGCTGCAGCCGCGCATACAGGGTGTCGCGGCCGGCGGCGACGGGCGCGGTCTGGATGATGCCGGCGTTGGGGTTGGCCTGCATCAGTTGCACCAGCCGCGTCAGACATTCGCCGCTCATCACCGAGTCGGCATCCAGAATCAGCATGTAACGGTAGCGGCTGCCCCAGCGCCGGCACCAATCGCCTATGTTGCCACTCTTGCGTTTGATGCGATGCTGACGGCGCCGGTAAAAAATGCGGCCGTAGCCGTCTACCGCCTGGCACAGACGCTGCCAGGCGTCGAGTTCGGCGACGCGGGTATCGGGATCGCTGCTGTCGCTGAGCACGAAGAAATCGAAATGGTCTAGCTGGCCGCTGCGCCGCACCGATTCGTAGGTGGCGTACAGCCCGGCATAGACGCGCGATACGTTCTCGTTGCAGATCGGCATCAGCAGGGCGGTGCGAGCGGACGGGTCGATGGCGGCATCTGCAGCCGGCGACTCCGAAGTTGCCGCTGCGCTGGCGGAAATGGCATAGCGGTCCCGCCCCACCAGCAGCGACAGAAAACCCATCATCGCGGTCCAGAAGCCAGCCGAGATCCAGCCGAACAGGATCGCGTAAACCACCAGTTCGGTGATTTCCAGCGGTGTGGTGCCGTGGTAAGGCAATACCGCGGTCATGTAATAGGTGGCGACGTAGGTTTGTCCGAGCACCAGCAACAGCAGCGTCGCACGGCGCCGATGCCCGGCGCCTTTCCACGACAACCGCGGTGCCGGCGCCGGCTGCGTTTCGGGTTGGTCGGCGCTGGCCAGTCGGCCGCGCCGACCGTAGATCAGGCTCTTGAGCCGGTGTCCCAGACGTTTCAGCGGATTGTTGGACCAGGGCCGTGGCAGCATCGAAGCCCGGCTCAGCGGAGGGGTGGTGACCAGGCGCACTCGCCCCTGTACATCTGTAGTGATCAATGGCTGGTGATCGGCTTGCGGGTTGCCATAGGCCAGTTCAAGCCGCTGCCGGATCGAAGCGTAGGCGGGGTTGTCGTCGACGGCCGTGCCGTGGGCCAACGCAGTGTGTAATGCCGCCATCGCCGCATCGACGCCGCCATCCGCCTGCGCCGCGGCGGATTCCAGCAGCGCACGGCGCGAGGCAGCGTCCAACGGCAGGCGCTCAACGTAGCGGACGCAGGCTGCCGGGGCTTTGCCGGCGTCCTTCACGAGGGCGGGAGGATGTAGCTCCACGTCTCGGAGATGGTGTTGTGATCGGTGCGCAGGTAGGCGCGCAGTTCGACGGGTTTGGAATCGTCCATGCGTCGCAGTTGCAATATCAGCCGCCACCCTCCTTTCGCATCGTTATGGACCACGCTGCGGTCGAGTATTTCACCGTTGCCGTCGACCGATACCACGCTGTCGACCTTGGCATCGTCCGCCAGTTTCTTCAGCGCCGGACCGTTGAAATCGATGACGAAACCGATGCCTTTTTGACTGGTATCACCGGTATTCCTGCCGCGTCGAGTCTGCGTGACCCAGGAGGAGGGCGGATTGGTCTGATGTTGCATCTGCCAATTGATGCGATAGGAGAAATCGAACGGCTGTTGGAGTTTTGGGCCGTTGTCAGGGACCCAGAACGCGACGATGTTGCCGTTGGTTTCGTCGGGCGACGGGATTTCCACCAACTCAATACGACCGGCTCCCCAGTTGCCCTTGGGTTCGACCCAGGCGCTGGGTCGCAGGTCGAAGCGCGCTTCCAGATCCTGGTAATCGTCGAAGTCGCGGTCGCGTTGCATCAACCCGAACCCCTGCGGATTGGTCAGCGTGAACGAGGTGATCAACAGCCGTTTGGGGTTGACCAGCGGCCGCCAGATCCACTCACCGGTGCCCGATTCGATCTGCAGACCGTCAGAATCATGTACCTCGGGACGATAATCGTCCCGGCTACGATTGGGCTGGTTTTCGCCATACAGGTACATGCCGCCCAGCGGAGCCAGTCCCAGTTTGGTGATGTAATCGCGCAGATAGATGCGCGCCTGCACGTCGATCACGGTGGTGGCGCCGGGGCGCAGCACGAATCGATAAGCGCCAGTGGCACGCTTGGAGTCGAGCAAGGCGTCGATCACCATTGCCTTGTCGCCTGTCGCCGGCCGTTCGATCCAGAACTCCTTGAACTGCGGGAACTCCTCGCCGGAGATCAACCCCGTGTCGATCGCCAGCCCGCGTGCTGAGAGTCCCTCAACCTGCCCCTTGCCAAGCGCACGAAAATAGTTGGCACCTTGGAATTGCAGCACCATACCACCCTGTTTTGGCGAGTTCAGCGGAAAATGGATCTGCAGCCCCGAAAAATTGGCCTGCTTGAGCTGGGTTGGATCGAGCTTGGTGTTGCCATAATCGAAGTTCCCGGGATCGAACGTGATCGGTCGTACGCCGGTGCTATCGACGGCGTTGATCTTGACCGGGGTACGGAAGGCGTTGCCTTCAATCAGGAAATCGGCCTGGAACCCGAGCGTGCTGCCCTGCCATAGTGCGGCAGATGGCTTGTAGCTGATCTGCTGGTATTCATGGAAATTAAGCTTGGCCAGTTGCGGCGGGACCGAGCGGGTGTCGGGTTCTTGATAAGCCTTGGCTGCCAACGCCTTGGCTTGGGCCTCAACGGTGTCGAAACTGAAAGCATGCGCGTCACCGCAGGCCAGTAATCCAAGAAACAGCAAAGTCGCCAGCGTCAGCAATAGACGGCGGCGCAGTGGCGGAATCAGATTCATCGACAGATAAACCCCTGGCGTCGTCTGAGGCATTTATTTTGATGGACAACCACGACCTCGATCAAGCTGTCGCCGATCGCGGTTCGGTCTCCGTCAGAGACGCATAGACCGGTTGCATGTGGTTGATCAGCAGGCAGAACAAATCGGCGGTACGTTCGGTGTCGTAGATTGCCGAGTGCGCTGCATGGGCGTCGTAGGGCAGGTCTGCCGCTTGCAAGGCGCGCCCCAATACAGTCTGTCCCAATGCGGCACCGGCCAGGGTCGCGGTGTCGAAGACCGAAAACGGGTGAAACGGATTGCGCTTGATATCGCAGCGAGCCACCGCCGCATTGATGAAGCCGAGATCGAAATGGGCGTTGTGTCCCACCAGCACCGCGCGCGAGCAGCCCTGTTCGGACACCGCTTGGCGGATCGGCTTGAAGATGCGCGACAGCGCTTCTGCTTCCGGTACCGCCATCCGCAACGGATGATTGGGGTCGATCTTGTTTACTTCCAGCGCCGCGCGCTCGATATTGGCGCCGGGGAAAGGCAACACTTGGACGGCGTGAGTGCTGCCGCGGCGCAGACTGCCGTCGTCCTCCATCTCCAGAATCACCGCGGCGATTTCCAGCAAAGCGTCGCCAGCGGCGTTGAAGCCGCCGGTTTCGACGTCGACAACCACAGGCAGAAAGCCGCGGAAGCGTTGTGCTATGCGGCATGGAGTGGGTTTGAGGCTCATGGGGTGTGGGGGGAGGTCTCACTGCGACTATAGCACCGTGGACGCCATGGCTCGCGGTCTCGCGAGCGGCAGAGAACTGGGCCACGCCGCTATAATTACTCGTTATCCACACGCTTTCAGGTGATTTCATCGATGTCCCGCACACACGCTTCGGTCCGTAAAGTCGCGCTCGCCTATTCCGGCGGCCTGGATACCTCCGTCATTCTCAAATGGCTGCAGGACACCTATGGTTGCGAAGTGGTGACGTTTACCGCCGACGTTGGCCAGGGCGAGGAGCTGGATCACGTCCGACCCAAGGCCGAGGCTTTGGGTGTGAAGGAAATCTTTATCGACGACTTGCGCGAGGAGTTCGTGCGGGATTTCGTCTTTCCGATGTTTCGCGGCAATGCCGTGTACGAGGGCGAATACCTGCTGGGCACCTCGATCGCCCGCCCGCTGATCGCCAAACGGCTGGTCGAGATCGCCCGCCAGACCGGCTGTGACGCCATCTCTCACGGCGCCACCGGCAAGGGCAATGACCAAGTACGCTTCGAGCTGGGCGCTTATGCGTTGTCGCCCGACACCAGGGTGATTGCGCCGTGGCGTGAGTGGGATCTCAACTCGCGCGAGAAGCTGCTGGCCTATGCGGCCGAGCATGGCATCCCCATCGCCAGGAAAAAGGACGGCGGCTCGCCCTACTCGATGGATGCCAACGCCTTACACATCAGCTATGAGGGCGGGGGTCTGGAAGACCCGTGGTGGTGCCCACCGGACGATATTTGGCGCTGGACCACCAACCCCGAAGATGCACCGACTGAAGCTGAATTCCTCACTCTGGAATTCGAGAAGGGCGACGTGGTCGCCGTCAACGGCACGCGCATGAGCCCGTTCCAGGTTCTCGACACGCTCAACCGGATGGGTGGCCGACACGGTATCGGTCGGCTCGACATCGTCGAAAACCGCTATGTCGGCATGAAATCCCGCGGTTGCTACGAGACGCCCGGCGGCAGCATCCTGCTGAAAGCGCACCGCGCCATCGAGAGCCTGTGTCTGGATCGCGAGCAGGCGCATCTCAAGGACGAGTTGATGCCCCGATACGCCAGCCTGATCTACAACGGCTACTGGTGGAGCCCCGAACGCCGCGCGTTGCAGGCCTTGATCGACGACACCCAACAGCGCGTCAACGGCGAGGTGCGGCTCAAGCTCTACAAGGGCAGTATCTACAACGCAGGCCGCCGTTCGGACGATTCCTTGTTCGACGCCACGTTGTCGACGTTTGAGGATGATCGAGGGGCGTACAACCAGAAGGATGCCGAAGGCTTTATCAGGCTCAACGGCCTGCGCCTGCGGACCGCAGCCAAACGCGACCTGCGCTGACGTTCACCGATTCAGGACGAGGACGACTCAAGAGCGGCCGGAGGCCGTGCGCAGGAAGGCGCGCCGGGCGACCCTCTTATCAGGGTGCCGCCACGGGCTTTGCGGCGTTGACGGATTCCGGCGCCGGCAGGTGCTTGACGTGGACCGTGGTCTGCGGGAATGGTATTTCGATACCTTCCGCATCGAAGCGCAGTTTGATCTGTTCCAGCAGTGAGCATTGCAGGGCCCACCAGTCGCTGTTCTTGGTGCAGACGCGCACGGCGAAATCCACCGAACTGTCGTTGAGTGTCTTCAATGCGACGGCGGCCTGTGGATCTTTCATGATGCGTTCGTCCGAGCTGACCAGTTCTTCAAGAATTTTCTTGGCCTTGAGCAGATCGGAGTCGTAACCGATGCCGATGGTCAGGTCGAGCTTGCGCCATGGATTGCGTCCGAAATTTATGATCGCACCACTCCAAACCTGTACTGTTGGGGATCACCACCATCTGGTTGCCGAAGCTGGTGAGGGTGGTGGAAAACATGTTGATCTCGATCACCGAGCCGGATTTGCCGCCGATATCGACCCACTCGCCGACCCGCAGCGGGCGGAAAATCACCAGCAGCACGCCAGCGGCAAAGGACGACAACTGGCCTTGTAGTGACAGGCCGATGGCGATGGCGGCGCCGCCCAGTATCGCGGCTGTCGAGGTCGTGTTCACGCCCAATCGCGACAGCGCGGCAATGATGACCAGCGCCATGCCGACAACAAACACGATGTGAGTGGGGAACTTGATCAGTGTCGGATCGGCGCTGGCACGCACCATCATGCGATCCATCAGCCTGATCAGGACGCGCAGTACCCAGCGGCCGATGATGAAGATCAGCAGCGCGGCCACGGCACGGATCGCATACGGCATCACCAACGCCAGCAGTTTGTGGGGGTCGTGCAACACGTTCATCCATTCGCTCATGCCATCTCCTGTTGGGAATCAATCGTGGAATAATGCAGTAGCCTATCCGGATGACCGACACACGCCAAACCGAAATGACGGACGTTTCTTCGCTGCAGCCGCTGTTTATCCGCGCCAACGGTCTGAAGTTCGCCTACCTCGAAGCAACGCCGGCGCAGGCGGCGGACGCGCCGCTGGTGCTGTGTCTGCATGGCTTCCCCGATACCGCCTGGAGCTTTCGTCCGCTGCTTGGACAGTTGGCAGACGCCGGCTATCGCGCCGTGGCCGTGTTCATGCGCGGCTACACGCCCACTGCGCTGGCCGGCGATGGTGATTATTCCGCGTTGGCGCTGGGCCGTGACGTGTTGGCGCTGATCGAACACTTCGGCGTCGATCAGGCCTATGTCGTCGGTCACGATTGGGGCGCGGTGGCGGCCTATGCGGCGGCAGCAATGCGGGCGGATCGTGTACGCCGCATCGTCGCGGCAGGGGTTCCGCATCCGCGCCGCTTGTTATTGCGGCTGTCGCGCGCGCAGTTGCGCGCCTCGCATTACACGTTCAAGTTCCAGATGCGCGGCAGAGCCGAGAAAATCATCGCGCGAGACGACTTCGCCTGGCTGCAGGATCTGGTGCGGAGCTGGTCGAAGGACTGGGAGCCAGATGCGGAGTACTGGACGCGGGTCAAGGCTGGGTTTTCTGAACGTCCACGGTTGCGTGCCGCGCTGAGTTATTACCGCGCCATTCCGGGTTTGCTGTTCCGCCGCGATGGATGGAATTACCTTCTCAAACCGATCCAAGTGCCGGCACGGGTGATCTGCGGCACGGAGGATGGCTCCATGCTGGCCTCGACGTTCGAGGATCAGGCCCATCTGTTCGGACGCGGCTACGAGCTTGTGCGTATGGAGGGCATCGGCCACTTCATGCACCTGCAGGCCCCGGATGCGTTCGCAAGACTGGTGCTGGAAGAACTCAAGCGCGGCTGAACCGCATGCGCATCAACGCGGCGCCAGCCGGATGGCCCCGTCGAGACGGATGACTTCGCCGTTGAGCATCGAGTTCTCAATGATGTGCTGCACCAGCGCGGCGTACTCTTCGGGGCGTCCGAGCCGGGGCGGGAAGGGTACGCTCTTGCCCAGCGGCTCCTGTGTCTCGGCCGGCAGGCCCGCCATCATCGGCGTCTCGAACAGACCAGGCGCGATCGTCATTACGCGGATGCCGTAGCGCGCCAGTTCACGCGCGATCGGCAACGTCATGCCGACCACCGCGCCTTTCGATGCGGAATACGCCGCTTGGCCGATCTGGCCGTCGAACGCGGCGATCGAGGCAGTATTGACGAACACCCCTCGCTCGCCACCGGCATCCGCATCCTGCGTGCTGATCTGAGCCGCGGCCAGACGGATCAGGTTGAAACTGCCAGCGACATTGATCTGCAGGCATCGCATAAAACTATCCAGCGAATGCGGACCGTCCTTGCCCAGTACTTTCGACGCGATGGCGATACCGGCGCAGTTGATCACGCCATGCAGGGCCCCAAAAGCGTCCACCGCAAGATCCACCGCCGCTTGGGCGTCGGCTTCGACAGATACATCACAGTGCAGCGCGCGCGTGGCCAAGCCCTGTTCGTTGATCAGGGCTTGGCTGGCAACCTCGTTGAGGTCGGCGATGACCGTGTTGGCGCCGGCGGCAACCAGCCGCCGCACGGTGGCTTCGCCGAGGCCGGAAGCACCGCCGGTGACGATGAATGTTTTGCCGGCGATTTCCATTGGTATCTCATCGAGTCAGTGTGTCAGACAATGAAAACCCCGCCGACTGCAAAGCCTGCTGGCAGTCGGCGCAGAGTCCGGCGCCGCAGTTCAAGGATTCATTGTGCGGTGCTGCCCGAAGCCGGTTCGGACGTCGTCGAACTGGGAGCGGGAACCGTAACCGTGCTGCTCGCGGCCGGAGCCTGCATGGCTTCCGGAGTGGGCATGGCTTTAGGACTAGTAAACGACGTCGAGTTTTCCGATTCCTTGGAACAGCCTGAAATAGCGATGGCGGCCGCAACGGCCAGCGGTAATGCGTAGATCAACTTCATGAGTATTGCTCCGTTCCCGAAGGATTGAACGTACCTGCTCAAGATTAAGCAGGCGTACAAGATAAGACCGCGGTATACTCCGTGTCCAGTGAGGCGTATCCGGTTGCGCCAAGCCCCGGCCTAACCGGAGCGACTGATACGGCGCGCCGCAAGTTGGCGCATACATTCTTCCGCCGTTACTGCTGAGCCGGTATTCGCAGGCGCGGAAAACCGGTTTCCCAGGAGTTGTCGTCAATGTTGTTTTCTGAACTCGGCCTTGCTGCCGATTTGTTGCGTGCGTTGGATGAGGCAGGTTATACCGAACCGACGCCGGTCCAACAGCAATCGATTCCATTGGTGCTGGAGGGCCGCGACCTGCTGGCCGCCGCACAGACCGGCACCGGCAAAACCGCCGCTTTTGCCTTGCCGATGCTGCAGCGCCTGAACGTTGGCAAGCCGGTTGAAGGCCGCGCAGTACGCGCCTTGATTCTGGTTCCCACGCGAGAGCTGGCGGCACAGGTCGGCGAAGCGTTCCGCGCCTACGGCCGCCATCTGCCGCTGCGCAGTGCGGTGGTATTCGGCGGCGTCGGCATCAACCCGCAGATTGACCTGCTGCGGCGTGGGGTCGACGTGCTGGTGGCCACGCCGGGGCGTTTGCTGGACCACCTGCAGCAGCGCACCGTCGACCTGTCCCGAGTGGAGATATTGGTTCTGGACGAAGCTGACCGCATGCTTGACATGGGTTTCATCCGCGATATCCGCAAGGTCTTGGCGGTAGTCCCAAAACAGCGCCAGAGTCTGTTGTTCTCGGCGACGTTTAATGCGGAGATCCGCACGTTGGCGCAAGGTTTGCTGCACAACCCCGCGATCGTCGATGTGGCACCACGGAACACCGCCGCCGAACTGGTGGCCCAGCGTGTGCACCCGGTCGACAAATCACGCAAAACCGCACTGCTGGCGCACCTGATCAAGGGCGGCAACTGGCAGCAGGTATTGGTATTCATGCGCACCAAGCACGGTGCCAACCGCCTTGCCGAGCAGTTGATCCGGCAGGACATCAGTGCCAGCGTCATCCATGGCAACAAATCGCAGAGTGCGCGTACCCGCGCGTTGGCCGAGTTCAAGAGCGGACGCATCGGGGTGCTGGTGGCCACCGACATCGCCGCCCGCGGCATCGACATCGATCAGTTGCCGCATGTCGTCAACTATGAGCTGCCGAACGTGCCGGAAGACTATGTGCACCGTATCGGCCGTACCGGCCGTGCCGGCAGCAGCGGCGAGGCGGTGTCACTGGTCAGCGGCGACGAGCGCCAGTATCTGAAGGATATCCAGCGTCTGCTCAGACGCGAAATCCCGTCGACTGTGATCGACGGTTTCGCACCAGGTAGTGCGCCGCAGCCGGGTGAGGCGGTTGCCGCGCCATCGGTCGATCGCAAGCCTGGCGGTAAGGCCCCGAGGCGTCCGGGCAACCGGCCGGGCCGCCCCGACTGGAGCCACCACTCACGGCCCCAGAAAACCGCAGAACACCGCGCCGGAAAGTCGCGGAAAGTCCATTGATTCATAGGAGTTCAATATGAAACGAATTTACGCAGGCAATCTGCCGACCGACACCACCGAGCAGGAGCTTACCGACATGTTCGCCGAGCATGGTCGCGTACGCTCGATCAAGATCGCGATGGATGTATTCTCGGGCAAATGCCGCGGCTTTGGCTTCATCGAGATGGAAGGCCATGAGGCGCGTGCGGCCATCGCTGCCCTCAACGGCAAGGAATTGCGCGGCAATCCGCTGCGCGTCAACGAGGAGCGTCCCAAGATTGTTCGCGGTGGCCGTTCCAGCGGTCGGCGTTACTGAAATCTCATTGCGACGGTGGCCCGGTTTGCCGCAGTAAGCCGGGATCGACCGAAAGCCTGTCGTCCGCTCTCCCGGTTACCCGGCTTTTAGTTCGCGTACACCGCTGTCGCCGCCCAGCAACAGCACATCGGCGGGCCGGCGTGCGAACAAGCCAACGCTAACCACCCCGGCGATTAGCCCGATATCACTTTCCAACTGCACCGGATCGAGGATCTCCAGTCCGGCGACGTCGAGGATGACGTTGCCGTTGTCGGTGGTGAAACCTTCACGCAGCTTCGGTTGCCCGCCCAGTTTCACCAGCTCGCGGGCGACGTAGCTGCGCGCCATCGGAATCACCTCCACCGGCAGCGGGAAACGACCGAGCACGCCGACCAATTTTGATTCGTCGGCGATGCAGATAAAGCGTCGCGAAGCGGCGGCGACGATCTTCTCACGTGTCAGCGCACCGCCACCACCCTTGACCAATTGCAGGTGCTTGTTGGCTTCGTCGGCGCCGTCGACATAGATCGACAGCGTGCCGGCGCTGTTGAGTTCGATTACATCGATGCCTGCGGCCTTGAGCCGTGCAGAACTGGCTTCGGAGGAGGACACGGCGCCGCGGACGTCAAGACGCGCCGCGCCCAACGCGTCGATGAAATGGTTGACCGTGGAGCCGGTGCCGATCCCAAGCACCTCGCCCGGAACGACATATTTCAGCGCAGCCTGTGCAACGGCTTTCTTGGCTTCGGCTTGATTCATTGTTGGTCCCGTCTGTTGGAGCTATCAGTCAGAGTGTAACAATGGTTTAATTGCGCTGTAGTTTTACGCTGTTTTGGCCGGATCAACGAAGCATCGAATTTTAAGGGAGTTCCGCTTGGACATCGCACAGTTGCTGACCTTCTGCGTCAAACAGGGCGCTTCCGACCTGCATCTGTCAGCGGGCGTCGAGCCGATGATCCGCGTCGATGGTGACGTCAAACGCATCAACCTGCCTGTACTTGAACACAAGGAAGTACACGGGATGGTCTACGACATCATGAACGACAAGCAGCGCAAGACCTACGATGAATTTCTTGAAATCGACTTTTCGTTCGAGATTGCCGGTCTGGCACGCTTCCGCGTCAACGCCTTTACTCAGGCGCGCGGTGCCGGTGCGGTGTTCCGCACCATTCCCTCCAAGGTGCTGACGTTGGAGGATCTGAAAACACCGCCGATCTTCAAGGAGATTTGCGAAACGCCGCGCGGCATCGTGCTGGTGACCGGGCCGACCGGTTCGGGTAAATCCACCACGCTGGCGGCGATGGTCGACTACATCAACGAAAACGAGTACGGCCATATCCTCACCATTGAGGATCCAATCGAGTTCGTGCATGAACCCAAGAAGTGTCTGATCAACCAGCGCGAGGTGCACCGCGACACGCTGGGTTTCTCCGAGGCGTTGCGCTCGGCACTGCGTGAGGACCCCGATACCATTCTGGTCGGCGAGCTGCGCGATCTGGAAACCATCCGACTGGCGCTGACCGCGGCCGAGACCGGCCATCTGGTGTTCGGCACGCTGCATACTTCGTCTGCCGCCAAAACTATCGACCGCGTGATCGACGTGTTTCCGGCCGCCGAGAAGGAGATGGTGCGGGCGATGTTGTCCGAGTCCTTGCGTTCGGTCATCTCGCAGACCTTGATGAAGCGGCGCGGTGGCGGGCGGATTGCCGCGCACGAGATCATGATCGGCACCCCGGCCATTCGCAATCTAATCCGTGAAAGCAAGGTGGCGCAGATGTATTCCGCGATCCAGACCGGCAGCAAGGACGGCATGCAAACCCTCGATCAATGTCTCAAGGACATGCTCAAACGCGGCCAG
>CAJDTS010000026.1_pt1 | contig 18177 bp, 20 predicted proteins | sample 7389861 | NCBI WGS metagenome assembly CAJDTS01 (sample SAMEA7055659, study PRJEB34461) | soil metagenome | biome: terrestrial ecosystem; feature: Peninsula; material: soil | place: Antarctica | collected 2016 | reverse complement strand
CACTCGAACCGATTCATGACGAAAACCGAGCGTGATTTCAAAAATCGGAAACCGACGGACTATCGCAAGGCTACGCTCGATTTCTAGAGGTGCCCTTAAGTTATTATGTTCTGGACAGTTATGTAAAGAATTGGCACTTGAAGTGGTTAACATAGCCCGCCGTTGATGGCGATCACTTGGCGGGTGACGTAGGCGGCAGCATCGGAACACAAGTACGCGACCAGTCCGGCCACTTCGTCGGCGTTGCCTACACGGCCGGCCGGCACTGATTTGAGCAATTCCTCGCGCGGTGCTTCGCGAACCATGTCGGACTCGATCAGACCTGGCGCGACACAGTTGACGGTGATGCGACGACCGGCCAGCTCCAGTGCCAGCGCCTTGGCGGCGCCAATCAGGCCGGCTTTCGACGCGCTGTAGTTAACCTGGCCGCGATTGCCAATCTGACCGGCGGCGGACGACAGTACGACGATACGCCCACCGCGATGAGCCCGGATCATCGGCATCAGCAGCGGGTGCAGGACGTTGTAGAAACCGTCGAGATTGGTACGTAGCACTGCATCCCAGGACTCGCCGTCCATGCCAGGGAAGACGCCGTCGCGGGCCAGGCCGGCGTTGCAGACGACGCCGTAATACGCGCCGTGTGCATCGACATCAGCACTCAGCATCTGCGCGCAGGCGGTACGATCAGCGATGTCAAAAGCCAACGCGCGGACGGTACCACCGGCGGCTTCGATCTCCGCACACAGCGGCTGCAGGCGTGCGACCTCTTGGCGGCAATGCACCACGACGCCAAAACCGTCCTGCGCCAGCTTCAGCGCACAGGCGCGGCCGATGCCGCGGCTGGCACCGGTCACCAGTATCCAGCGATGAACTTCAGCCATGTCCCGCATCAGTCGGAGTAGTGCTGGTCGAAGTGATGTCGAGTGTGTAGCCGTAAACCAGATTGACCAACCAGAAGCGGCCATTCCAGCCATCGCTGCCATCGTCGTAGTGCACCTCGGTCACCAGCCAGTCGTGGTAGCGAAGCCGGCGCACACCGGGCTGCGGCGCACTCAGCACCCAGCCGCTACCAGCCAGACGTCGTTGCCAGGCATCCAGCGGCCACAGTGCCAGTTCGACGTCGGCCAGCATCTGTCGCGGTGGCAACGTGTCCGGCAGATAAGTGCTGACCTCGGCGTGTAGCTGGCGGCCGTCGTAATCAAGAGTAAAGACACGCTGGCCAAACGGCCCGACGGCAATCAGGGTGTCGTGACCCGGTGTCGCCTGCAACGCAGCCTGCAGAGTCAGTACCTGCTTGCCGTAGGCGACGTGTAACACCTGCTGTGAACTGCAGCTGGCACCCAGCGCCTGTGGCGCAAGCAGTGGCAATGTCGGCGGTGGTCGCTGCGGCAGCAGTGCACAACCAGTTAATGCCGCACTAACGCAGATCAGAAGCAGTCGACGCATGGCTGCGGATGGTTTGCGCCAGCACCCGCAGGCGACGCCGTGAATTGCCGACGAAGGGATTGCTGCGATCCCAGGCATAACCGGCCAGCACGCCGCACATCATGCTGTAGGTACGATCGTGCCGGGTCGGGTTGAGCATGATGTGCTGCAGGTCGCCTTCGTACCAGGCTTCGACATAACCGCGGAACGTATTCACACCCAGCATCAGCGGTTCGACGAAAGCCTCCTCCCAATCGACGGATTCGCCCGCCAGCTCACGCGTTAACGCATCCACCGCCAGTGCCGCCGAATTCATCGCCAGCGTTACCCCGGAGGAAAACAGCGGATCGAGAAACTCGCCGGCATTACCGAGCAGTGCGAAATGATCGCCGCAAAGCCGGGTGACGCTGCGCGCATAACCGCGAACGCTGCGTGCCGGCCACAGTTGATGGGCGTTGCACAACATGCGCGCCATGCCCGGCTCCTGCTTGATCAGCGCCCACAGACGCTCATCGGGATCGGCCCCGTCGAGCTGCAGATAGCTATCCTCGGCCACCACGCCGATCGAAGCACGGCCGTGCGCCAACGGAATCAGCCAGTACCAGACATCGTCATGCTGCGGGTGGATGGCGACACGGACTTTGTGGCAGTCGAATCCAGCATCATTAATCTGTGCCTCGACGTGCGTAAACAATGCGCCGCGCACTGGGAAGTCCGCCGGTTTTTCCAGGTTCAGCAAGCGCGGCAGGACACGCCCGAAACCGCTGGCATCCAGCACGAAGCGGGCGCGATGATGGTGCTCCTCGCCGGCGGCATCGCGGCTGACCAACTGCACGCTATCAACGCCGAAATCCACCGTGATGATTTCGTGGTGAAAATACAGCTCGGCACCCTGCTTCTCGGCCTCGAGCGCTAGCAGATGGTCAAAATCCGCCCGCGTCACGTCGTAGGTATAGTTATACCCCGCCGAGGTCTTGGCCGAGAACTCAAAATCCACCTGCTGTTCGCCGCGCACGATCTGTGCGCCGTTCTTGCGTTGAAAGCCGGCGCGGTCCACCGCTTCAACCATGCCGGCCTGTTCCAGCACCGTCATGCATTGTGGCAACAGGCTCTCGCCGATCTGGAAGCGCGGGAACTGGGTCTTTTCCAGGATGCGTACTGACAGCCCGCGCCGCCGCGCCAGCGCCGCCGCCACGGAACCCGCCGGGCCAGCGCCGATCACCACCACGTCAACTGTTTGCCCCATCGTCTGCGTTGCATCCATCAATGAATCCTCTGTCCTATCTTGCCCATAATCAGGCACAAAGCGAAATCGATCAGCACGCCAATCAATACCGTCAGGCCGAGGCTACGGATGAACGGTGTCGGGCTCAGCGCCAACAAACCAAACGCCAACAGCGTCGCCGCCGCCGCCAGCGACACCGACAACAGCATGGATATTCCCTGCACGCGACCACGCTGAGTGAAGATTGCGTAGTCCACACTCAAGCCTAGCACCAACAACAAGGCGACCACGTTGAACAGGTTGACCGCAATCCCCAACAGGCCAAATGCGGCAAACGTCAGCAGCGCCGCCAGCGCTGGCGTAAAGGCCAACAACAGATCGGCGCGGCGGCGGAAGTTCAGAGCCAGCAGCAGCACTGACAGCGCGCTGGCCAATGCCGCCAGCCACAGGACGCGGGCACGGTACGCGCCGAGCACGGCAGAGACATCTGCGATGCGATCAATCAGGCGCACGCCTGGCAAACCGGCGGTCTGTCGCGCCACGGCGACCGCGTCGTGCACGTCCGACATTGTCACCACCGAAGCGAACACGCCGTCGCCGATGTCGCCCAACCATAAATGGCGATAGGGTTCGGCGGCGGTGGTCGGTAGCCACTGCCTTACCGTCAACGGCGGCGCCTGCGGTTTGAATGCTGCCAGCCGCACATCGATAGTCTGTTTGGAAAAACCCAACTCCCGCATGAACTGTGCGAGCAGGCCCTCATTGTCGTCATAGACCTGCCGCGCCAGCAGCGTGCGATCCTCAGCTTGACGCTGCGCCGACGGCAACGCCTGCGTCACCGCAGTATAGCTGCCGATTTCGCCGCGACTCACGGCCTGCGCCAGGCGTGCGCGCAGAGTTTCCTCACGCTCCAGCACGTCTTGCGCGTTGGCACCACGCACCAGGAAAAAGCGGCGGTCAGTCTGCACCCCCAGCAGGCGCCCGACGCTCTCATCCTGCTTCACAAGCGCCGGCGGTGCGTCCTGCAATACCCGCACGTCATCCTGAAACTGCAAACGCGACAATCCAAAGCCCGCAACCGCAATCAACACGACCACCACGGCAGCCCATGCCAGTGAGGGAGTACGCGCGATGCTGCGCGCCAGACTTGCGTCGAGACTGGCGAAGCGCGCAGCGCGTCGCAGGGCACCCTCGACCGGCGCCGGCCGCAGCCAGTGCGGATACCAGCACAGCACGCAGGCGTAAGCCACCGCCAGACCGACGCCACAAAACACCGCCATCTGGCGCAGGCCGGGAAACGGCGTGGTCGCCAGCACGGCATAACTGAGCACGCTGATCAACATGCCAAGGGTAATGGCGCCGCCGACCTGCACCAGCGCATCGCGCGGATGCCAGCGCCCCGGCACGCGGAACTGATCGGAGCAGAAGTACAGGCAGTAGTCGATGGCCACGCCGGCCAGATTGCAGCCGAACACCAGCGTCAGCACATGCACGCGACCAAACATGAACTGGCAGGCGGTGAAGGCGGCGACGAAACCGACCAGCAGCGTCGACACCGCCAGCAGCGGCACGCGCCAGGAGCGGAACGCCCACCACAGCAGCAACAGCAGCCCCAGCGACTGGATCACGCCGAAACGATCCAGCTGCGTCTTCGCCTCGTTGGCAGCGGCGATGGCGTGGAAAACCACGCCGGAGCCGATCACCTTGAAACCATTGGCACGCGCTGCCGCCAGCGCCTGATCCAGCACCGGCCCGACCGTCTTCCCGGCCGTGGCCGAAAACGGCTTGCCGCTCATCACGGCGTTGACCAGCACGTAATGCAGGTCCTGGTCGGTGGTGGTGAGGACGTTGTCGCGCAGGTCGAGCTTGCCGGCCACGGCAGGCGTGGTCTGGGCGAGGAAACTGCCGAACAGATCGAGCGGATCGTCGCCGGCGCTGCTGCGGCGCATGAATGCGGCGGGCGTATACAAGGCTTGCCGCGCCTGCGCCAATACCTTGGCGCCATCACCCTGCTGCAGCCAGTGGTGCATGCGATCTGACAGCAGGCCGCCGCGATACGGCGCATAGGTGGCGGTGGCCTGCTGCAGCCAGCCGGCGCCGATCTTCCAGCGCACCTGCTCAAACTTGCCAGAGGATTGCAGTGTTGCCGCCAACGCCTGCGCACCGGATTTGGCTTTGCCGAAATCACGATCACCCACCAGAAACACCAGTTGGGAGCCGAACAGATCGGTGAAGCGCTGCAGCGCACGGTCCACGCCCGGATCGGCATGATCGGACGGCAGCAGTGCGAGGATGTTGGTTTCCAACTGTGGATGCGGCAACACCCAGGCACCAAACACCACCACCAGCGCCACCACGGCCGCAGTCCACAGGCGGAAACGACGGCGGATACCGTCGTCCGCGGGTACGCCACTCGGACTCGTATTCAGGCGCACAGCGGACAGGAAATGTTTAGGGTGAGAAGCGCTGGCGCTGTGCTTGTGACAACGCGGGCACTACTTCGACGTTGGAAAACACGATCTCGGTACGGTCGCCTCCAGCCTGATACAAGGTGACCTGATCAGGATGATCGCTGCCGCTGACGACCACGGCCGCCAGATGCGCGGCCAGCGCCGCGTCACGCGGTTTCAGGCCCAGAACCCAACCTGTGTCGTTGGGACTACCGTAGAGCTTGAAGCGCTGCGCCAGCTGCGGCAGGTCGAGCGTGAACATGGCGTCAAAGGTACGCGCCACCGCCGCCAAGCCCGGCTGCTGGTCGGCGCCCAGTGTCTGGGTCGTACCACCGCTGCGCTGGATCAGCGCCTGCGGCGTCAGCACTACTTCGGCAGCGAACGGCTTGAGCGTGTGCCAGTCGACCCCGAGGCCGCGCGCCACCAAGAAATCGCCCGAGGACCGCAGCAACAGCGGCAAGCCGTGCAGGTGATTGCGCTGGGTGAACTGGCCCTGCAGCGCGGCTGCACCGTCCAGCCGTTGGGTGACCAGCGACAGCATCTGCTTCATCTGCGCAGTATTCGCCGGATGATTGAAGACTGGATTCAGGGACGGACTTGACGTCGGGCTGCCTGCGGCGGCGGCCAATATCGGCGCCGTCATCAACAAGAGCAGGGCCAACCAGCGATTCCCACAGCGATTCATAAGCCCAACCGCTGACGCAGGATTGGCGGCGTCGCCATCTGTAACTCGCTGGTGTTCTGCCGTACCGCGGCCTGCACGGTGTGGCCACGGGTCAGCGCTTCGCCGGAGTTGGCATCGCTGATCAGGTAGGCGAGCTTGAGTCGGAACTTCCATTCGACGATCCAGGTCTTGACGATGACGCGCCGGCCGAAGCTCAGCGGCTTGAGATAACGCACACGGTAATCGATCACCGGCCAGGTGTAGCCGGAATCGGCCATCTGTGCATAGCCGTAGTCGAGGTACTCCATCAACGCCACCCGCGCCAGCTCGAAATATTCGGCGTAACGGCCGTGCCACAGCACGCCCATAGGGTCACAGTCCTGGAAGGCGATGACGGCTTCCGCACAGACCTCGATGCGACGGCTCAACGCATTATCCAAGGCCGGGGTCACGGACGTACCCACCGTCGCGGCAAACGCCGCAACATGCCTGCAAACAGCCGCAGATGTAGCCAGACCATGCGCGCGTTGTCGCGCAGGTAACGAAAATGCGAAACGCCGTCCTCGGGATAGGTGACGCGCGTCGGTATACTGATCACGCGCAGACCCGACCAGTACAGCCGCACCAGCATCTCGGTGTCGAAATCCATACGATGACCGACCGGTTCACGCCGCCATAACTGCAGCGTCGGTGTCAACGGATAGACACGGAATCCACACATGGTGTCGACCAGATCGAACGACAGCGTGTGCAGCCACACCAGCGCATGGGTCAGGTAGCGTCCGTAGTAACGAATCCACGGGATCGAATCGTCGTAGCGCGGCACACCGGTGACGACTGCGGCGGGATCGGCAGCAGCGGTGGCCAGCAGACGCGGCACGTCGGCGGTGTCGTGCTGGCCATCGGCATCAATCTGCAAAGCGTGAGTGTAACCAGCAGCGACAGCGGCCTCGCAACCCGCACGTACTGCCGACCCCTTGCCTTGATTGTGCGGCAGGCGCAGCACGTGCAGCCAGCCGTCTTCCGCGGCGGCGAGTTTGTCGACCACACACGCCGCTTCGATCCCGCTGCCGTCGTCGACGATCCAGCAGATCAGCTTGTTGGGTCGCAGCCGTTCGACCAGACCGCCGATCGCGCCCTCGTGGTCGTAATACGGAATGACGATGCAGGGCCGGAAGACTGCTTGCATCGCCGCCTGCACCGACGTCAAGGGCTCGCTCACAGCATCGACCAGACCGGATCCGCTTCGCCGAGACTGTCTGGCGAAGGCACCAGTACTGCCTGCAGTTGGCGTGTCAGCCGTCGCGCCGCCTGCGAAGTCGATTCACCCGGCGTCGCCGCGAAGCGCGCTGCCGGCAGCGGTGCGCCGACAACAAAGCTGTAATGCGGCGTGCGTTCGGGTACCTGATACCATTTCTGGCCCTTGGTCAGCGTGATCGGCTCACAGCAAATCTGCACCGGCACGATCGGTACCGCTGCACCCAGCGCGATACGTGCGGCACCGCGCTTGAACTGTGGCGGCCGGCCCGGAACGCTGCGCGTGCCCTCAGGAAACACTATCAGGGTATGACCAGCGCGCAGACTGACGGTGCAATCCTCGATCAAGCCTTCCGGCGAAGCGTTGCCGATGTAACCGGCGGCGCGCACCGCCCAGCTCAGGAACGGATTGTGCCACAACGCCTGTTTGACGATACACACTGCTTCGGGCATCCACGACAACAAGAACACCGCATCGATCAGACTGGGATGGTTGGCCAGAATCAGTCGATTACCCCCGCGCAAGTGCTCCAGCCCATGCACTTCGTAGCTGATTAATCCCAGTGTTTTCATGAAGCCGATGAAGAACCGGCAGCCGCGATGATAGGTGTGTTGAAAACGCAGGCGGCGCTCATCCACATCACGTGACCACAGCCACAATAGTGGAAACAGGGTGGCCGTCAGCAGCAGCGTGCTGCAACCGAACACCGTGAAACTGAGACCGGTAGCGAAGATGCGCCAGCCTCGATCCAGCCCGCGCACTGACATCAGCGCACCAACTCTGAGGTTTGCCGATACATCGCCTCGACCTCGACCAGCAGCTCGCGGCGACAGATATCACCGGCCAGCACACGCACCGGCAAGCTGCCGAACAACTCTGGCAGCATCGCCTGCAATCCCAGCCAATCGGACTCGCGGCGCACGTAGAGGATGCAGGACTCGAGTTGCAGGCGCGCCGGATCGACGCCCGGCAGATGGCTGCGGACGGCGTGTGCACGCACCGTTTCGATATTGGCCACCGCCTGCCGCAACTGCGCCTGCGGGTCGCCCGCATGAACGGTAGCATGGCCGACGATGCTGGCAGTTCCCGACACCAGTAATTGCACACCGTCGGCCCAGGGCACCCAGGTGGCACGTGAAAAACTGGGGCTTCGCGCGCCGTAAATACGCGGGTAGTTGAAGGCGCTGACCTGACGCGGATTTTCCACCTGCAGCCCCGGCTGCCGCGCGGCCAGCGCAAACAGACGCAGGCCGCTGCCATCGCGGCTGCCGATGGCGCTGGCCGCCGGCAGTTGGTGCTCAAAGCCGTCTGTATCGGCCATTGCACGGTAGCGGCCTGCACAGAAGCGCTGATAGCGTTCGGCATCGCCTTCGCCTTGATTGATCCTGTCCAGATAGTTCCAGACCCGCAGCAAGTGCGGATAACCAGCGCCGGAGATAAAGCGGATCAGCCGTCGATAGACTTCGCGGACCGCGCCTTCCATCCGGACCAGCTGCGCTTCGGGCACCTGCAGTTGGACCATCATGATCTGTCCGTTTTCGGCATAACCGAGATCATGGACCCAACCGGACTGCACCGGCGCCGCGCTCAGCCACAATTCACCGACGGCGGATACCTCATCCAGCGGCGACAACGGCAGCAGAATACGTCGAGGGTCGTCGTCCACGCTGTCGCTGTCGCCGCCGAACCGCAGGGCACACAGCACCTGCGAAGACAGCGGTTGACTGCGCGCGCTAATGGACAGGCCGGTAACGCGATACGGACAGTCGGGACGCGGAAGCGCGTGCATCATTGTTTCTGACTGCGGCGTGCTCATGGCACTATTTCGGCTGTCCCATTAGCGGTTGCCGGCGTAGAAGACACCCACTGCAACGATAGGCCGCAGACGTCGCCCATGATGCCGATACAGGCACTAACTGTTGCAGGCATCAACGGCAAATTTTGCATGTTCAGCATTCATGTGGCGATATGACTGACGGATGTGGCACTCATCTGTGATCTCGCCGCGGACGACGCTCGCTTATACTGCTCTACATGTTGGCTGCGGTAACGAACGGAGCAGCCATGCGATCCGCCACTGTTTATTTACCGTCATTTTACGCCCGAGCAACCTCGCGGCGCGACTCGCAAAATCTTGAAGACAATGCCCACAGACTCGAACACGCTCCCGCACACCCACCCGGTTGCCAACGCCGCACCTGTCGTGCCGCTGCCGTCACGGAGAGGGGCCGCCGCCGCAGGCGCGTCTCTCAAGGACACCACCATAAAATATGGGCGTACCCGCAATGAGGATTGAACCTCCCTCTGGCCCTTTCCAGCGTAGCACAGCACCACAAAAGTGGCGCGACGGTCTTGTGTCATCCAGACGCGAGGCATGTTTTGACATTTGCAACGAATATATCGACACCAGGCCGACAGCGCTTGGCCGCGTACGACTACATTCAGGAAGCACCGATGACTGAAACGGAAAAGGAACTGGCACAACTGTTGATCACCTCCCTGCAGCTGGAGGACAAGACGATCGACAGCATCGACCCCGAAGCCCCCCTGTTTGGCAGCTACGACACCGGCTGGGGCCTGGATTCGATCGATGCACTGGAAATAGCATTGACGGTTCAGCAGAAATACGGCGTGGAGATGCGCGCTGAAGACGAGAACAGCCGCCAGGCTTTCAGCTCCCTGCGCAGCCTGCGCGCCTATATCGGCGCACAAAAACACACTGACAAGGCGTAACACAGATTTGATCACGCACGGTTTTCAAGGTGCATGCGGGCTGGGCCAATAGTGTCCTTGCGACTGCTGCTGTTGCTGGCCTATCCGCCGCTGGCACACTTGGCGGTCGTGTCCGGTTCACGACGGCTAACTGCGGCAGTTCTGATCCTGCTCGGTGTAGCCACTCTGTATACGCCGTTGCGCGCGTGTCGCGCTTACGCCTGGTGGACACTGGGCCTGACTGCGACGATGGCGACACTGCTGGCAACGGCCGGAGGCGGCGTGTGGTTGATGGTGGCGTTGTCTCTAGCATTGCCTGGAGTAGTAATGACCGGCTTCCTGATGTCACTGCAACACGGCCGCACCCCATTGATTACCTGCATCGCTGCTCAAGTGCAGAACCCGCTGCCGGAACCGATGGTGGTCTACACCCGCCAGCTGACGCTATTGTGGGCGGTTGTAATCGCCACGCTGATGAGCGTCGAACTGGTGCTGATCCTGTTCGGCAGCGCGCTCGATTGGTCGCGTTACGCCAACGGCTATGCCTATTTGGCGATCGCCGCAGTATTTGTCATCGAATATGGCTATCGTCGGCTGCGTTTCCGACACCTGCCACAGCCGGATCTCCGCACCTATCTGCGCGCACTGCTGTCGCAGCATCACCTTCAGCCCGGCCAGCGGATCTGAAACCGGTGACCGCACCCACACTGCCGCTGCTGTCTGCCGACGACCCCCAGAGCCCTCTGTTCTGGCGTCTGGGCAAGCCGATCTCACGCGCATGTTTCGCCAGCGCGGTCGCGACACTGGCCGAACGCCTGCCCGACGGGCGCTACCTTATCAACCGCTGTCACACCCGCTACGGTTTCTGCACCACCCTGATCGCCGCCGCTTTGCGCGGACAGACCTGCCTGCTGCCGGGTCACGACCATTCCTCGGCAATACTCGATCCGGCTTACGCGGACGCCCGCACGGCCAGTGATGATCCGTCGGTGGCAGCCGACCTCCTGGTTCCACTACAGCCACTCACGGCCGGCGGCCGCATGCCAAGCGTGATTTCCGCGCAATACCCGCTGGCCATCGTCTTCACATCCGGCAGCACCGGACAACCGCAACCGCATATCAAAACCTGGGGCTCGCTGTGGCATGCTAGTCGACGAATTGACAAGTATCTGCTGGACGGAATCGACAGCGCCAGCATCGTGGCCACCGTGCCAATGCACCATATGTACGGACTCGAAACCACCGTGGCGTTGCCGTTGGCCAGCCATCATGCCGCCGTCGACACACGCCCGGTTTTCCCCGAAGACGTGCGCCGCACATTGGCAACCGTGAGCACGCCACGGGTACTCGTAACCACACCGGTACACATCCGCGCATTGATCGAGGCCAGGGTAAAGCTGCCGCAGCTGGCGCGGATCATCTCCGCAACCGCACCGCTGCCACTGGATCTGGCACGACGTGCCGAGGCCGCATTCAGCACACCGGTGTTCGAGATCTACGGGTGTACCGAGGCCGGCAGCATCGCCAGCCGGCGCAGCATCAACGGCCCGTTGTGGACCCCGCTGCGCGGTTTGCGAGTGAGCCAAGTCGACGGTCGCAGCGTGGTCTCGGGCGATTATCTGGACAAGCCAGTGCCACTGCACGACCAGTTGCAGCCGCAGGACAGCAACGATGGCAGCTTCGTGCTGATAGGCCGCAGCGACGACGTCATCAAGGTCGGCGGCAAACGCGCCTCGCTGGCCGATCTGACCTACAAGCTGCTGTCCATTCCCGGCGTCATCGACGGCGTGGTATTCCAGCCTGATGACGCCGATAAAACGGTCATTCTGCGACGCCTGGCGGCGCTGGTGGTGGCGCCTAGGCTGAGCGAGAACGAAATCCTGACGGCGTTCAGCCGCCTGATCGATCCAGTGTTCCTGCCGCGTCCGCTGCGGCGGGTCGAGGACCTGCCGCGCAACGCCACCGGTAAATTGCCGCACGGCGTCCTGAAAGAACTGCTGGCGCATGCCTGAATTCACCACGACATTCAGCATTCCCGCACAGCATCCTTGCCTGCCGGGGCACTTTCCGGGGCGGCCGGTCGTGCCCGCAGTACTGTTGTTGCAGTCCGTCGCCGACGCATTGCGACCGCATTTTGGCAATTGGGCACCGAGCCGAGTGAGTGCGGCAAAATTCCTGCATCCAGTGTCGCCGGAACAAACCTTGGTGCTGCAGCTCGATATCGACCACATCGGTGCTCGCGCGCGCTTCCGCTGCGCGCTCGGCACCCTCACCGTCGCGCAGGGCGAACTGCACTTCGACGAATACGGCACGCATCGATGACTCCGTTGAAGCAGGACACTTCAACATCGTCCACTACCACGCCGGGCTGGAAACGCCGCGCGGAACGCAGCACACCGTGGATGCTGGCGATCATCGTCTGGGTGGCGCGCCATCTTGGTCGCGGCAGCGCACGCGCGCTGCTGGTACCGATCGTCGTCTACTTCTATCTGACCAGCATCGCCGCTCGACGGGCCTCACGCCAATTTTTGAGCCGCGCGTTGGCCCGTCCGGCGCGCGCCGCCGATGTTCTGCGCAATCTTTACGCTTTCGCCGTCTGTGCATTGGATCGCGTGTTCCTGCTCGCCGGGCGCCATCACATGATCCGCATCGAGCGCTACGCGCCGAAAGCCGTGATGAACCGTATCCATGACGGCGGCGCACTGCTGCTCACCGCCCATCTAGGCAGTTTCGACGCGCTGCGCGTATTCGGCGTCGATAAATACGACATCCGCTTTCGCATCGTCATGGATCGCCAGCACGCACCGATGATCACCCGCGTGCTGGAGCGCCTCAATCCGAAGATGGCGGACGAAATCATCGACAGCGATGGCGGTCCGGCATTGGCGCTGGCACTGCGCGAGGCACTGGACCAGCACAGCATCGTCGGTATGATGGCAGACCGCCTCACCGGCACCGACCCAGGCATCGCAGTGCCGTTCATGGGCAAGCCGGCGCGCCTGCCGGTCACTCCATGGCGCTGGGCTGCGGCGCTCGGCGCACCCGTGCTGTTGTGTTTTGGTCTTTATCGCGGCGGCAATCTTTACGAACTGTACTTCGAAATATTTTCCGAACAACGTGATCCGGTCCCGCGCGCCGAACGCGCCGCGCACGTCGAGGCCTGCATCCAACGCTACGCCTCCCGGCTCGAGCATTACGCGCGCCAGGCTCCATACAATTGGTTTAATTTCTATGATTTCTGGTCCGATGACGCCGCTCGGCATTAGCCATTTCACCGCCACTTCGGCACTCGGCCGTGGACTCGATGCCCAGCTGCAGGCGTTACTCGATGAGTGCAGCGGCCTGCATGACGCCGGCTTCGAAACCAGCCATCTGCACACCTGGACAGGTGAAGTCGCCGGATTGAAAACACCGCTGCCAACGGCATTTCTCGATTGGGATTGCCGCAACAACCGCCTCGCCGAACTGGGGCTGCAGCAGGACGGTTTCATCGACGCAGTTGCCGCCGCCCGCGCGCGCTACGGCGCCGACCGCATCGCCGTTTACGTCGCCACCAGCACCGCCGGCGTGCAACAGACCGAACTGGCCTATCGCACCCGCAACACCGATGGCGGCGCCCTGCCCGACTGGTTCAATCACCGCACCACCCAAAACACGTTTTCAGTGGCTGACTACACTCGTTTGCGACTGGGTCTGGCCGGTCCCTGTGCCGCCGTCTCCACCGCCTGTTCATCCAGTGCCAAAGTGTTCGCCTCTGCAGCACGCGCCATCGCCGCCGGCCTGTGCGACGCCGCTGTCGTCGGTGGCGTCGACAGCCTGTGCCTGACCACGTTGTACGGCTTCAACGCGTTGCAGTTGATCAGCCGCGACATCTGTCGACCGGCTGACGTCGGCCGCAACGGACTATCGCTTGGTGAGGCGGCCGCCTTCGCCATGATCGAACCCGGCATCGATACGCCGCTGCGGCTGCTGGGCTACGGCGAGAGCAACGACGCCTATCACATGTCCGCGCCGCACCCCGAAGGTCGCGGTGCGCGTGCGGCAATGCAGGCAGCACTGACATGCGCCGGCGCCGAACCCCCCAACGTCGATTACATCAACCTGCACGGCACCGGCACACCCACCAACGACCTGGCCGAAGACAAAGCCGTATGCGCGCTGTTCGGACGCGACACCCCGTGCAGTTCCACAAAAGGTTGGAGCGGTCACACGTTGGGTGCGGCTGGCGCACTGGAAGCCGCGCTGTCGCTGCTGTGCCTGCGTCACGGTCTGTTACCCCGCAGCCTCAATACCCGCGAGGTGGATGCACGCATCGAGGGCAATATCCTGCTGCAGACGCGGCGCGCGCCGCTGCAACGGGTGCTGTCAAATTCCTTCGGCTTCGGCGGTACCAACTGCAGCCTGTTGTTCGGGGCCGTGCATTGATCGAGGCCCCGATCGAGATCTGGGTGGAAGCAATCGGGATCGCCGCACCCGGCCTGCCAGACTGGCCCACCGCGCGTGCCATCCTGCGCGGCGAGGCGCCCTACCAGCCCGACGATCTGCCGCCGTATCAACCGCAACTGCTGCGGCCCAACGAGCGACGTCGAGCCACTCCTGCGGTACGTCAGGCGTTCCGCGTTGCCGAAAGCACTTGTGCCGCGTCGGGCCGTGTACCAGGCGAATACGCCGCGGTGTTTACCACGTCTGATTCAGACATGAGCATTATCGATCGCATCGGTCTGGCATTGGCGACTCCGGACCGAATCATCTCGCCAATCGATTTCCACAACTCCGTACACAATGCCGCCGCCGGTTACTGGAGCATCGCCGTCGACGGCCGCCTGCCGTCAACCACGCTGTGCGCCTACGACGCCAGCTTCGCCGCCGGCCTGCTGGAAGCGGCGGTGATGGCGGCGGTCGATGGCATCGACTCACTGCTGGTCGCCTACGACGTGCCCGCACCAACGCTGCTGCAACCCAAGCGCGCCATCTTCAATGCCGTCAGCACGGCCTTGACGCTTTGCCGGGCGAGACCGCCAAGGCCCTGCGCACGTTTGCAACTGCGACGCGACCACACGCCGATCACCACGCTGCAGGATTCCGCATTGGAAAGCCTGCGCCGCTCCAACCCGGCCGCGCGCGCATTACCGCTGCTGCGGCTGTTGGCGCTCGAAACCAGCGGCGTGGTGGCGTTGGAGGACGCCGGCGGCGGGAGCCTGCGTATCGAGGTCAGCGTCCAGGATTGATGCGCCATGCCACTGCTCGACCAGCCCCAGATCCGCCACCTGATTCCGCATGCCGGCAGCATGTGCCTGCTTGATGCGGTGCTGGATTGGGACGCCACTACCATCCGCTGTCGCGCCCGCAGTCACCGCGACCCGCAGCATCCCCTTCGCGCAAACAACCGGCTGGCGGCGCTGCACCTGATCGAATACGGCGCACAGGCGATGGCGGTTCACGGTGGACTGTTGGCTCGACAGCACGGCCGCGAAGCACCACCCGGCATGCTGGTCGGTGTGCGCGGAGCGAGCTTCGAGGTCGATCGCATCGATAACATCGACAGCGATCTGGAAGTCCGCGCCAGCCAACGCGTCGCCAGCGGCAACGGCTGGCTCTATGATTTCGAGGTCGATGCTGGCGGCCAGCGGCTGGCGCAAGGTCGGGTCTCGGTGATTCCGACGCGCAGTCGTTAACCGATCATCTCGACAGGTCCCAGGCCGCATCCAGCCAACGCGGCAAGGCGGCGACGTTCTCGATTACTGCGCAGGCACCCGCTTTGTGCAGGCGCCCGGCTTCGTGCGCACCACAGCTCACGCCCAGCGCTGGCATCCCCACCGCCACCGCCATCGCGATGTCGTATTCGGTATCGCCGATCATCAGCGCACGGCCGGTGTCGATGCCTGTGGTCTGCAGGATCTGCCGCAACATGCGTGGATCCGGTTTATCTGCTGATTCATCGGCGCAACGCGTGATTTCCAGCAGCGCCGCCATCGTCGAATGCGCAGCCAGCGAGACACGCAGGGCGTTGCGGTGCCTGCCGGTCGCCACCGCCAGCCGATAACCGACATCACGCAGCGCGGTCAGGCTCTCGACCGCACCGTCATAGAGCGGCGCGGCGACAGCTTCGACCGACGTATGCCGGCGATAATCCGCCAGCTTGCGCAACAGTTGCGCGAGATCAAGCTCGGGATAGAGCCGACCCAGACTTTCAATCATGCCCAGACCGATCAATTCTGCAATTTGTCGATCGTCCCGCGGCGGCAAACCGAGGCCGTTGATCGCCTGCTGCATATCGGAGACAATCTGGGCCGGTGAATCTGACAAGGTGCCGTCCCAGTCGAAAATGAGTAGATCGTAGCGCAGCATCAGCGTCCCGGCCCGAGCCGTTCGAGAAAATCGCGCAGTTCATCGGTCATCGGCGCGCTCAGGACCAACCGCGGAAACGTGCCGCCACGGCCGTCGACTGCCGACAGTTCCAGATAGTGCGAGTGCAGGAACATGCGGCGCAGGCCCAGATCGCGTAGTTTCTTCTGGTCGTCGCGCAGGCCGTATTTGCGGTCGCCCGCCACCGGATGTCCCAGCGCAAGCGCATGTACGCGGATCTGGTGGGTACGCCCCGAGAAGATCTGCACTTCACACAGCGTGGCGTCGCGGTAGTGCACCTGCGGCGTGAAGCGGCTGCGTGAAGGCTTGCCTTCTTCTTCATCCACATCGACATAACGTTCGCCGTTCGGGAGTCGACTCTTCACCAGTGCCGCATCGACATCGCGCGCCCCTCCCTGCAAGCGTCCGACAATGAGTGCGAAGTAGCGTTTGATGACATCGCCGTCGCGCAGCGCCGCCTGCGCACGCAGCAGCGCCGGACGCGATTTGGCCAGCAGCAGCACGCCGCTGGTGTCGCGGTCGAGCCGGTGCGCCAGTTCCAGGTAGTCGTATTTGTTCCAGCAACGCGCGGCTTCGATCACGCCGTAGGCGATGCCGCTGCCGCCGTGCGAGGCCAGTCCGGCCGGTTTGCAGATTGCCAGGTAGTCCTCGTCCTCGTGGACGATCACTTCGCGCAGGCGGTTGAGCACCGCGTCCGGTGCACGCACGGGGGCATTGCGCTCGGCAAGCCGCACCGGCGGGATGCGCACTATTTCGCCCAGCACCAGCTTGCGTTCGGGCTTGATACGACCCCCGTCGACTCGCACTTGGCCGGAACGCAACAGGCGGTAAACGTGCGATTTAGGGACACCCACAAGCGTTTTCAGCAAAAAATTATCCACCCGCTGACCCGCCTCGGCAGCCGTTACCGGATGCAGGCGCACGCCAACGGTTGTGGGCTTTTCGGGAGACGGCGTTAGCGGTGCGCGAGGCATGGGCAGTCTTTTCTAATTGGGCACCCAGATTCCACTGTTGGAATCGGAAACCCGGTCGATGTAGCGTTCATTTCAAATACCGGATTCTGATGTTGCCTTTGAGAGTGCGTCTACTAAAGCAAACATCGGACTCTGGTGTGTGGCACCCCAAGACCGATATTCGGGCCCTTCTAGAAATCCATCGTGGCCTTGCGATAGTTCGACAGTCTCCGATTTTTGAAGTCACGGTGGACTGCCGTCATGAACCTGTTCGAGTTTTACGGGCTACTGGCTCATTATGCGCTGCTTGTTTCCACATTCCGGCTGTTTCATGTCCCTGCGGGCACGGCTCTCCAGTCGCGTTTAAGTAATTGCCCCAAGCGCACCCTGTTGTACACCAGACTCATCAGCCCGATCTTCACCGCAGCACAGGATAATCCAATGGTGCGCACGGATTTTGGACTTCTCATGATTTGAGGCCTTCTGCGCCCCCGTCAATGAATGGTTGCGTGCGCCTTTCCCACAGACCCGGCTGGGAATCCGGCTGCCGCGCTTGCTGCGCCTTCGGCCGATAGGCGCTGTCGGCGCAGATCGGGCGCTTTGGGCTGCTATGCAAAGTACTCCATAGCAGGCCCTATAGATCAGGCCCTTAATCAGAGCCCACTCAAAAACGGCAATACATAACAAATACATAGACTTGCAGTTCCATTTAAGGTACAATGTGCATGCTTTTCAAGGCATTACCTCTAAAAGGCGTGCACATGATTCGAGACACCACCCCCGATCAGATGGGTTTATTCGCGCCTAAGGACTTCCAAACGCCGTTTGGCGCCGATCTGGATCCAGATAACCGCTGGGTCGGTTGGGCGAGACAGATCCCCTGGGCCGAGCTGGCCGCTGTGTATCAACAGAGTTTGAAGGCAGGTGGCCGGCCGGCCAAGTCGGCACGGTTAGTCATCGGCGCGTTGATCATTAAGCACCGTCTCGGTTTGAGCGACAACGAGACCCTCGCGCAGCTTCGGGAGAACCCCTATCTGCAGTACTTCTGTGGCTTCGAGCGCTTCGTCCACGAAGCAGCGTTCGCACCTACGTTGTTCGTCAAACTGCGCGAGCGTTTGAGCCCG
>CAJDTS010000023.1_pt1 | contig 18624 bp, 18 predicted proteins | sample 7389861 | NCBI WGS metagenome assembly CAJDTS01 (sample SAMEA7055659, study PRJEB34461) | soil metagenome | biome: terrestrial ecosystem; feature: Peninsula; material: soil | place: Antarctica | collected 2016 | reverse complement strand
GCGGTGGCGTGTGAGCGGCTGGCGGCCGAGGCGGGGGAGGGTCAGCCGATTCTGCAGCCGCGCCCGGCCTGGGAGCAGCAATCTGACCTGTTCAGGGAGGCGAGGGCATGACCCATCTAGCCCGCAACACCGACCCCGTGACCAGCCACGAAGCGGCCCGCGAGATGCTGGACTCAGGTCGCGCCGCCGTCCAGCGACAGGCCGCAGCGCGCTGTGTGGTGGACAATCCCGGTCGCACTTCGCTGGAACTCTCCCGTCTCGGTGAGCTGGACCGTTACCAGTTAGCCCGCCGCTTGCCGGAGATTGAATCCGCTGGCCTGGTTTTCCGCTCCGGCATTCGCCGCGACGCGCAGACCGGACGCAGCGGCGTGTGCTGGTGGCCGGTTAGCGGGCGCCCCTCGTGAAGCGGGGACTTCCGGTCCGGCGCCTCTACTTCCTGACCGGCCTGTGCTGGGGCGCGGCAATCATCCAGGTGGCCGTCATGCTGCACGACCGTTTCTCGATCCTGCTGCTGTGCGGGGCCCTCACTGGCTTCCTCGCCGGCTTGCTGCTGGCGGTGGAGGCACAGGGGCGCAAATGAGACGGGTCACTGCCCGCATCTTCGCGCAGCGCTGGTTCGACCCCGCCTGCCGACCGGACAAACGCACCCTGCATTGCTGGGTGGAGGAGATCAACAGGCATGGCTGCTGGTACGGCAGCCGCTGACCTGTGAGCAGGAAACACTCGTAGTGGCGACTCGTTACCCTTCCACGTCGGCCCACTGTTCTTCACGTCGGCCCAGGTATTCCTGAGTCATCTCAATACCGGCGTGTCCCAGCAGCGCCTGGATGCGCTCCTGGGGTCATCCCGCCTTGCGGTACTCATCTGCGCCGGTCGAGCGGATCTCGTGCCACGAGAGCCGAGCGGCGGGTGACAAATCAGGGTAGAGCTTCAGGGCTTCGCATAGACGCTGGATGCCGACTACGCCCACCAGACCTTGAAGTCCTCAATGCAGCCGGTATTTCGACCAGCGTCGCGCACCGATGCGAGAAACTTGCTGAGCTACTTCCCGGCCTTGCGCTCGGCACCGACCTTGCGCATCACTTCGTCGCCAGTGACTGTTCGACCATGCGATACAGCTTCTTCGATGTAGTCGTCGCAAGCGCCGACAGGTAGCTGGCGACGAAGCCGGGGGCTACTGTTCAGCGTCATGCAAATGGGTGTAACTATGGGTATATCATCAAACATCTGGAAATGCGAATGCATTGTTTACAGATACATATATCTGCTATGCGGTGCCGGCTTCGGCACCATTCCTGTCGCTAGAACCAAGTCCGTAGCAGCGTGACCGTATTTGCAGGTACGGAATCGAGTTCGTGATCGCTGCAGTTGTAGATCGAGCGCGGAAACGCATTCTCGCGCTCTAATCGTTTCCGTGCCGTGGGTCAGACGGGGGATGCGATCAATCGGTTTATCGATCGCGAAAGTGCGTTTCTACTTTTTCTGCCTGCCCTTTGATATCGACGCAGACGGTGGCCGTGGGGCGGGCGAGGAGTCGCGGAATGCCGATGGGCTCGCCGGTTATTTCGCAGTAGCCGTATTCCTTGTCGCGAATGCGGCGCAACACGCCCTCGATTTTGCGCAGTAGCATGGATTCGCGTTCGCGCAAGCGTAAGTCCAGCCAGTGCTCTTCTTCCGCGGAAGCGCGGTCGGAGGGGTCTGCGAAGATCTCACGTTGATGCAGGCGCTCTTTGACATCGACTTCACGCGCTAAAACTTCCTCGCGCATCTGCACTAGTTTGTTGCGGAAGAAGGCGAGTTGAACGTCGTTCATGTAGTCCGACTCCGGCATCGCGCGGATGTCGTCATCGGCCAACGTGCCTGAAATACGCGCCGCCCGATTTGAGGCGGCGCGTGTCTTCACCGACAAATCCGTCGGCTTGGCGTCGGTGCGTGTCATTACGCGACCGGCACTACGGTCGATGTTGGCGTCGCTACTAGCGGCTTTTTTTTTTGGGTTTTCTTCTTCACTACCTTCGTCGTGACTTTCTTTGCCGCTGCTTTCTTGACGACCTTTCCCGCTGCAGGTCCCGCTGCAGGTTTCTTTGCTATCGATTTCTTCGTAGCCACTTTCTTTGCCGGCTTTTTCTTCACCGCAACTTTTTTTGCGGCAGTTTTCTTAACGACGATTTTTTTGGGAGTAGCCTTCTTGACCGCCTTCTTCACGGCTTTTTTCATCGCGCCATCCTTTTTCGCTACTTTCTTCACAACTTTCTTCACGCTCTTTCTCGCGGTTGCCGCGACTGTTTTCTTTTTCTTCGTCGCTGCTTTCTTCGCTGTTGCTTTTTTCATGATTACCAGCGTCTCCCTACATTAGTGGCAGTACGGTAAATTAAAGAGACGGAACCGTCTCTCAAGCCGATGCCTTATATCACTCGCTTTGCAACCACGTCAATGAAAAATACCAGGGCATGGAGGCCTCGTGCGACGTTGGAGACGTTGCGTGCTCGCGCACACCTTTTTTCAACCCTGCGCGCTTATTTCGCAAGGCTGGGGGTGATGGAGGTGGATACGCCGATACTCTCCGCAACGGCCGCCGCTGATTGTCATATCGAAAGCTACTGTTGCAACGGATCTGGATGGCTGCAGACGTCGCCGGAATATGCCATGAAGCGCTTGCTTGCAAGTGGTTGCGGACCTATCTACCAGCTCTGCCACGTCTTTCGAAAGGAGGAAAGCGGGCGGCATCATCAACCCGAGTTCACCCTGCTCGAGTGGTATCGGCCAGGCATCGACCATCTGCAGATGATGAATGAAGTGCAAACGTTGCTACAGGTTGTCGGCGCACCGGCACACCCGTATGAGCGCATGACTTATGCCGACGCGTTCCGCCGCCACGCGGGGATCGATCCGCTGCACGCGACTCCACAAACGGTGCGCACCGTTCTTGATAGTGCCGGTATTGAGATGGCTTCAACGCCTGCCGCCAGCGACGCCGACGACCTGGACTTCTGGTTGGAACTCTGCATGAGCGCGCTGGTGGCGCCGAAGCTCGGCGCGCATGCCCCTTGTTTCGTCTACGACTATCCTGCATCGCAGGCAGCGCTGGCGCGCGTTAGTACAGATGACCTGCCGGTGGCGCAACGCTTCGAGTTGTTCTGGCGTGGGCTGGAACTCGCCAACGGTTTTCACGAATTGAACGATGCCGCCGAACAGCGGCGCCGCTTCAATGCCGATTTGGAGATGCGCCGCGCGCGCGGGCAGGTGCAGCCGCCGATCGATGAGGCGTTGTTGGCTGCCCTGGAATACGGTCTGCCGGATTGCTCGGGAGTGGCGCTCGGGGTGGACCGCCTGTTGATGCTGCTGTTGAATCTGCCGACAGTGGCGGAGGCGCAGTCTTTCGATGCGGAACGTGCTTGAAGCGGTGTTTCAGAATAGTTTGTAGATGGCCGCTGGCAGTTTGTAGCGTTTGCCAGCGAACAACTGCATCAGTTGCGGGTGTGAACTGTTGATCTTGCGCAGCACGATGTAGTGTTCGCCGCCCTCGCGTTCGAGTTCGTAGCGCTCCACGATGGCGCTGACCGGCTCTGGGTCACCGTGCATGATTGCGGTCAAGTGGGCACAGGCCCTGCGGGTGTCGATTTTGCATTCGATGATTTTGCCGTATTTACTGAGTCGCTCGTTGAGAAACGTCTTCAGTGACAGACCGAGTGCCCCATCCTTGAGACTGCGTGTCATGTCGCCGAGCATCATGAGACAGAAATCAAAGCGCGTCGGAGGCGTAGGCCGCCAGACGAGAGCGTTCACCGCGCGCCAGCGTGACATGACCCCCGTGCGGCCAGCCGCAGAAGCGGTCGACCACATAGGTAAGTCCGGAGGCGGTTTCAGTGAGGTAGGGGGTGTCGATCTGGGCGAGGTTGCCGAGACAGACCATCTTGCTGCCCGGACCACAACGTGTGATCAAGGTCTTCATCTGCTTGGGCGTAAGGTTCTGCGCTTCGTCGATGATGATGTAGCGGTTGAGGAAGGTGCGGCCGCGCATGAAGTTGAGGCTGCGGATCTTGACTCGTTTGGCCAGCAGGTCGTTGGTGGCGGCGCGTTCCCAGTCGCCGGTGTTGCTGGTCTGCGTCAACACTTCGAGATTGTCCATCAGCGCGCCCATCCACGGCGTCATTTTTTCCTCCTCGGTGCCGGGCAGAAAACCGATGTCATCGCCCAGCGGTACCGTCACGCGCGTCATGATGATCTCGCGGTAACGCGGTTCGTCCAGCGTCTGCGCCAGACCGGCGGCCAGCGTCAGCAGGGTCTTGCCGGTACCGGCGGCGCCCAGTACGGTGACGAAATCGATATCTGGATCGAGCAACAGATTAAGGCTGAAATTTTGCTCACGGTTCTTGGCGTGGATGCCCCACACCGGTGTTTTGCCTTGTCGATAATCGCGGGTCACGCGCAGTTCTGCGGTATCGCCGTCCAGCTTCTGCACGGTCAGTTCCAGACCGCCGTCGATCTCGTCCGGCAGGTACAGGAACTGGTTGGCGTGCCAATCGTGGACTTTCGGGCCGTGAATGCGGTAGCAGGCACGACCGCGTTCGTCTTGCCAGGACTCCATCCGTTCACCGTGGGTCTGCCAGAAGTCCTTGTCGAGTTCGGCATAGCCGCGGTAGAGCAGATCCAGGTCTTCCAGCACCTGATCGTTGTGGTAGTCCTCGGTATGAACGCCGACGATGGCGGCCTTGATACGCAGGTTGATGTCCTTGGACACCAGCGTGACCTGGCGTTCTGGATATTGGGTTTGTAGAGCCAGCGTGGTCAGCAGGATGCTGTTGTCGGGTTTGTTGCCGGGCAGCATCTCCGGCAGCGTGGCGGCGGGTGCTCGCGTTTGGAAGAACAGCCGGCCGCTGGCCAGACGCTGATGTTTTTGCGCCGTCCCCTTGACGCGCGCGCCACCGGCCGGTAGTTGCAGGCCCTGCTCGATGTTGCCCTGATCCCGATTCTGCATCAATTCGTCGAGGAAACGGCTGACCTGCCGCACGTTGCGTGAGACTTCGCTGGTGCCTTTCTTGCCGGCGTCGAGTTCTTCCAACACCACCATCGGCAGAAACAGATCGTGCTCCTCGAAGCGGAACAGACTGGTGGGGTCGTGCATCAGCACGTTGGTGTCGAGGACGAATATCTTTTTTTTCACGTGAGGCGTGAGAGGTGAGTCACAAAGGCCTTGGGCTCAAGGTGGCGAAGGAGTGGCGGCAAATTGTCGTCGAACCGAATCTTTAGAGCGACTTCACGGCGCTGAGCACTTCCTCGGCATGGCCCTTGACCTTGACCTCGCGCCACTCCTGCCGGAGTACGCCCTTGGCATCGAACAGGAAGGTGCTGCGTTCCACACCCATATATTTCTTGCCATACATGCTCTTTTCCTTGATGACGTCGAAAGCCTTGCAGGCCGCCTCCCCGGTATCCGACAGCAGGGTGAAGGGGAAATCGAACCGGGCTACGAAGTCGTCGTGGGATTTCACGCTGTCTTTGGAGATGCCGACGATGTCCGCACCAGCCGCGGTAAAGTCGGCATAAAGCCGGGTGAAATCCTGCCCCTCGACCGTGCATCCTGGCGTGTTGTCTTTCGGATAGAAGTACACCACCAGTTTCCTGCCGTTGTAATCGGCCAGCGCGATCTGGCGATCGCCGTTGGCGGGCAGTTTCAGGACAGGCAGTTTGTCGCCAGGCTTCAGGGTCATTGTCAGTGGTCTCGTTACTGAGCAGTGAGGCAACGGAGTTCAGGTCTTGATCGGGTCGAGCATACCGTCGGCATTCAGATCGTCGCACAGATCCATGAACGATTCGCGCAGAGCCTGCGGGTGTTGACTGGAAGGCACATGCAGCACCATCTGCATGCTGCACATGCCGGCACCGGTATGTGCGGACACATATTTCTGTGTTGTCATCTCGGCGACTTCAACGCCTTGACCATGGAAAAATTCCAGCATGTGGACCAGCAGATCCGGCTGTTGCGGTGCGATTACGTCGGCTGCGTAGGGGCGGAAGTCGGGATTCTGTTCGCGCATGCCGCAGCGCTGGAAACGGACCTGAAAGTCGAGTTTTTCGGCAATGCCGGGCAGGGCGGTTTCCAGCCGTCCCAGCGCACTCCAGTTGCCCGACACCACCATGTTGGCGGTGAGCAGATCGCCGACCGGCGCAAAGCGACAGTCCTCAACTTCGCCGCCGCGCTCGCTGATGGCGCGGAATAGTTCCAGCGCCAGTTCCGGGCGGGGGCGGGCAAGGACTGATATGGAGAGCAGGGTGTCGTTGGTGGTCATCGATGTGAATGTCATTCCCGCCGGGAGTCGCGCGGCGCGCGGTCGAGAGCGGTGGTTTCTCTTATAATTGCATTTTACTGTAATCCCGCCGACAGAACTCCCCGTCGAGAGCATCATGATTCGAGGCAGCATCGTCGCCATCGTCACGCCTATGCAGGTCGACGGCAGCATTGATTATCCGTCGCTGGACGCCCTGGTGGACTGGCATATCGCCGAGGGTACCGGCGCAATTGCCGCGGTCGGCACTACAGGCGAATCGGCCACGCTAGACATGGACGAACACACCGCCGTGATTCGGCGCGTGATCGAAACCGCGCGCGGGCGGGTGCCGGTGATCGCCGGTACCGGCGCCAATTCCACCCGCGAAGCGATCGAGCTGACCGCCGCCAGCCGTGCCGCTGGCGCTGACGCCTGTCTGCTGGTCACCCCCTATTACAACAAGCCGCCGCAGGAAGGCTTGTATCGACACTACCGCGCTGTCGCCGAGGCGGTGGATGTGCCGATTATTCTCTACAACGTGCCCGGTCGTACCGGCTGCGACATGCTGCCGCAGACCGTGGCGCGGTTGGCGTCGATACCCAACATCATCGGCATCAAGGAAGCCAAGGGCGATCTGGATCGCATCGGCGAGCACCTGGCGCTCAGGCCGGAGGGTTTTGCCGTGTATTCCGGTGATGACGGCACCGCCTGTGAATCGATGTTGATGGGCGGTGATGGCGACGTTTCAGTCACCGCCAACGTTGCGCCCAAGCTGATGCATCAGATGTGTGCGGCCGCACTTGCCGGTGATCGAGCGCGTGCAATTGAACTCGACACCCTGCTCGCTGGTCTGCACAAGAGTCTTTTCGTCCAACCCAACCCCATCCCAGTCAAATGGGCCCTGCAGGCCATGAATCGTATTCCCGAAGGGATCCGTCTGCCGCTAGTCCCCCTCGATCCCATTTGTTACGGCGCGGTGCGTGAAGCACTGCACGCTGCCGGAGTTGCTGTCGCATGAATCTACGAATTGCCGTTCCCGTATTGCTGAGCGCTTTGGTGCTCGGCGGCTGCGCGAGTAACCGCTATTGCCTTGAGAAGCAGGGCTATGAGGATGCCGGCTCGATTCCGCCGCTGAAATCTGCCGATGGCCTGCAGATTCCGCAATCTGCAGGCGCTTTGGTGGTGCCGCCGCCACCGGCTCAGCGGGTGCCGTTCGGGTACGAGGAAAAGACTGCAAAAGGTGCGGGTAAGGTTGAATGCCTGGATCGACCGCCGCCGATGTCCAAGCCGCAAGGCAATGAGATCAGCGAATAAAGTCAACGCCGGATTTGCCCGATCCGCTAAAATTGGCCGTGGCTCGCCGGTGCGCAGCAGGGTCGGAGTCAAAACGTGTTTACGGAGAGATGTCCGAGTGGTTTAAGGAGCACGCCTGGAAAGCGTGTATACGGGTCAAACCGTATCGAGGGTTCGAATCCCTCTCTCTCCGCCATCTTATATAGAAGTTACGGATTTCGATGTTGCGCAGAAGCAAATCGAAACCAGGCCTCGTATAGGCGCGGTTCAGTTTATTTGGCACTGTCGATTGTGTCGCGTGTCTCGTCAGTCAACGCACCAAAACTTTAAAGTTTTGACTTGAGTCGTTGTACCGATTGGTGGGCCGCCCCAGACTCGAACTGGGAACCTACTGATTAAGAGTCAGCTGCTCTACCATTGAGCTAGCGGCCCACATTGTTTGTTGCGCCTTCGGCGAATACGCCAGCCCGCTTGTTGCCTGGATTCGGGATGCGGGCCCTACGCCATCATGACATCAAGACGAGTTGGGGTGACCGATGGGGATCGAACCCACGACAACCGGAATCACAATCCGGGACTCTACCGACTGAGCTACGGTCACCACTCGATGCGCCATTTTAGCTGAATACGCTGCGATGTGCCTCACCTTGCGAGCCGTCGTCGCTGTGCGCCAACGTTCACTTAGGCTGTACCGAATTGGGGAGCTACTGGATGCAGGTTTCTGGAACCTTGATAGTGCTGAAGGTCTGGTGCGCCCGGCAGGAATCGAACCTGCGACCCTTGGCTTAGAAGGCCAATGCTCTATCCGACTGAGCTACGGGCGCTGGTGAAAAATGGCGGAGAGAGAGGGATTCGAACCCCCGGTGCCGTGAGGCACAGCGGTTTTCAAGACCGCCGCATTAAACCACTCTGCCATCTCTCCGCTGGCGTGCAGTGTAAACGATGCCATCCATAAACGAGACTTGTCAGGCCCCGTTCCGGTGTACTGCGAGAGGTCCGAAAGCCTGACAGACAGGCATCATCGAGATGTAATTGATGTTGACGTGAGCCGGGCGATTGGCGACCCAGTGGACCGTCTCGGCGACGTCCTCTGCGGTGAGTGCCTGAGTGTCGTCGTAGACGGCGGCGGCCTTGTTGCCGTCGCCCTTGAAGCGTACCTGCGAAAACTCGGTGCCGCTGGACAAACCGGGTTCGATGTTGGTGACGCGTACTGCGGTGCCCAGCAGATCGGCGCGCAGATTCAGTGAAAACTGGTGCACAAATGCTTTGCTGGCGCCGTAGACGTTACCACCGGGATAGGGGAATGTGCCGGCAGTCGAGCCGATGTTGATGACGTGTCCGCGATTGCGGGCCACCATGCCCGGCAGCAGGGCATGAGTGCAGTACATCAACCCTTTGATGTTGGTGTCGACCATCTGTTCCCAGTCGTTGAGTTCTGCGCGGTGCGAGGGTTCAAGTCCCAGTGCGAGGCCGGCGTTGTTGATGAGGACGTCGACCTCGGCATAGGGGCGTGGAAGGGTGTTTATCGCCTGCTGGACCGCCTCGCGGTTGCGTACATCCAGTTCCAACGTGTGTACGTTAGGACCGAGTTTTGCGGCAGCGGTGTCGAGGCGTGATTTACGCCGCCCCGCGATGATGAGCCGGTTGTCATCGATGGAGAACCGCCGCGCCATCGCAGCGCCAAAACCGGCGCTGGCGCCGGTGATGAATACGATCATAAATTATTGCGTTCCTGATTGAACGAATTCGATTTCAACCAGTCTATGGTAGGCATCTCTGATCGTGAGGGTTGGTGAGAGTAGTTTAGATATTCTAAATCGACAAGTCAGAAAATTTCAATTGTTGCACCGCAGCATAGTGTGGTTAAATACGTACAAGACATCAGGCACTGCAGCACTATCCGATATTTGGTGTTAGTTGCGCAGCTTGATTGCAACCAGTCTCCTCCAGATCCCGCACTGGGATCTTTGTAGGCCGCCCCGCAAAGGGCGGCCTCTTTTTTTGTGCGATTGCCATCAGACGGGCTCGTTGGCAACACGTCGGGTTTGTCGATGAAGGCCTTTGCCGCTATGCGCTGGCCGCTCGAGCTTCTGCGATCACCCAATCGCGAAAAGCCGCCACGTCCTTACGCGGCTTCGTATCCTTCGGAGTGATGACATAGTAAGCGCTGTTCAGCGGGAGCGAAATCGGGAAAGCGACTGCGAGCTTGTTGGCCGCCAGTTCGTCGGCAACGAGCATCGGCATGGCCAGAGTCACGCCGAGTTCGTCGACCGCCGCCGCCAGTGCCAGGGTTGAATGTCCCAGTTGCAGACCTCGCCTCGGATCGACATCGAACACGCCGGCCTGGCGCAACCAGAGTGCCCATGCCGACTGTTCGCGGTCGCTCTGTTGGCCGTCACTGTGGAGCAAGGTCTGGTGGCGCAGATCGGACGGTGTGTTCAGCGGCGGTGGTCCCGCCAGCAGGCGTGGATGGCACATCGGGACGATTTCGACTTCGAACAGCAGGTCGGCATGTTGTTCGTCTGGCGGTTCGCTGTTGAGGCGGATGTCTATATCGGTTTCCTGAGTCGTGCGCGGTTTGCGTGCGTTGGCTTGGCCGCGCGGTGAAGCTGCGACGAGCTGGCCGCTGACGACGAAATTAACGTTGATGCCAGGATGTTGCGTCAGAAAACGATGCAAGCGAGGCATCAGCCAGCGGGAGACAAAAGTGGGGGTGGTGCCGATCGTCAGATGCGGAATGTTGCTGTGGCGATGCAATTCCGAGACCGCTTGCGTCAAAGCATCGAACCCTTGCTGGAGCGCTGGCAGCGAAGCTTGTGCGGCTTCCGTCAGCTCAATTTTTCGGCTCAACCGAATGAACAACTGGATGCCGAGTTGAGACTCCAGCGATTTGATCTGGTGGGTGATCGCGGCGGGCGTGACAAACAGCTCTTCGGCGGCCTTGCGAAAACTGCGATGTCGCGCAACCGCTTCAAATGCACGCAGTGCATTAAGCGGTGGCAATCTGGAGGTACTCACAGTGAGAAAACCTTGATGGGCACTAGGCAAGGATACCTGCTGTCGTGCGCTGGAGACAGCCGGACCGATCCTGTCGATGCGGTTCTCCAATAACAGTAACCCGCCATTCTGACTTCGATCATCTGCGACAATGAGCAGTCCCGGCGTGTAGACCATCGCGACTTCGTCGCCGGACTTTGTCACACTACACAACTCTTATTCCTGCGTCTTGATCATGAAATTTCTGCTCTCCTTGTTGTTACTGGCCTGCGCCAGTAGCGTGTACGCCGCCGACGCCACCAAGACTCCCGCGCAGTTGGCACAGACACTGGGAGTCAAAGTCACTGACGTGCGTCAGTCGGCGATCCCGAATATGTATGAGGTGCGCAAGGATCACCTGTTCGGTTATGTCACCAAGGATGGCAAGTATCTGATCCAGGGCGAACTGGTCAACCTGAAGACGGGCGAGCAGATCACCGAGGAGCACCGCCGTCAGGACCGGTTGGCCTCGTTGGCCGAACTGGGCGATGAAAACATGATCACCTATGCGCCTGTGCCGCCGATGAAGACGCGCTATCGGGTCACGGTGTTCACCGACGTCACCTGTCCGTTCTGTCGGCGCCTGCACAGTGAGATGGCGGAGTTCAATCGGCGTGGCATTGCCATCCAGTACGCGTTTTTCCCCCGTTCCGGCGTGGGTACGGCTGCGTTTCGCGAGGCCGAATCGGTCTGGTGTGCCAGCGACCGCCACGACGCGCTTGATCGCGCGTTTGCGGATGCGGCGGCAGGCAAGTCGATCCCTCAAAAACTCGACAGTTGCAGCAATCCGGTATTGCGCGAATACAAACTCGGTCAGAATCTGGGCCTGCGTGGCACGCCGATGCTGATCCTGCCGGACGGTGAGAAAGTCGACGGCTATCTGCCGCCCCAGGAACTGTTGTCGCGTCTGGATGCAGCCGGCAAAACCAAGGCCGGTAAAGATAAAAAATAATTGATACGGCCGGTTACTATTCGTCAGTTTGTAGCTTGAAGAATTTCCAGCCGATCGATCTCCGGCAGATAAAGTGCGGTATGAATGGGCCGAGCGGCGCGGTGTTTCGCCATCAGTTCGGCGTAGAGGCGTAACTGCGGTGCGTAGCGCTGGCGACAAGCCGCAACGTAGTCCTCGTGCTGTGGTTTCGGCAGCGGCTCGGCAGTGGCCTTGTAGTCGATGATCCACAGGCTGCCGTCGGCTTCCTCGAAGCAGCGGTCAATCGCCGCCGCCACCCATGCGCCGGAACGATAGCCGGACAGCGCATATTCCGCCGCGGCCCAACGTTTCGGCGCCAGCAGCCAACGGCCGCGGTCACTGTCGAGCGTCTTGCCGACCAACGCCAGCACGCGGTTGACGGCGGTGTCGACGCGATCGTCCGGCAACCCCATTCTGCGGAAGCCGGCGGCCAGTGCGTAAGGCCGGTTGTCCGCATTGGCAAGCCAGTGGGTGATGCCGTCGTCGGCAATCCTGGCCATGGCTTGATGGAACATCGTGCCGACTTGCTGCGCGTAAACGTTGTTTTCTGCGTCCTCGTCCTCGCGCTTGGCTTCGCGCGCCGACAGCACGCGTTCGCTGGGACGCAAGGTGCGGATCTCGCGTGGCACGTAAAGGCCACTGTCTTCAGGCATGACGAAATCCAACGGCAGCCGGGCTGAGCGCGGCGGTTGCAGTGTGGGCGTAGCGGTGGGCGTATCCACCGCTTGCGGCAACGAATCGAATGCGGCCTGCGCCAGCGGCCACAGCCAGGCCGCGAAACTACCGGACGGTGGCTTGTACGAACCGTCATTGGCGGGCTTGAGTGCGATGTAGATGTCCAGCGTTCGGCGCGCGCGGGTGGCCGCAACATAGAGCAGGCGCAGCGTTTCGTTATGTCGCACCGTGCTGTGCAGGCGGTGGGCGTAGTCGAACAGGGCCTGCGAGGTCTCGATCTGCTGCTGCGGCCAATGCTCGGGCGGTTTGGGGATTAGTAGCGCGCCGTGCGGAGTTTCCGTCAGGTGCAGCAGCGGTTTGTCCCCACTGCGTGACTTGCGGCCGCAGCCGACCAACAAGACGTGATCGAATTCCAGCCCCTTGGCCTTGTGGATGGTCATCACCTGCACCGCGCCTTCCGCCGGTAAGGCGTACAGCTCGGCCACGGCGCGTTCGAAAGCCGGCAGATCGGTAAAGCCGCCGGCGCCGGTGTGGAGGCGCAGCAGTTGCAGGGCGCGGCGCGCGTCGGCGAGTCCGCTGGCGTCGACGCACGCCTGCCCACCGAGATCCATCCACAGCGCTTCGACACGCTCGGCCAGCGTCGCCCGGCTGAGGTCGGATTGAACGTTTTCCAGTGCCGTCAACAGACGCCGCCGGCGTGCGCGGCCGTCTTCACTTAGCTCGCTGTCCTCAACCTCTTGCAACCGTTGTGGCCAGGCTTGGCGCTGGCGACCGCGCGACAGCGCCAGCAAGTCCGCCCAGCTGAACCCGACCCACGACGCGCGCAGCCAGATCGCCCAGTGCAGGCGATCCTGCGGATGCCATAGCGCACGGGCGCAAGCCAGCACGTCGCGCACCGCCGGCAGCGCCGCTAGCGCGTCGATATCTTGGCAGGCGTAGCGCAGACCCCGCTCACGCAGTGCTGTCAGCGCGGTTCGCAGATGCGGGCGTGCGCGCGCCAGGATGGCGACACTGCCGCCGCTGGCGACACATTCCGCGGCACGCGCGGCGACGGCCTCGGCTTCGGACACCTCGTCGGCGCAGGCGTGCAGGGCGGAGCCGGACTCATCGTCAATCTCGTTATGGGCGGCTTCACTCCCTACGGCTGCGGAGGGCGCCAGCACCGGCGCATAACCGACTTCACCGCTATCGGGGTTATCGTGAGCGGGGAAGCTGTGCTCGAAGGCGTGATTGAACCAGTCGATCAATGGCGGCGCGCTGCGAAAATTGGTCTGTAGCCGCACCGGTGTCAGCGTCAGCGGGTCCAGCCGGCAGCTTTCCCACAGGTCCAGAAACAGCCTCACTTCGGCTTTGCGGAACGCATAGATCGACTGCTGCGGATCGCCGACCAGGAACAGCGAGTGGCCGTCGCCATCCTGCCAGCCGGAAACCAGCAGACGGATCAGCCGCATCTGTGTCGATGAAGTGTCCTGCATTTCGTCGACCAGTAGATGGCGGATTTGCGTATCACGCTTGAGCAGGGCCTCGCCGTACTCGTCGGCAGCATCCGCGTCGACGCCAGCGGGGCGCAAGGCACCTAGCGCGGCCAGTGCCAGCTCGGTGAAGTCGACCTCGCCGCGCGCGGCCATGGTCAATCGCAGTTGCGCCCAGGCCTGCCGCAGCAGGCAGCGCAGCTGTGCGCGTAGTTCGGCGAGCTCGAGCGGAACCTGCGCTGGAGGGAGTTGTTGCACCGCGTGGGCGATGGCAGCTAGTGCGTCGTCGCCCTCGCGTTCGGCAAGCAGGGTCTTGATCGCCAGCGTCGGCGTTTTTTTTGCCGGAAAGCCCTGTCTGGCGTTGATGCCGCCGGCTTTACGCAGCTCGCCTGTCTTCGTGACCAGCACGATTGCAATCTGCCGGTACAGCTCGGCTTGTTCAGCGCCGGGATCGGGCCAGCTTGTCAGGGTTGCCGCCCAGTCGAGCTGCGGTGATAGGGTCGAAGCCTCGCGCAGAATGTCGATCAGTTTCTCGCAGTCTTCGCCCAATGCCTGTGTGAACCGTTGTTGCTGCTTGCAGTGCAAGGCATCGAGAATGTGCTGGTCGCGGGCGTCGTCATCCTCGTCAGTGGTTGCAACGATGGCCTCGGCCCATTGATCGCGCCGTGCCAACAGCTCGGCCAACGGCGGCAACAGCCGATCCAGACGGTTGCCGGCACACCGCAGCCAGGCCGCAGCCGCTTGACCCAGCGATGTCGCTGCCTGTTCCGACAGGGCGTCGTCGAACAATGCCAACAGCGCCTGTTGATACAGGCTGCGTGGGTCTTCACTCACGCGTGGGCGGCCACCCAGGCCCGACAGCAGCGGCAGCTCGGCGGCGATCTGGGCATTGAAGCCGTCGATGGTCAGGGCGCGCAGGCGCTCCGGATTGGCCAGCAGATTCCAGCCGCGCCTGCGGTCCTGCGCCAGCACCGCCTGCGCCAGTCGCAGGCCATGTGCATCGTGGTCGTCGAGCGGCGCGGTGCCGGATTCAGCGCGTTGCAGCAACAGTGCCAGGCGGTGGCGAATCTCGGCGGCGGCCTTGTTGGTGAAGGTGATCGCCACCACCTGTTCCGGCTGCTCGACGGTGGTCAATGCGGCCAGACAGCGCTGTACCAGCAGGCCGGTCTTGCCGGAGCCGGCGGGGGCGACGGCGATAATGTGACACGACAGGTCGAGTGCCTGTGCGCGGGCACCGGCGTCGGCGATACTCATGTGGTCTCGTCCGGGTCGGCATCGGTGCCGGTCAGCGGCAGCAGCCAGGCGTAGTAGGACTGCGAACGGAACGCCGGATCGACGCCGGCTTCGCCTGCCAGAAAACCGCGGGCGGCGGCGTCAAGCCGCTGGCTCCAGGCGCTGAGTTGCTCGTTCCAGTCGCGTTTCGGTTGAGTGTCCGGCTCGATCAACGAACTGCACCAGTTATTGGCGCTGGACAGCGCCGGATGGCCGTCCTTGAGATGCGCGAAGCCGATACCGTCGATCTGCGGCACCAACAGTTGCACCTGTGCGGACAGGGTCGCGTAGAGCGGCAGTTGCGGGTCACGCAGACGGTCTTCGCGCCAGCCTTTGGGATTGGCTTCGCGGCCGGTCTTGTAGTCGAGCACCAGATAGCGTGGGCCGGAGGCAGTGTCGACGCGATCGAGCCGGTCGATGCGCAGCGACAGCGGCAGGCCTGTCAAGGTGGTGGTCAGTGGTTCCTCGCAGGCGATGACCTCAAACGGGTCGGTGCGGCGTGACTCGTGATGCAGCCACTGGCGCAGAAGATCGTGCAGACGGGCGGATTCGAGTTGGACCATGACGGGGCCGAAATCGCGTTCAGGTAAGTGACGCGCCAGTGGTGCTCGCAGCGCACTCCAGACCCGTGCGCTCAAGGATTCAGTGTCGAGCGCGGCCAGCGCAGTGCTGTTGCGCAGCGTCTTCCACAACCGTTCGAGCGCGGTGTGGAGGATCTGCCCCTGAATCCGCGGATCAAGGCCGTGGCCAGGCTGCGGCAACGGCTCCAGGCCAAGCCGGTGGGTACAGAAGGCGAAGAACGGTGATTCGAACCAGGCGGTGAACAGCCCGGCATTGCCGCTGACATTTTCCGCTGCCGTTACCGGCGGCACGGTGTCGTTCTCAGGCAGAAACAGGGTCGGCGGTGCGGCCGCAAGTCGTTCGGTAATACTGCTGCACGTGCGGGCAGGCAGCGCTCGCCAGTTGTCGCCGAACAGCGGGGATGGCAGCAGTTCCGCACCGCGCGCATCGACTGCGGGCGCCAGGATTTGCACCTCGGCGGCTTGGGCGCAGAGGGCGGCGATTAGAAGGCGGCTGTGGGCCAGATGCGAATCCGGAGCGGCCTCAGGAATGCCTGCGGCGCGTTGTGCTTCGATGGCCAGAAAGGGCGTGGGCGCGCTGCGGCCCGGGAAAACGTTAGCGTTGGCGTCGCCGATGATCAGTAAGTCGCAGGGCAGAGCGAGCACTTCGTCCGGTGTGCCAATGGTGATCGGCTGCTCGTGCTCGACGCGGGGTTCGAAACCGTTGCGCAGCAATTCGCCCAGCCATAGACGGGCGAGGCCGATATCGACCGGGCCGAGCATGCCGTCCATCGCGCCCAGTCGCGACAGGCGTCGGCGCAATTCACGCACGCTCTGGAACACGGGCGAGGGCAGTACGGCCGTTCCCGGCCACGACAGGGCTTCGAGTCGTGCCGACAGATGCTCGGCCCAGGCGCTGGGACGGGCGCGGCGTGGTTCATTCCGCAGCGTTGCGATCAGTGCGGTGAGACGTGGCCGCAGTGCGGTGGGCGCAAGTTCGAGCAGGGTCTCCAACCGCAGACGCGGGCGACCGAGCCGGCGCAGGTCGGCGTCCAGCGATGCCGTCTGCTGGATCAAATCCAGCCATAAGACCGGCGACAACAACAGGCGAGAGACGGTATCGATCGGGTTGTTTTCAAGATTGAGTGCAAACACGGCGCCAGCCGCTTCGACCCAGGCCTGCGTGGTGAGCGCCTGCCCGCGTTCCCAGCGCCATGGCGTCCCGCGGTTGTCGCCGGCAAGACGGCGCCAGGGGGCGACCAGATCAACCAAGGCTGCGCTCAATTCCTCGCGTCTGACCTCGGTATCCGCAAGCACCACGACGATGCGTGGGGGTATCGACGCAGCACCTGCCTGCAGTCGGCTGCGGATCAGCGCAGCGATATGCTGAAATTGCTGGTCGGCGTCCGTGCACAAAAAGCGCTCTATTTCTGCAGTGCCTGGTGGCGGGTTGATGTTTTCAACAGTGCTGCGTGTCCGCAGCGCCGAAAGCAATGCCTGCGTTGCCGGTGGCTGTTGCAGGTCGAAACCGTGCAGCTTGATCCGTGCGGGCAGCGGCCAGCGCCCGTCGCGCAGGCAGGCGAGGGCGACGCTGTCGATATCCTCGCGCAGCAGCCAGCGATTGCGACGCATGCGGGCGCGCACGATCCGGCGCCAGCGTTGCCAGGCCTGCTGTTCCTCGCTGTAGGCGGGCAGCTGCCGCGGATCAATGCCGTAGCTCAGCACCAGCCGCTCGGCGCGTAGCGCTTCACGCGCGCAGGCGAGGCTGGATAACAGCTTGCGTTCGTCGCGCTCGATGACTTCCAGCCACAACGCCAGCGCCTGTGTCCCCGAGATCAGTTGTTCGACCGGCCAAGTATCCGCCCAGGTGTCGGCCGTCCATTGCCGCAAGCTGGCGATGCGTGGCGTTCGCCAAACTGCGCGGCCGGCGTGTTGTTGGTTCAGCGCGTAGTCCTCGCGCAGACAACGTGCGAGCGCGTCGCTGGCGGTAAGGATCAGTTCATCGGTCAACTCATCAGATAATCCGGCAGCGTCGTTCATGTCGCAGCCGTCGCCAGTCCGGGCGAAAGTGACTTCAGCGTTCCAGCAATGCCAATTTGTCGGGCTTGCCGTCCCATTCGGTGGCGTCGGCGGGCGGCGCTTTCTGTTCGGTCAGCACCGGCCAGGTTTTGCACAGTTCGCGGTTGAGTTCGAGGAACTGCTGCTGATCTTCCGGCACCTCGTCTTCAGCCAGAATCGCTTCTGCAGGACACTCCGGCTCGCACAGCGTGCAGTCAATACACTCCTCCGGATCGATGGCAAGCATGTTCGGACCTTCGTGGAAGCAGTCGACGGGGCAGACTTCCACGCAGTCGGTGTATTTGCACTTGATGCAGTTTTCGATGACGACAAATGTCATGGCAGACGCTGGGCGTAAATGAAGAGGCGTGATTTTAGTGCAAAACGCCGGGTCGCCACAGACCCATATGCTCAGAGTTCGTCATTCTGTTTGGTCTGATGGCGGCGATCCGCCACCGCAAGGGAGACGCTAATCGCGGGTCGCGTGGGCGATGCTGTCGATGGCGGTCCGGCACATCAAGCCAACTTCCTCGGCAGTGATGACATAAGGCGGCATCAGATAGATCACGTCGCCCAGCGGGCGCAACAGCACGCCGGTGTGTTGGTCCGCGGTCATGGCGTGGCGATAGACCCTTAATCCACGGCGTTCTGCAGGTGGATACGGCGTACGCGAGCGGCGATTGGCCACCATTTCCACGGCCAGAATCATGCCTTGCGCCCGGATTTCGGCGACGTGTGGATGCTGCAGCAACGGGCTCATGCCGTCCCACATCAATGCTGCGGTGCGGCGGTTGCGCACCATCCAGTCTTCCTGCTCAAAGATATCCAGTGTTGCCAACGCCGCGCTGCAGGCCAACGGGTTTCCACTGTAGCTGTGCGAGTGCAGGAATGCCTTGTGGCTCGCGTGGTCGTCATAGAACGCGTTGTAGACGTCGTCCGTGGTCAACACGCAGGACAGCGGCAGCGTGCCGTTCGTAAGCCCCTTGGACAGGCACATGAAGTCGCCGCCAAACGGCCGT
>CAJDTS010000022.1_pt1 | contig 19148 bp, 16 predicted proteins | sample 7389861 | NCBI WGS metagenome assembly CAJDTS01 (sample SAMEA7055659, study PRJEB34461) | soil metagenome | biome: terrestrial ecosystem; feature: Peninsula; material: soil | place: Antarctica | collected 2016 | reverse complement strand
GCTCCGAGAAGGTCGGGCCCAGCGGCAAAGACAGGCAGGCCAAGATCGGACAGTTGGCGCTGGAGAACGATCCCCGATCAAGTCGGGGACAAGCTTTTTGGCCGTTGCGCTCGTCGGACGCATGGCCCGACCATCGGCGATACGAGCGTCAAACGATGACCAACCGCAAGCACACACTACCGGTGGTCCGACAGTGTGAGATTCTGTCGCTGTCTCGCTCATCGGTGTACTACCGACGCCAGCCGGTGCCGCCGGAAGATCTGGCGTTGATGCGACGAATCGATGAATTGCATCTGGAGCTTCCGTTTGCCGGTGCGCGCATGCTGCACGATTTGCTGCGGCTGGAGAGGTTCAGGGTCGGTCGGCAGCGGATTGCCCGGCTGATGCGCCTGATCGGCATAGAAGCGCTTTACCGAAAGCCCAATACATCTCGCCGACACCCGACGCATCCGGACTACCACCAGCGTCAAACGGTGGCGGTGCGTTGCTCGTTATTTGTTCTCGCACCAACTCGCCCTACGATACGAACTGGTCGGTATGAGTACGGTGCCGTCAAGGTTGTGGCGGTTCGGTCGCCGTGCACTGCGGGCCGTTGGCGGCCGTATGGTACGGCGTGCCATTTTTATCCAAGTTCAGTTGTTGCTGAATCAATGTCTGCGTACCGTACACAACCAACTGGTTCGGATTTGCCGGTGCGGCCTTTGTGTTGGCCGGATCGGGTTGGCCAACCGAGGTGCCCGGATCGTAGTTCGGATCGTCTTGGGCGATGGCGTAAATGATGCAGCCGTTCTTGGGGCAGGCGTAATAGCTTTCGCCGTCGGCGAAGTCGGGGCAGGAGGGATCGCTCGCGCCGTTGGCGCAACTGCCGGTGGGCGAGGGCGCCACCGGGTTGGGTTCGTCCTGGGCGACGTTGAGGTACAGATAACCCGTTGCCGCATCGTAGTAGTACTTGGTGAGATCGGGCGTGCCGTCGCCCTTGGTGAGTCCGGCGACGCTGTTCGCCTTGCTTAACGTGCTGGTGTTGCCGGCTGGACATGCGCCCTTGAAGTTATTACCGCTCCAGGGGACGTTATTCACGTTCAGGCTGTCCAGATTGTTGCACACGAGCGGCGTCCAGTACTTCAGCAGTTCCGGATCGCCCTGCCAGGTGTTGCCGCCGACGTAGGATTTGTAGCCGCGGGTAATAGTGAAATTGTTCGCCGGATGCGAGCCGTCCATGTTGGTGTAGTTGATACCGAGCTGGATAAAGAACGGGTGATCGGCGCTGATGTTCCGATCCACGATATCGGCCAAGCCCAGCTCGATCCACTTCCAGACTCCGGCCTTGTGGGAATTCTGGTCCGGCGGGACCGCGGGCGCGGTGGTCACTTGCACGGTGGCCGTATAGCCGTAGCCGTTGCTCACCTTCGGTTCCCAGATGCCGAGGCCGTTGCGCCCGGTTTTCATGACCATGGTCGGGTGGTAGGTGCCGCCCTTGCCGTCGGCTACCGCATCGTCGCGCCGGAAGGTCATGTCCTGCCAGTGCGTGTTGGTGCCGCCCGGGTAGTCGCTGGGATGGGTGACTTTGTCCTTGATGAACGGATAAAGATTGGAAACCTCCAGCGTTCCCATCTCTGCCGGCGACATCAGCGAGGTATCCCGGCCTTCATAAAGCTCGTTCTGGCCGCCGCGCGACAGACACTCGTCCACCGAGTTCGAGGTCGCATTGAAGGGCAGATTGTTGAGCGAGATCGCATGGATCGGATTGGGTTGCTTTGCGGGATCGCCGGCAATGACGCCGAGGCCCGTCAGTGTGCCGTCCTCGTCTATGATCGCCGTGTTCTTGTCGCCGTCGTTGAAGTTGGTGTTGACCGAAACATCTTCGGTATAGATCTGGTGACGCAGGTTGGTGTTGTCCCACATCAGCTCTTTCGATGCGGTGCCGGTCGGATAGGCGCTCTGGTTGGACTGGAACCAGCCGAGGGCGGCGTCGCCCTCATAAGGCGCCGGCGGCCCCTTGCCGGTCGGGGTTGTGCTGTTCGCCTCGTAGCCGGCCAGAAATGCCTTGTCGGCGTCATCGAGCTGGCCGGAGAACTCATCGCCCGTGCCATTGGGATTGTCGTAATTGAAATTGACGAAACGGTCGTGGTACACGCGCACCGGGCCATCGTAGAGCATGTAGCCGAAATCGTTCCAGCTGGGCGGCGTATAACCTTGTCCGAGTTCGGAGCCGCTGTTCGGAGTGCCGTCGGGAGGCGTGTGATCAATACAGCCCAGGTGGGCGCCGGTATACAGCCCCAGTGCGTTGCCTTGCGGACACGGCCCCCAGCGCTCCACGTTGTTCCGGCTGAAACCGACGATAGTGCTGTCTTCGAGCAGATCCCACACGCCGGGCGCGTTGCCGTCTATGCCGCCGGAGGTCACCAACGAGACGTTCTCGCGATTGGAGGCGAAGCGCCCGTTCTTGATGACGAACCAGACTGGGCGCAGCCACACGCCGCGGAAGCGGTTGCGCGTTGCCGTCATGCCGTCGAGCGTCGCGACGATAGCGGGGCTGTCCTGCGTGCCGTCCTTGTGCGGGAACAATTGCCCCGAAATTACGCTGTACTCGCCTTCGCCGTAGAAGCCCGAGTAGCAGGCGTGGACCCGATTATTCTTGAACGGACCCAGCGGCTGGAACTGCAACGCTACGCTCTTGCCGTTGACCATGATCGGATTCAGCGGCGGCACCCACCAGACGCCCCGACCCACGCCCTGGCAACCTCCGATCGCGTTGCCGATCAAGGTCGTGTTGGGATTCTGGATCCAGAATCCGCTCGCCGGTTCGATATAGATCGGAGCATCCGGCGGCAGCGGCGGTGGGTTCGGCGGCGGCGGCGGGGGCGGTGCTGCAGGCGGACAAGCCGCTTCCGTTGATTGCTGATTGGGCGGCAAATATCCCACGAAACTGCCGTTGGTGCCGTATTTGGTGCAGGAGCCGTGCGTCGGCTGGTGCCAGTCGTCGGTATCGGGGATGTTGAAGCCGTCGTAACGATTGCAGGCGAAATAGATCGAACATTCGCTGTTGGTCATGTAGTCGCCGGTCCACCAGTAATCCTTGATGAGCTGATCGCGCGATATCTGTTTGTCGCCCACCGTGACCGAATGGATGTCAAAAGAATTGCTCATCGCGCCGAGACCGAGGTTGTTCTTGAATATGATGTTGCCGTCGTCGGCCTGCGCTGTGCTGTCGAGTTCCTCGTAGAAGATGTGACCGGCGATGCGCGCACACACCAGGTTCTGGATCGTCAGGTTCGCGGTGTTGTGAATCGTGATGCACTTGTTGTAGCTGTGGTCGATGCTGTCGGCGTCTATCAGGACATTTGCCGTCCCGGGGTTTGGGGCTGCGGCGATGTCGCCCACCATGTGGAAATGAATCGGATAGCTGCCGAGCTTGTCCTTGCCGAATTTAGATAGGCGCACGCCCTGGATTGCGACTTCCTTGAAGCCTGGATGGATCATGATCTCGCCGCCCCAGTGTAGGCTGTCGGCCTCGCCGGGCACGACCGAGACGAGTTCGATGTCGCGGCTGATGAGCCCGATCTCGGCGCGTTCGTCCACGCCGTAGTTCTGTTTGGCGCCGTCGCAGAAGGAGGCAGGCTCCGTTTTGCCGAGCCGGTCGGTGCAGGTGCCGGTCGAGGGTGCGGGGCTGCCGAAGTGGTAATGCTTGAGCGGCTGCATCAGCGTGACCGTGCTGCCGCCGTCGGTGTTCGATTTGACGCTTGCGATCTGCACGAACTCGCTGTCGAAGGGCGTGTAGTTGGTTGTCGCCACGACGATCCAGTTGCCGGGCTCCCAGCCTTCGAGGCCCTTGGTTACGTCGGCAGTCAGTTTGAGCGTTGTGGTGCCTGTGCTCTCTACCTTGGCGCCAGGAACCTGTGTGCCAGCCGGTTCGGCGAGCGTCGTCCAACTCACGCCGCCGCGGGTGGGTACACCCTTGGCGCCATACATGCGCAGGGTTGCGCCTGCCATGACTTCAATACCCTTATCAAAGCCCTGACACAGATCCTTGGTACCGGCAGAGTGGCGATTGCCCTGAAATTGCAGAACGACTTTGTCCCGGCTCGTAATCGGCTTGTCCGCCGAACCAAATTCCAGGACGCCGCCATCCTCGACACAAATGCTGCGCACCGGTGTTTCAATGGTTGCGAGCGGTAGGGAAACATTACGGGTGCTGCTGAATATGGCCGAAGACTTGGCCAAAGGCTGCTCATCTTCGTCGGTGACGTACAGCGTACCGCCGTTCTCTATCCTGATTTCGTCGAACGAACCTGGATTGTCGGAGGCGGGCTCCATCTCCACATTCTGGCAGCCGGGATTGGCATCCACGCCGCCGATCACCACATCGTTTTCGCTACTCACGGCACAATTTGCGATGGGCGTGAGCGTGGTCAGCGGTACCGGTGCCGTGGTGCCATTCGCCGTGGGGTCATTTCCATTGCAGCCGGCAACCAAGAGCATCAGCGCGGTTGCCAACGCGACTTGCAACCAGACCGGGAAGCGGGGTGAGTTTGAACTTGTCATTGTGGGCCTGCCTTGAGGCATAAACGCACCACCAGCTAAAGCTGGGATCCCTCCCGTAACTGTTCCATACGAAACAGCTCTTGTACGCCAGCACCAATTAGCGTACAAGAGCTAACGATGATCATCAATGCCGCCTGACCTACTCAACCATGAGGCATCCCCGTGGAGTGCCGTCTTCGACCACATAGACATCGCGTGCAGTTCAGCACATTCCAAAAGTAAAATGAGCCTGAACGATCTGGTTGTAGGGTTTCAAGGCGCTTTGTTGCGGATGCGTTGGAACCGCTTGTCGCGTTCCCGGTTGAATGGTTCTGCGGCCCGTTTGAGGGCGTTGTAGTGGAACGGGCGCAGCGTCGCCTCCAGCCCCCTAACGGCCCACCTCGGCGGGTGGCGGGAAGCTCACCGAGGTGCTGCCCCCCAGAAAAGCCCGCACCTCGGCCAGCGAGGTCAACGATTGAGTATTGAGAGTCACGATCATGCTCCAAGAATGACCGCTCAGGCTCATCTGTCGTTGGAATCACGCTTCCTCCTCCAGGCTCATGTGTCATTAAGCAAGAGGCTAGGACTTGACAATTCAAAATAGTGCGGACCTTCAACGCGGACGGCGGTTGTGTCCAGCTTTTACGCCGACATTCGCGCTTCCAGGCCGGGCCTCGAGAAATATATTTTTGTAAGGACGCGGAAATTCATTGACGTGAAAAGCCCGTGCTTGCTATAAACTTCGCTTGTCACCACGAAGTTATTCCATCGGGTGTGTGCGGCCTCCGGCCATTCGCATCGGAGCAACTTGGGTTGAGACGCCGATCATCTATTCCTGGCTATTGCCGATTACTACTCACTTTGAGGGAACTCACCTATATGAACAAATCCGAACTCATCGCAGCGGTTGCCGATAAATCCGATCTCTCCAAAGCCGACGCTGGCCGTGCGGTCGATGCGCTGATCGCGGTTGTTGGCAAGGCACTCAAGAAGAACGACAAGATTTCCGTAATCGGTTTCGGCACCTTTTCGATCCGCAAGCGCGCTGCGCGCATGGGCCGCAATCCGAAGACGGGCGCTCCGCTCAAGATCTCGGCCAGCAAGACACCGACATTCAAGGCTGGCAAGGCGCTCAAAGACGCCGTAAAATAGGCAGCTTGTTGAGAGGCTCACTCACATAGCCGTTGGCCGGTTCTGCGATGGGGTGCTTAGCTCAGTTGGTAGAGCGTCGCCCTTACAAGGCGAGGGTCGGCGGTTCGAGTCCGTCAGCACCCACCAGTTTTTAGTAACGTGGAGTGGTAGCTCAGTTGGTTAGAGTACCGGCCTGTCACGCCGGGGGTCGCGGGTTCGAGTCCCGTCCGCTCCGCCATTTTCGATAGGCGCTCAGATGGGCGCCTATTGGATTCAGGGATCCGCAGCCGCGGTCCCATCAACAGATTGACGGCAAACCGCCATGTTGCAGACTTTCCGGGATAAAATGTCCGGCCCCATCGTCTGGGGCATTATCGGTTTTCTGGTGTTGTTGTTCGCCGTCTGGGGTATCGGCGTCCAGTCTTTCGTCGGCGGTGGCTCCGATCCAACCATCGCGCAGGTCGGTGGTGTCAAGATCACGCAGTCTCAATATCGCAACGCCTACAACCGCGCTTATCAGCAGTTGGTGCAGATGATGGGTAGCGATTTCAGTCCGGACAAGGTCGATATGCCGAAATTTCGTCAGGGCGTGCTGGATGACATGCTGGGCAACACGCTGCTTGACCAGTACGCCAAGCGTGCGGGCTATCGCACCAGCGATCGTGCCGTTTACAGCTATCTGACCACGATTCCGGCATTCCAGGACGACGGTCATTTCTCTGCGACGACCTACCAGCAGGCGTTAGCCCGCAAAGGCATGAGCCCCGACCAATTCGAGAATCAGGTTCGTAGCTCCCTGCGTGTCGAACAACTGCGCAATACCGTGCTGGGCACCGCGTTGATCGTCCCCAAACAGGCACAGACGGCTTGGCAGATCGATCATCAGAGTCGTGACTTCACCAGCGTTGTGTTTGATCCGGCGCAGTACGCTTCACAGATTGAGATCGGCGACGCGCAGGTGAGACAGCGCTATGACCGTGACAAGGCCCGATATGTCGCGCCACTCAAAATAAAGGTGGCTTACCTGGAGTTGTCGCAGGACAAGCTGGCGCCGTCCACACCACCCGATCAGGATGTGTTGAAGACACTCTATGAAGCTCAGAAAGCGAACCGTTTCACGATTCCCGAGGAACGTCACGCCAGCCATATCCTGATCCCGTTCGGTGCCGACGCAGAGGCTGCGCACAAGAAGATCGAGGCGATCGCCGTGCAACTTGCGCACGGTGCGGATTTCACGAAGTTGGCCAAGGCGGATTCACAAGACCCGGGCTCCAAGGATAAAGCTGGCGACCTGGGCTGGATCAGATCGGGCATGATGGATCCGGCGTTCGAGAAGGTCTTGTTCGCATTGGCCAAGCCGGGCGACGTCAGTGCGCCGGTCAAGACCAAGTTCGGCTGGCATTTGATCAAACTCGACCAGATTCGTCCGAAACACACGTTGGCATTTGATGATCCGCAGGTGCAAAAGCAGCTGTTGCAGACTTTCGGCAGCAAGGCATCGGCAAGATTGTTTCAGGACGACTCGGACAAGCTCTCCGAGCTGGCATTCGAGAACACCGCGTCGCTGGACCCGGTCGCCAAGGCGTTGGGACTCCAAGTGCAAACCAGCGAGTGGTTGACGCGAAAAGGTAGCAGCGGCATCTTCGCCAAACAGCAGGTGTTGGACGCAGCGTTTTCGGACACAGTGCTGAAGGATGGAGAGAACAGCAAACCGATCCAGATCGGGCCAGCTGATCTGCTGGTAATCCGTAAGGCCGACGTGCAGCCGGAACACCAACAGAGTTTCGAAGACGTCAAGAACTTGATTCGTCTGCAGTTGCTGGAGGAAGCCGAGACGGCCAAAGCTAAAGCTGCAGCACAATCCCTGTTGCAGGCACTCAAAAAAGGGCAGCCTTTGGCGGCCGCGGCCAAGGCGGCCGGTGCCGGTAGTGTGACGCCGATGACGGGTGTCACGCGTCAAAAACCGTTGGACAAGGTCTTGCTGGACGCAGTATTTCGGCTGCCAAAACCGGTGGCCGGGAAATCCAGCCTGGGTTTTGTTGAACTCGGCAACGGCAAAGTTGCGGTGATCTCGCTGGATGCGCTGCATGAACCCGGTACGCAGGCACCTGGGACTAAGACGTCAGCATTCGTCACCACCGCGAGCCAACTCAACAATAGTCTCGCCGGCGCTGAATTTGAAGCCTACCGGGACTACATGAAGAGCCGGATCACGGTCGAGATGGACGCCGCACCGCAAACAGGCGACGCTCAGAATCCGAACCAGTAAATGGGCTTCAGACCTCGTCGAGGCTCATGCCCATGATGCTGAAACCGGCGTCGACATGGATAATCTCGCCGGTGATTCCGGAGGCTAGATCCGAGCTGAGGAAAGCAGCGGCGTTGCCGACTTCCTCGATGCTGACATTGCGGCGCAACGCAGAGCCTCTCTCGGCATGGCCGAGCATGCTGCGGAAGCCCCGGATTCCGGCTGCCGCCAGGGTTTTGATCGGCCCCGCCGAAATGGCGTTGACACGAATTTTCTCAGGCCCCAGCTCGGCGGCCATGTAGCGTACATTGGCTTCCAGGCTGGCCTTGGCCGGACCCATCACGTTATAGCGGGGAATGGCGCGCTCTGCGCCAAGGTAAGTCAGGCTGAGCAGGCTGCCACCGCGCGCCTGCATCAGGGGCCGCGCTGCCTTGCCCAGAGCGGCGAAGGAGTAAGCGCTGATATCGTGGGTCATGGCGAAGCCTTCGCGCGTCACGGACTCCAAATAGCCTCCGGCCAGGAGCTCGCGCGGGGCGAAGCCGATCGAGTGGATGACGATATCGACGCCCTGCCATTGCTGTTGCAGGGTACTGAACACCGATGCGATCTCGTCATCGCGGGTGACGTCCAGCGGCAGGACGATGGACGACTGACAGTCGTGCGCAAATTCCTCGACGCGGGATTTGAGTTTGTTGCCCTGATAGGTGAACGCCAGTTCGGCACCCTCGCGGTGCATCGCTTCGGCGATACCGGTGGCGATGGAGCGTTCGCTGGCAACGCCGGTGACCAATGCGCGCTTGCCGTTTAAAAATCCCATGTCTGTACTTTCCTGTTGATTATGAGAGTGGCACGAAATGAATCGGGTAATTGGGGTAGGTGAACGGCGGCACGTTCTTGACGCCGGAATTCAGCAGTGTGATACGCGCAATCACCCCCTGTTCGAGCTGGCGATCACCAAGATCACTATAGACCAGATGACAGTCGCTGACGTGTCCGTCCGGGACAATGGTCAAGCTGACCACGACTTCGCCTTGTTCGTTGGGGGACTGGCGTAGCGCCCGGTTATACAGTGGGCGGTTTCAAGGTCCATGCGCAACATAATCAATGAACCGTGCCGTCGCTTGCTTGTGCAAGCCAAAGATGTTCGTTGTACACCTGCAGCGGGGTTCGAAAAGCATGGCAGCTTGAGCTGCGCAACTTCCGCATCTTTGGGGCGGCCTGTGCTGCTGAACGCGCCGGCTCTCTCAGATTCAGCCTCACGCTTCCAGCGCGTAAGCCAATCCGCTCCGACGCCCAACTCGCGTGCAATCTGGGCGCAGCTCACCCCAGGATGGCGAGCCTGCTCAACGGCGCCTTGATTGAATGCTGTGCTGTACTTCCTTCGCTTCGACAGGAACACTCCTTGCGGCTATTTTCGGCCTTCTTGAAAGTGTCCGCGATTTTGGGGCAGAACCCTGTAGATCGCATAAACGTATTTTGGAGTACACGAAGTGGTCGAGTTTCCGCGTAGGACGTAAATTTCTGCTGATGTTTTACTCACTTTTAAGTTATCCACAGAAAGTCCGGCAGACTGCTAGCAAATAGAGGGGAGGGGCAGACGCCGGTCCAACCGGTTGTCGTGACCATTAGACGGGCGGTGGGTGATAGCCGTCCTTCCATTGCCGCAGCGCCGCGAAAACGCGGTCTGCGGTGCCCGGATCGCGTCCGACATGGCGGCCAACAGCATCGCGCACCGCAGTTTCGGCGCTGCGCAGAAAAGGATTGATGCAGCGCTCGCGTTCAATCGTGCTGGGCAGGCTGGGGCGGTTGGCTTTGCGCCACCCGCGCACTTCGTGGAGTGCCGCTTCGATGGCTGCATTGCTGGGCTCCACGGTCTGCGCAAACTGCAGGTTGGCGAGGGTGTATTCGTGCCCGCAATAGACCGCCGTTGAAGCGGGCAGCGCCGCAAGCCGTTGCAGAGAGTCGAGCATCTGCTGTGGAGAACCCTCGAACAGACGGCCGCAACCGGCGCTGAACAGCGTATCGCCGCAGAACAGCAAGCCCGGTGCGGGTTGCGCCGCGTGATAGGCGATGTGACCCAGCGTATGACCGGGAATGGCCAGTACATCAAGCCGCAGTTGCGGCGCGGACAACTCGACACGGTCCCCGTCGGACAGCAGATGATCCAGACTGCCGATCTTGTCCGACTCTGCTGCAGGACCGTAGATCTGTGCGCCGGTTGCGGCCTTCAAGGCCGGCGCCCCGGCGACGTGATCGGAGTGATGGTGCGTCAGCAGGATGGTGCGCAATCGCAGGTTGCGTGCCTGTAGCGTCTCGCGCACCGGTGCGGCGTCGCCGGGATCGACCGCGATGGCGTCGCGGCCGTCGTGAATCAACCACACATAGTTATCGGAAAACGCCGGCAGCGCCTCGATCCGCAGTTCGTAATTGTGTTGTGGAGGTATCATCTATGCATCTTGGCAAGCGACGAACGGAATCGTCAATGATGAACCTACATTTCGGACGCCATGGAGGCCGTCCATTGAGCCGTGACAGCCTGTTGCAATGGCAGCGCAGTGTGCGCGGCCAGCGACTGTTGGCGTTGGAGGAACGCGAACTCAAACAAGTCCTGCCGGACATGTTCGGTCGGCATATCCTGCAGATCGGCCAGTGGGACCAAGATCAACGCCTATTGTCTTCGACCGCAATGCTGCATTGCGCGGTATTGGGTGCCAACAGCGGCCTCGATGCACAGGCCCTGATCGATTATGAACAGCTGCCGATTATGAGCAAGACGGTCGACGCCGTCATCCTGCCGCATACTTTGGAATTCGTGCGTTCTCCACACACCTTGTTGCGTGAAGCCAGCCGCATTCTCACTGATCGTGGCTGGCTGGTAATCCTGGGCTTCAATCCCTGGAGCTTGTGGGGTCTGCGTGAACGACTGGGGCTACGTCACCGCGCGTTTCCCGCCGGTGCGCGGTACTATGGCGTCGGTCGACTCTGCGACTGGTTGGCGTTGCTGGATCTCGAAACTACCGCGGTCAGCCGCTTCGGCAGCGGGTTCCCGTGGAGTCCACTGCGCAGTCTAGGCGACCCCTGGAGCCTTGGCACGCTGGCGGCACCGTTGCTGTCGAACTATCTGCTGGTGGCCAAGAAGCGCGTTATCCCGATCAACCGGATCGGGCTGGCGCAACGCGCACCGGTTCGAAGATTGCTGGGGCGCCCCCTGTCCGTGTCTGGCGCGCGCGTGGAGCATCCGTGAAGGCGGTTGTCATTCATACCGATGGCGCCTGTCGCGGCAATCCGGGACCGGGCGGCTGGGGCGTTTTGCTGGAATGTAACGGACAGGACAAAACCCTCTGCGGCGGTGAGGCTGACACCACCAATAACCGCATGGAACTGACCGCCGCCATCATGGCGCTGGAAGCGCTGCGCCAGCCTTGCGAGGTGACGCTCCATACTGACTCCACCTACGTCAAGCAGGGGCTGACCGAGTGGCTGCCGGGCTGGCGCGCGCGGGGTTGGTTGACCGCCTCCAGAAAGCCGGTCAAGAATCAGGATCTGTGGCGACGGCTGGATGCTGCCGCTACACGCCATCGTATCGACTGGCGCTGGATCAAGGGGCATGCGGGACATCCTGGCAATGAAGCCGCTGACCGGCTAGCCAATCAGGGTTTGGAGCAGAAATTGGAAAATGATAAAACGTGAGTCGGCAGATCGTCCTCGACACCGAAACCACCGGTCTGGAAGTCGAACAAGGTCACCGCATCATCGAGATCGGTTGCGTTGAACTGCGTGATCGCCGTGTAACCGGAAACCCGTTTCACCATTACCTGAATCCGGATCGATCCGTCGACGCCGGGGCAGTCGATGTGCACGGCATCGGCAACGAGCAGCTGGCCGACAAGCCGCGATTTGCCGACATTGCCGATGAGCTGGTTGCCTATCTGCGGGATGCCGAACTGATCATCCACAACGCCGGCTTCGACGTTGGTTTTCTCGATGCCGAGCTTCAGCGTGCCCGACGGCCGGAGCGCATCGCCACATTGTGCAAGGTGACGGACACGCTGCCGCTGGCGCGGCGTCTGCATCCTGGCGGGCGTGCCAGTCTCGACGCGCTGTGCAAGCGTTATGCGGTGGATAACTCCAACCGCGAGTTGCACGGCGCACTACTCGACGCCCGCCTGCTCGCAGACGTTTATCTGGGCATGACTGGCGGACAGTCGAAATTATTGTTGGAGAGAGATAGCGACAGCGCCAAGAACAATGTCTTGAATCGTGTCGTCAATCAACTGGGTGAATCCTGCAAACGGCCCTTGCAGGTCGTTCGCGCCGACGTCGGTGAACTACTCAGGCACCAGCAACGTCTGGCTGGAATTGCCGACAAGGCCGGACGGTGCCTGTGGTCCAATGATCTGAAGCTATGATGACGCGGGGCAAGTGATTCTTGATGCTTCCTGTAATCAGAGGCACCTTTCAACTTTTGCGTGCCAGTGCGGTGATGACTTCGAAGTAGGGCGGACGTTGTTCTCGGGAAGTTACGCGGCATGTTTCGACTTCCAGCCCGGCCTTGCGCAACTGCGTGTCGAGGACATGCGGGCGGATACCGAGATTGAGATGGTCATAGGCCTGCATTGCCGCCTCATGACGGTGTGTTTTGAGCGTCGCCACAATCAAACGTCCACCCGAGCGCAGCAGCCGTGAGCAGGCTGCCAGCACCCGCGCCGGTTGATCCGTGAACGACAGCGCGTGCATCAAAAAGATGTGATCGAAACTCTCGGCGGCAAATGGTAGGTTGTGCATATCGGCCCGACACAGGCTGATTTGGCGTCGATGCCGCAGGCGCTTGTGGGCCGCCGCCAGAACCTTGGCGCTGATATCCACACACATGATCGAGCGGGCGTGATCGTGCAGCAGTTCGGCCAGTACGCCGTCGCCCGACGCCAGATCGAGTACATCGCCCAAATCGAGCAGGCCGATCAGGGCGTGCGCGGTCGCCTCCCAGGTTCGTCCCGGCGAATAATGCCGTTCCATGCGTCCGGCAACGGTCTCCGCCCAAGTCAGATTCGATTTGCGTGCCCGGATCACTTGCTCGGCGTGCTCACGGTCGAGTTGCGCCTGGGTGTCGGCAATGCGATCACGCATCAGTTGCCATAACTCCCCAGCATCGCCGGTCTGTTCCGCAATGCTGTATTGACCTGCGACCGCGCCGGTACTGCGCTGTGTCGCGACCAAGCCGGCGCGAACCAGCTTGGCCAGATGGGTCGACACGCGACTCTGCGCCAAACCGGTGATTTCGGTGAGTTCCGCCACTGACAATGGATAGCGTTCCAACAGCAGCAACAAACGTAGACGGCTGGTGTCGGCCAACAGCCGGCACAGCTCGGTACCCTGATCGAGACTGAGTTTCATCGGATATCTGAAATTGGCAAAAGAATGCCGACGGCAGCGATGCCGACGGCTGATATAGTCACGATCGTGGTTGGCTACTCAGCGCAGTTTCAGAGTTTTACCGGCCGGAGCCACTGTAGCACCTGCAACTTTGTTGGCCGCTTTCTTGGCGCGACTGGTGACACGGCTGACGCGTGAGTTGGATGAGGGAGCCAGTGTGCTGATGCTTTCGGCTGCAACTGCCATACTTCTGCGTGCCGTACCCCGCGCTTTTTTGGGCGCGCTTTTCACAGTTTTCACGGCGGTCTTGCGGAGCGTTTTCGCAGTGCTGCTGGTTTGTTTCTTGACAGTCTTGACGGCCTTCTTTGCACTTTTCTTGCCGCTTTTGGCGGCCTTGCGCGCTGAATCCCGCACTTTGGTGACCGCCTTGCGCGCCCGCTTCGTAGTGCGCTCGATCTCTGCGCTGGAGACTTTGCCACCCTTGAGGTTTTTCTGCATCAACTTGGTGAGTTCCAGTCGCGTCTCGGCGACGATCTCCAAGGCTTCTCGGGCACTGGCGATAATGCGGTTAGCCGCCTCTTGCAACACGTCGATCTGTTTGCTGGTGACACTCTTGAGGCTGTCGCTGCGCTTGACTTTTTTGAGCGAATCGAGGGCTGCGCGGTAGGTGTCGTTGAGTGCCTTGAGCTCATGGTCGGCAACACGCTGCACGCCCTGATAGACGATCTTGTTGGCTGCAACAACCATATCCAGCGAATCCTTACGTAGATCTTCCAGTTGCGTGCAAATCTGATCAATTTTGTTCGTAACAGCCATGTTCATCTCCCGCGTTGGTGTTTACCAAGAATACGACACAGCTGTCGTATACTAGACGTTGGAGAAAAGCAGTGTCAAAACCTGATTCAGCCACCGCTTGCAACATGGCCTGTACGCGGCGGACGATGGCCGCCACCGCCGCCACTTTTTGAAAACGGCCAGGGGAGTGCGGGCACGTACTGAACAGCGGGGACCGTGATCGAGCATTAAGGGCCCTTCTAGAAATCCAGCGTGGCCTTGCCATAATTCGACGATCTCCGATTTTTGAAGTCACGGTCGATATTCGATATGAAACGAGTCGAGACTTGCTTGATTTCTGTCCATGCTCGCCGCTTGCTTCCACAGACCCGGCTGGGAATCCGGCCGTCAGCCGCGCTTGCTGCGCCTTCGGCCGATAGGCGCTGTCGGCGTAGATCGGGCGCTTGTGACGACCGGCACGGGTGTGTTGATCCCAACACGCCGAAGACCGGGCTGTCGTGGACTGCGGCATCGGTTACCCGGTAGCGCTGCACCCGCTTGTGCGCCTGATCGGCGTTGCCTTCGCGGCTGTTGCGTTGCCGGGGACTTCAACAAAGTCCGCGCTAGTCCGCTGTCCGGTGCAGGCTGCATAGCCTTGTTCGGCCAGCTGCGGGTGAAAGTGGTCAAACAGGACCTGCACCCGGTTCAGGTGCTTGAGCCGTTTCTGGAATAACCAGACGGTCTTGCAGTCCGGCACCCGGTTGAGCCCGGAACGAAACGCTTCCCAATCGATCCGTGCTTTCAGTTCTATCAGTGGATCGCCCATCTGGGCCCGCTGAGTTGTGCGTTCCCTGATATCAAAAAGCCAGGTTACCGGTGTCGTTTCATGGTCTGCGTACGCGGTTTGTAATGATTCGCCCTTCGATTACTCAAACGGTGCTGAATCGCGCGATTAACCTCAATTTTGATGGATTTTCAGAGGTGCCCTTGAGAGTAACGACCCTTCTCAAAGGGACGCCTGCCGGCTCATGAGTTGGAGAAGATTTTGCGTTGTTCTGTCTCGACCGGACGTATATTATCGTCACATACAGTCCATACTTTGTCGTATTCGTCAGGCGCGGGCTGTGACGCTATGCGGCAGCGAGCCGATTTCAGCAAGCCAAGGAAATTAAATCATGTTTGAAGGACAATCCTTACAGCTGCGTCAACTCGATGAAGGACTGGTCGAACTGTGCTTCGATCGAGAGCAAGACGCGATCAATAAATTCGATGCGCGGACCGTCGATGAACTGCGGCAGGCGGGTGCCGAGTTGGCCCAAGCCAAGGGTGTCAAGGGTCTGCTGGTGACCAGCGCCAAGGCCGGCTTCATCGTCGGTGCGGATATCACCGAGTTCGGCAAGAATTTCGCGCTGTCCGAGGAAGAGATCGCCAGTTGGGGGCTGCAGGCCAACCAGGTGTTCTCAGCGATCGAGGATCTGCCGTTTCCCAGCGTTACCGCAATCAACGGCATCGCCCTGGGCGGCGGTTTCGAGATGTGTTTGACGACGGACTATCGGGTGATGTCGACACAGGCGCAGGTGGGTTTGCCGGAAACCAAGCTGGGCATCTTTCCCGGTTTCGGCGGCACCGTGCGTTTGCCGCGTCTGATCGGTGCCGACAATGCGATCGAATGGATCGCCGGCGGGACTTCCAACAAGCCCGATGTGGCGCTGAAGATGCATGCGGTGGATGCCGTGGTGGCACCGGAGAAGCTCAAGGAAGCCGCGCTGTCCCTGCTCAAGCTGGCGATCGACGGCAAGCTCGACTGGCAAGCCCGGCGCGCGCAGAAGAAAGGGCCGCTCCAGCTCAACCCGATCGAATCAACCATGGTGTTCGAGACCGCCAAGGGCTTCATCGCCGGCAAGGCCGGCAAGAACTATCCAGCGCCGATGGCGGCGGTCAACGCGATCCAGAAGGCGGCTACGAAGTCGCGCGACGACGCGCTGAAGATCGAATCACAGTTCTTCGCCAAGGTCGCCAAGACTCCTCAGGCCGACGCCTTGATCGGCCTGTTCATGAACGATCAGTTGTTGAAGAAGAAGGCCAAGGCTGCGGCCAAGTTGGCGCGACCGATCCGTCAGGCGGCGGTGCTGGGCGCCGGCATCATGGGCGGCGGCATCGCCTATCAAAGCGCGTCGAAAGGCACGCCGATCCTGATGAAGGACATCGTCGAAAAGCAGATCGAACTGGGGCTGTCGGAGGCCAACAAGCTGCTGATCGACCAGATCAAGCGCGGCAGGATGACTCCCGAGAAGATGGGCGAGGTGCTGTCGCGCATCCGACCAACGCTGCACTACGGCGATTTCGACAGGGTAGACATCGTGGTCGAGGCGGTGGTCGAGAATCCCAAGATCAAGAAATCAGTGTTGGCGGAAGTCGAAAAAGTAGTCGGTGAGAACACCATCATCGCCTCCAATACCAGCTCGATTTCGATCGATACGCTGGCGGACGCGGTACAGCGTCCGGCCAATTTCCTCGGCATGCATTTCTTCAATCCGGTGCACCGCATGCCGCTGGTTGAGGTGATCTATGGCGAGAAGACCGGTAAGGACGCCATCGCCACCGTCTCCGCCTATGCCAGCGCCATGGGCAAGACGCCCATCGTGGTCAAGAATTGCCCCGGCTTTCTGGTCAACCGCATCCTGTTCCCGTACTTCGGTGGCTGGTCGGCACTGCTGCGCGATGGCGCCGACTACCTCAAGATCGACAAGGTGATGGAAGGCTTCGGCTGGCCGATGGGTCCGGCCTATCTGCAGGATGTGGTCGGCATCGATACTTCCCATCACGTCGGCGACGTGCTGGCCGAAGGTTACCCGGACCGCATGGGCCACGACTTCCGTACTGCACTGGACGTGATGTTCGACAAGCAGCGTTACGGTCAGAAGAACGGCATCGGTTTCTACAGCTACGTGCTGGACAAGAAGGGCAAGCTGAAGAAAACTGTCACCGAGGACACGGCGGGGTTGATCGCCGAAGTGCAGCCGAACGGCCAGAAGAGTTTCAATGACGAAGAAATCATCGACCGTCTGATGGTTCCGATGATTATTGAGGCCGCGCGCTGCCTGGAGGAAAGCATCGTCGAGACGCCGGCCGAGGCCGACATGGGCCTGATTCTCGGCGTCGGCTTTCCGCCATTCCGCGGCGGTGCCTTGAAATATGCCGACACCGTTGGTCTCAAGATCATCGTCGAGAAAGCCGCCCACTACGCTGATCTCGGCAAACTGTATGAAGCCACCGACACCATGAAGGACATGGCTGCCGCGGGCAAGCGCTACTACCCGCAGTAATGCGCGCCACGACTATTCTGGAGAATGACTAATGACTGAAGTCGTAATCGTTGACGCCGTGCGCACCCCGATGGGGCGTTCCAAAGGCGGCGCATTTCGCAACGTGCGGGCGGAGAATCTGTCCGCTGCTCTGATCAAAGCGCTCCTTGAACGCAACCCGGCGGTCAAACCGAACGAGATCGAGGACGTGATCTGGGGGTGCGTGCAACAGACCCTGGAACAGGGCTTCAACATCGCCCGCCAGATCGCGTTGCTGGCCGGGTTGCCGCACGAAGTATCGGCCCAGACCGTCAACCGTCTGTGCGGTTCGTCGATGACCGCGATTCATGCGGCGGTGGGCGCGATCAAGGCTGGCATCGGCGATCTTTACCTCTGCGGCGGTGTCGAGCACATGGGTCATATTCCGATGACGCACGGCTTCGACGGTAATCCCGAACTCAGCCTGAACACCGCCAAGGCTGCGGCGTCGATGGGATTAACCGCCGAGATGCTGGCGACCATGTTCCAGATTTCGCGCCTGCGCCAGGATGAGTTTGCGCTGGCCAGCCACCAACGCGCCTACAAGGCGTGGAAAAACGGAGAGTACAAGAACGAGATGATTCCGCTGATGGGGCACGACGCCGATGGCGTACCGATTCTGGTCGACTTCGACGAAGTCGTGCGTCCCGACGCCAACCTCGAAGATCTGGCCAAACTGCGTCCGGCCTTCAATCCCAAAGGATCGGTGACAGCCGGCAACAGCTCGGCACTCTCCGACGGTGCTTCCGCCTGTCTGGTGATGTCGTCCGACAAGGCCAAGGCGTTGGGTTTGAAACCGATGGTGCGCATCGTGGCGATGGCATCCGCAGGTTGTGATCCGTCGGTGATGGGCCGGGGCCCGGTGCCAGCGACGCATAAGGTACTCAAACGCGCCGGCATGTCGCTCAAGGACATCGACTACATCGAGTTGAATGAGGCGTTCTCTGCGCAATCTCTGGCAGTGTTGACGGAACTCAATCTGCTCGATCGGATGGATCACATCAATATCAGAGGCGGCGCCATCGCGCTTGGCCATCCTTTGGGCTGTACAGGCGCGCGCATCGTCGGCGCGCTCGCCCACGTGCTGCAAGACAAGGATGCGCAGTTTGGTCTCGCTACCATGTGCATCGGCATGGGGCAGGGCGTGGCGACCGTCATCGAACGTCTGCACTGATCGGGCAGACCTGCGCGGTACGAAAACACCCCCGGCACGCCGGGGGTGTTGGGTTATTGTCTGCCAGTCTGCGGAGTACCGAAATGCTGTTCAGTGGCGCCAGTGATGGCGCCTGTCGTGACTATGATCTCTGTGCCGGGCGTAAGCGTGATAATCGTCGCGATAAAACCGTTCGTGGCGGCGCCAGCCGTTGCGGTAGTGGACGACGCGCGGCGCGTAGTACGTGCGCGGAGTGGGCGCGTAGTAAACACGCGGTGACGGCGTATAGACCACTGTCGGTGGCGGGGCATACAGCGGTGCGGACAAACCGCCCAGATTCAGACCGAGAAACACGTCAGTGTGGGCGAAAGCGGCGCTTGGCGCGAGCAACAGGAGTGACAGAGCGGCGCTCAACGACAGTATTCCGCGTTGGATGTTTTTGCGTTTCGGGGTGTTGCTCGTCATTGCGATACCTCCTGTTCATTCGTGACTTTGCAATCGATGACTCAGTTTCGCAGGCGACGGTTAACTCAGGCTTAACGTCGACGTTCATGACGTCAAAATGAACCGCGCGCTGCACCCTCGGCTAACCCCGCTTGAGCGC
>CAJDTS010000036.1_pt1 | contig 19252 bp, 18 predicted proteins | sample 7389861 | NCBI WGS metagenome assembly CAJDTS01 (sample SAMEA7055659, study PRJEB34461) | soil metagenome | biome: terrestrial ecosystem; feature: Peninsula; material: soil | place: Antarctica | collected 2016 | reverse complement strand
GATGGATAGGTGTACGGGGACGACGCGTGCCAATACGCATCATCTCACCACAAAAATTTGACGCCGAATTGTCGCGGCGCCCGATCAAAACCCGTGAATCGACAATTGCGGCATGACTGCGTACCATTACAACACACCATAACACCAGAAGTCTCCATGGCTACCATGTCGGTTCGCTCCACTTACGCGCTCGATCCCGAAACAGCACAAATCATCAAACGTCTTGCAGGCGATTGGGGGGTGTCGCAGGCGGAGGTCATCCGGCGCGCCGTGCGCGAAAGCTCGACGCAACCGAAAACCATCGCTTTGTCTCCGGCCGAGGTCATTGACCATTATCGTTCGCAGGCGCTGCCGCGGAACCCACAGCAGACGCGGACGTTGATACGCAAACTCAGAGCCGAGCGCCAACAGGACGATAAACGACGGACGCAGGCGCACCATCGATGATCCATCTGGACACGAACGCGTTGATTGCGCTGCCGCTGTGGGCGAGGCAGGAACACCCGGTCATCGCACGGATTGTCGCGGGTGAGGCGTGTGCGGTGTGCACGGTGGTGTGGTACGAGTTTTTGATCGGTCCGGTGGATTCGAATGAAGTGCGGTTGGCACATGCCTTCATTCGCGGCACAGTCGTGGCTGTGGAGGCGGCTGACGCACGTCTGGCAGCCGGTTTGTTCAACGACGCCGGCCGGCGTCGCACGCTGAAGACTGATGCCCTGATCGCCGCCTGCGCCATTCGCGCAGGTGCTGAGTTTCTGACGCTGAACGTGGAGGACTTCGAGCCGTTTGTGGGTCACGGTCTGCGGTTGGCAGACGCGGGGAGTAACTGAGTCCGGTTCCACGTAGCGGGGCCTGGATGTTATGGAATTGCATCCCCGGCTGCACGCTGACTCAGGTGTCGTGCCGGTAGGTCAGGTTGGTGATCTGCTCGGAGATCAGGCCGATCAGGAAGATGATGACGGCGGCGCTGAACAGCAGCACGCTCACGTTGGTGAAGCGGTGTCCGTGGACGAAGGTGTAGACGTAATAGCCAAGGCCAAGCAGGAAGAAGACGGCGCTGGCGGGTACGAACAGTTTCAGCGGCGAGTACAGGGTGGCGATCTTGAAGATGATGAGCAGAAAGCGGAGACCGTCGCGCAGCGGGCGAATGTGGCTCTTGCCGACGCGCGCAGCGACCTCGATCGGCTCGTAGGCGACGGCGTAGGCGCTGCGGAAGAACGCCATGGTGGTAGTGGTGGGATAAGAGAAGCCGTTCGGCAGCAGGTGCAGGAATTCGCGGAATTTGTCGGCGCGCACGGCGCGGAAGCCGGAGGTGAGATCGGCCACGGTGTGGCCGATCATCCAGCTGGCGAGACGGTTGTAGATGCCGTTAGCGAGGCCGCGGTGGACGCCGGCCTGGCCGGACCAGCCGCGGGCGCCGACGGCCATGTCGTAGCCTTGATCCAGACGTGCCACCAGGCGCGGGATGTCGGCTGGATCGTGCTGGCCGTCGGCGTCCATGAACACCAGCACGTCGCCGGTAGCGGCGCGGGCGCCGCGTTTGATGGCGGCGCCGTTGCCCATCGAATAGGGCGCGCTGAGACAGTTGACGCCAGCACTTCGGCAGAATGCGCGGGTATCGTCGCTGGAGCCGTCGTCGACGACGATGATCTCCGCTTGCGGCTGGAGGTCGACGAGGCGCGGCAGCAGCTCGCGCAGCGCCGGCAGTTCGTTCTTGGCCGGCAGGATGATGCTGATCAAGGGAGCCTTTGTGGTATGCGGATGTCGGGGGCAGAGGTTCTGCGGGTTCCTGATTCTGATCGATTCTACCGGCTTCGGTCGCGGTCTTGGGAAAAGCACACCATTGACGTCGTCCGCTCGCGCATAATAGTTTGGTATCTGGTGAAGATAACCCGGTTCTAAGTCAACATGGCCCTGAGTCCCAATCCTTCCGTTCCCGTAGCGCCGCTCACCGGGCTGGCGCGACGGCTGGTGAGCGATGCTCTGCTGACCGAAGCGCTCATGCGCGAAACCCAGGCTGAAGCGGTGCACGCCAACCGGCCGCTGGTCACGCAACTGGTCGAGTCGAAGTTGATCTCGCCGGTGGCGCTGGCAATGGCGGCAGCCAAGGAATTCGGCGTGCCGCTGGCCGATATCAACGTGTTTGAAATCGACATTGCGCCCTACCAGAAAATCACCGAGCGGCTGATCCGCACACAGCACGCTCTGCCGCTGTTTCGCCGCGGCCGTCGTCTGTACATCGCGGTTTCCGATCCGACCAATCTGCAGGCGCTGGACGAGTTCAAGTTCGCGACGGATTTGAGCACCGATGCCGTGTTGGTCGAGGAAGACAAGCTGGGCCGCGCGATCGAGGCGGTGATCACGCAGTTGCAATCGGACAGCCTCGGCATGGACGATGCCGACCTCGACAAGCTGGAGGTGGCCAGCGCCGAGGACGCCGACAAAGCCGCCGAGCCGGAACGTACGGACGCCGAGGACGCGCCGATCGTGCGCTACGTTAACAAGATCCTGCTGGATGCGATCAACCGCGGTGCGTCCGATGTGCACTTCGAGCCTTACGAGAAGAAATACCGCATCCGCTACCGCATCGACGGGGTGTTGATGGGAATCGCCTCGCCGCCGGTGCCGATGGGTATCCGCATCGCGGCGCGCGTGAAGGTGATGGCGCGGCTGGATCTGGCGGAACGCCGGGTGCCCCAGGATGGCCGCATCAAGTTGAAGCTATCCAGGAACAAGGGGATCGATTTTCGCGTCAGTACCTGCCCGACGCTGTGGGGCGAGAAGATCGTCACCCGTATTCTCGACGCTTCCAGCGCCATGCTCGGCATCGAGGCGTTGGGCTACGAGCCGGAACAAAAGGCCAAGTACCTGCACGCGCTGGCCAAGCCTCAGGGCATGATTCTGTTCACCGGGCCAACCGGCTCGGGCAAGACGGTGTCGATGTACACCGGCCTCAACATTCTCAACACCGACGGCGTCAATATTTCCACTGCCGAAGACCCGGCGGAAATCAATCTGGCGGGCGTCAACCAGGTCAACATCAACCCCAAGGTCGGACTAACGTTTGCCGCGGCACTGAAGTCGTTCCTGCGTCAGGACCCGGACATCATCATGGTCGGCGAGGTGCGCGACCTGGAAACCGCGGAGATCGCTATCAAGGCGGCGCAAACCGGCCATCTGGTGCTATCGACGCTGCACACCAACGACGCGCCGCAGACGCTAACCCGTCTACTCAACATGGGGGTACCGGCCTACAACATCGCCTCTTCGGTGACGCTGATCATCGCCCAGCGGCTGGCGCGCAAGCTGTGTCTGTTCTGCCGCATACCGGCCGACATTCCGCGCGAGGAGCTGCTCCGCGAGGGCTTCCGTAAAGAAGAGTTGGGGGAACTGGTGCTCTACAAGGCGGTGGGGTGCGACCAGTGCTTCAACGGCTACAAGGGCCGTACCGGCATCTATCAGGTGATGGAAATCTCCGACGCCATCGGCCGCATCATTATGCAGGGCGGCAACGCCATCCAGATCGCCGATCAGGCCGCCAAGGAAGGTGTGGCCGACCTGCGTGAATCGGCGTTGCGCAAAGTCCGTGCGGGCCTGCTCGACCTCACCGAAGCCAACCGCATCACGGTCGATTAGGCTATTCTCGGCGAAGGCTTGGCGAAAGAGTTGAGGCGAGGAAGAAGACCATGGCCACTGCGGCAATCAAGGAACACATTTTCGACTGGGAAGGGACTGACCGCAGGGGCACGCGCGTCAATGGTCAAAGCACCGGCATCAGCGAGAGCACGGTCAAGCTTCACCTGCGCAAGCAGGGCATCAACCCGATCCGGGTGCGCCGGAAATCCGCACTGTTCGGCGCGCGCAAGAGCAAGATCAAAGGCCAGGACATCGCCATCTTCAGCCGCCAACTGGCGACCATGATGGACGCCGGCGTGCCGCTGGTGCAGGCGCTGGAAATCATCAGCCGCGGCCACGCCAACCCGGCGATGGGCGATATGGTGTTCGGCATCAAGACCAACATCGAGAGCGGCGGCTCGCTGGCCGAAAGCCTGGCCCGGTATCCACGCTATTTCGACGATCTCTACGTGAACCTGGTCGACGCTGGCGAGCGCTCCGGCGCGCTGGAGACACTGCTGGAAAAGATCGCCGATTACAAGGAAAAAACAGAATCAATCAAGAAAAAGGTCAAAAAGGCACTAACTTATCCGGCCGCGGTCGTCGTGGTGGCGTTCATCGTCACCGGCATCCTGTTGTACTTCGTGGTACCGGAATTCGCGGCGCTGTTCGTGGGCTTCGGCGCCGATCTTCCGGCATTCACCAAGATGGTGGTGGGACTGTCCGATTTCGTGCGCGACAAGTGGTGGGTCATCGCTCTGGTGATGGTGGGCGGCGGGATTTGGTTCAGCGAGGGCTACAAGCGCTCGCGTAAGTTCCGCCGCTTTCTCGACCGCGTGATGCTGAAGCTACCGGTGGTGGGCGACATCGTCTACAAGTCCGCGGTGGCGCGTTTTGCCCGGACCCTATCGACCATGTTTGCGGCAGGGGTGCCGTTGGTGGACGCGCTGGAGTCCGTTGCTCGCGCCGCCGGCAATATCGTCTTCACCGAGGCGATTCTGAAGATGCGCGATCAGGTCTCCACCGGCCAGCAGTTGCAGCTGACCATGCAACAGTCCGGCCTGTTCCCGGCGATGGCGACGCAGATGGTGGCGATCGGCGAGGAGTCCGGCTCGCTCGATACGATGTGCTCCAAGGTCGCCGATTTCTATGAGGAGGAAGTCGACCACAAGGTCGACAATCTCTCCACCCTGCTGGAGCCGATGATCATGGTGATTCTTGGCGTTCTGGTCGGTGGGCTGGTGGTCGCCATGTATCTACCGATCTTCAAGCTCGGCGAGGCGATCTGAACGGATGAGTTTAATCCAGGAGCTGGCCAGCAGCTCCGATCTGCTACTGGTGATGATCGCCGTGCTCGGTCTGCTGATCGGCAGCTTTCTCAACGTGGTGATCCTGCGCGTGCCGACGATGATGGAATCCGCCTGGCGACGTGAAGCGCAACAGATCCTCGAGCTAACGCCGGCGGATACCGGCCCGGCGCCGGCAGTCAGCCTGTGGTCGCCGCCGTCCTGTTGTCCGCAATGTCACGCGCGCATCCGCCCCTGGCACAACATTCCGGTGCTGAGCTGGTTGTGGTTGCGCGGCCGTTGCGCGGACTGCAAAACACCGATTTCCGCGCAGTATCCGCTGGTGGAATTGGCTTGCGGCATCCTCTCGGCGGTCTGCGCCTGGCGTTTCGGCTGGTCGCTGCAACTGGCCGGCGCGCTGGTGCTGAGCTGGACGCTGCTGGCACTGGCGGTGATCGACCTGCGCACCCAGTTGTTGCCGGACACGCTCACCCTGCCGCTGCTGTGGCTGGGTCTGTTGCTCAGCCTGGGCGGCATCTACTGCTCGCCGACGGCGTCGATCGTTGGTGCCGCCGCGGGCTATCTGCTGCTGTGGTCGGTGTACCACCTGTTCCGTCTGGTGACCGGCAAGGAAGGCATGGGTTACGGTGATTTCAAATTGCTGGCGGCGCTGGGCGCCTGGCTGGGCGGCACGATGCTGCCGATGATCCTGCTGCTAGCCTCGGGGGTCGGCGCCGTGGTCGGCATCAGCCTGGTCCTGTTCCGCCGCCATGACCGCAACGTGCCGATCTCGTTCGGCCCCTATCTGGCGGGCGCCGGCTGGATCGCCCTGATCTGGGGTGATCGCCTGTTGCATCTAGGCGGCGGAGGGTAATGCCCGACGTGAGGTCTGGCGCGTGGCTGTGTGTCGGACTGACCGGCGGAATCGCCAGCGGCAAGAGCTATGTTGCCAAGTGCTTCATCGAACTGGGCGTGCCGGTGCTGGATGCCGATCACGTCGCACGCGAAGTGGTGATGCCCGGAACCTCCGGCTTGCAGAGCATCGTCGATGGTTTCGGCGCCGCGGTACTGGCCGCCGACGGCAGCCTCGACCGACCGTCCATGCGTCGCCGCGTGTTCAACGATGTGGCCGCGCTGCGCCGACTGGAAGCCATCACCCATCCCCTGATCCGCGCCCGCGTGAAGCAGTGGCTGGCGGCACAAACCGCGCCATACAGCATCTACTCCGCGCCGATTCTAGTGGAATCCGGCATGGACGCGCTGGTCGATCGGGTGTTGGTGGTGGATGCGCCGGAGCGGGTCCAGATCGCCCGATTGCTGGCGCGTGATCGCCACGACGAGGCCCTGGCGCGGCGCATGCTCGCCGTTCAGGCGACGCGGCGAACCCGTCTGGCGCGTGCCGACGATGTGCTCGACAACTCGGCAGGCGACGCCAGCATCCTGCCAGCGGTCCAGCGGCTTCATCGGTTTTATCTGCAACTGGCTGCAACTCCGGAAACGCCCTGAATTTATCGGCGCTTGCCCATCCGGCACGCGAACGACACAATGGTCAATGATGTACGTATTCATACGAAACCCGGTGCAATCATGACTGAAGACGCCGACTGGATCGTCTTCGAACAACCGCTCAACGAGCGGGTCAGGTCGTTCCTGCGCCTCGAATTCCTGTTCGACCAGTATCGCTATCATCGTGCGGGCAAGTCGTTGTGGGACTCTCGCGCGGCGCTGCACACGCTGCTCGACGTATTGTCCGTGATCGGCCGTAGAGATCTAAAGACCGATCTGTTGAAGGATCTGCGCGATCAGCACACCGCGTTGTCGCGACTGGTGGCGCACGCGGAAATCGATCAAACCCGTCTGCGCTCGGTGCTGGACACTCTGCACACCGCGTGCCGCGACCTGCAGGCCACGGTGACCCATTATCCGGCGGCGATCCTGCGCGAAAGCGATCTGCTGGGCACCGTGCTCAACCGCTTCGCCATCCCCGGCGGTACCTGCGCGTTCGATCTGCCGGCCTACCACCGCTGGCTGTCGCTTCCGAGCGAGCGGACACTGGCCGATTTCAATCACTGGTTCGGCCAGCTCAGCGCACTCGAAGCGGCGATCCGCGCCTATCTGTGCTTGCTGCGTCAAAGTACCGAGAGCAGCGAACAGGTCGCCGAGCACGGTATTTTTCTGTACACACCGCACAAGCACTACCATTTGATCCGTGTGCTGGTGTCGCCTGACCTGGATGCCTATCCGGAAATCAGCGCTACCCGCCATCGCTTCTCGATCCGCTTCATGCAGCTTGGCGATGTCAACACTCGCAACGTGCAGGAGTCCTCAACGGTGCCATTTCACATGCAGTGCTGCACCCTGACCCCGTCGGCATGAGTCTCGACCTCAAGCCTGATATAAAGCCCGGCACACAGCCGGCCGCGCGCATCGGCAACTGCCCGCGATGCAACCAGCGCACGCGGCTCGATGACAGCAACACTTGGCGCCCATTCTGCAGCCAGCGCTGCAAGCTGGTCGATCTCGGCGACTGGCTCAATGGCCGCTATGCCATCCCCGCGGAAGAAGCTCCATCGCTGGGCGAGGACGACGACCAGTAGGCGGAAATGCCGGCCACTCCGGTCGCACCGTGATCTCGAGCGTTCGGTAGATCGTCGGGCCCGAGGCCTCCCAGGGCATACACCGGCAAGCCTGCCGAACCGGTCAGCGTGCCGAACCCCGGCCAACCCAGCACAGCGGTACCCGGATGGCTGCGAGTCGGCTGCACCGGCGCCAGCACGGCGGCATCCATGCCGGCCCGTCGCGCCTGTGCCAGCTGCTGCGCATCATGCGCCGAGGCCAGACACCAGCACCGCTGCGGCAGCGGCCGGCACTGCAGCCGCGCCAACACGGCCGAGCTGGCGTGCCAGCCGGTGGCGTCCAGCGCCTCGACCTGAGCGGGATCACGATCAACCATCAGGCCCAGTTCCAACTCCCGGCAGACGACCGCTAACTGCCGCGCCTCAATGTCGTAAGCCGCATCGTCGAGCGCCGGCCGCCGCAGGCGCAGCAAGGCAGCGGCTGGCAGCCGATGCAGCCGCGGCAGCCATTCGGTCAGCGGCGCGGTCGGCGGCGTGAATACATAATGTCGCGGCAGACGCAACGCGGCCAGTACGCGCCAGCAGGACGGCAATAGATCGTAAGTCTCCGCATCCTGCGGGCGAATCCACGCCAATTGCTGGCCTTCACGCGGCTGCGGCACGCCGTCGAAGGCCGTCACGCGCCAGGTCTCGAGCCGGACGCTGCGGTCGCTGTAATCCTGTTGCAGCCGCACCAGCGGCTCCGCCACCACCACGCGAACGCCGAGTTCCTCGTCCAGCTCGCGTGCCAGTGCCGTTGCCGCGGCCTCGCCAGGCTCGATCTTTCCACCGGGAAATTCCCACTTGCCGGCCGCAACCTTTCCCGGCGGCCGCTGCGCAATCAAGAGCCGGCCGGCGGCGTCAATCAATACCCCGCAGGCTACATCGATCAGCGGGGCCGTCTCCCGTCTCCCGTCTCCCGCTTCACGCCCCGCCATCTCACGTCCTGTATTCGGCATTGATCTTGACATAGTCGTAGCTCAGGTCGCAGGTCCACAGCGTTGCTGCAGCCGAGCCACGACCCAGATTGACACGAATGGCGAATTCCGCTCGTGCAACGACAGCGGCACCGCGTTCTTCGCGGTAGTCGGGATGCGGTTCACCACGCTCTATCAGGGCCACATCATCCAGTGCCACGCTGACGCCGACGGGGTCGAGTCCAGCCACTCCGGCTTTGCCGATGGCCATGACGATACGGCCCCAGTTGGCATCGCCCGCGAACAGCGCCGTTTTCACCAGCGGTGAGTGCGCGATGCTGTAGCCCACCTGTCGCGCCTCGGCGACGTCGCGTGCCCCGCCGACTTCGATGCGGATGAATTTGGTGGCGCCCTCGCCGTCGCGCACCATCGCCTGCGCCAGATCGAGACAGACCGCGGTGACCGCGGCAGCCACGGCCGGATAATCGACGTGATCGGGATCGATGTCGCCAGCGCCACTGCGCGCGCTGGCGAACAGCACGCAGGAATCGTTGGTGGAGGTATCACCATCGACGGTGATGCTGTTGAAAGACACCGCCACGGCGTCGCCCAGACAGCGCCTCGCGGCGGCTGAGGTCAGCCGCGCATCGGTACCGACAAACGCCAGCAGGGTCGCCATGTCCGGGCAGATCATGCCAACGCCCTTGGCGATGCCGGTGATGGTCGCCGTCGCACCGCAGGACAGTTGCAGTTGCCGCGAGGAGCCCTTGGGCACGGTATCGGTGGTCATGATGGCGCGCGCGGCATCCTGCCAGCCGTCCGCGCGCAGATTGGCAACAGCCGCATCGATGGCGGACAACATGCGGCCGACCGGCAGTCGCGTACCAATCACCCCGGTAGAAAACGGCAGCACGCTGTCGTCATCGCCTCCCAGCGATTGGGCCGCAGCGGCGGTGGTGATGCGGGCGTCTTCAAGGCCGCCACGGCCGGTCGCGGCGTTGGCGTTGCCGGCATTGATCAGCAGACCGCGGATGTCCTTGTCGGCACGTTCACGGCACAGCAACACCGGTGCCGCACAGAACGCGTTGCGCGTGAACACACCGACCACCCGGCTGCCTGCTGCAAGTTCAATCAACAGCAGATCTTTGCGGCCCTGACGCTTGATGGCAGCCTCGGCGACACCGAGACGCACGCCCGGCACGGGCAGCAGATTTTCAGGCGGAGCGAGATTGACGGCCATGGCTATGAGACGTGAGACGTGAGACGTGAGACGTGAGACGTGAGACGTGAGACGTGAGACGTGAGACGTGAGACGGACAAGGATAGCGGCGGTGAGAGTGCAGTCAACAGTCTATTTCCTCTCCCGCGTGCGGGAGAGGATGTCGTGCAACGACAGGAGAGGGCGTCGGCGCAGCCGACGTTCCGCGCGACGCGCGTCCGCTCCCTCTCCCTCTCCCGCAAGCGGGAGAGGGAGCACAGCTACACCGATTCCCCAAATGTTACGTCAGCCGCCCATGGCAAAGTTTGTACTTCTTCCCCGAACCACAGGGGCAGGGTTCGTTGCGGCCGACTTTGCGATCCTGGCGGACAAAGGTGTCGCGCTTCAGGCTGGCAGGCCCCGGGGGGGCTTCCTGCTCAGGTTGCCGCATGCCGCCAGCGTCGTCCGCGGCGGGCGCGTCGTCCGCTGACGCGGCACCCTCCCCCCCGGCCAAGGCGGCCGCTTCGGCGTGTTGGAACTGCATCGCCCGCGCTTGCGCCAGTCGGCGCTGTTCGGCCTCGGCGGCCGCCACCTCTTCTTCGCTCTGTACCCGAACCCGCGCCAGGGTCGACACCACCTCGTGCTTGAAGCGCGCCAGCATGTCGTTGAACATGTTGAAAGCTTCTTTTTTGTAGGCTTGCTTGGGGTCCTGTTGGGCGTAGCCGCGCAGGTGAATACCGAGCCGCAGGTAGTCCATCGCCGCCAGGTGCTCGCGCCAGAAGCTGTCAAGAATCTGCAACGTCATGGCTTTCTCGAAGTGCTCCAGCACCGACTCGCCGATCTGTTCACGTTTGGCGGCGTAGGCGTCGTCGAGTGCCGTGCGGATGCGCTCGCGCAGGCCACGTTCGGGGAGTTCCTCGTCGTCCTTGAGCCACTGGCGCAGCGGCAGATCGATGGCGAAATCGGCCTTCAGCGCGTCTTCCAGACCCTCCAATCCCCACATCTCCTCGGGCGATCCTAGCGGCACGTGGACGTTGATGGCGGCTTCGACGACATCGCCACGGATTTCCTCGATCATCGGTGTGACGCGTTCGGAACTCATCAGTTCGTCGCGCAACTCGTAAATCGCCTTGCGCTGCTCGTTGGCGACGTTGTCGTATTCGAGCAGGTTTTTGCGGATGTCGAAGTTGTGGCCCTCAACTTTTTGCTGGGCGGTTTCGATCGACCGTGAAACCATGCGATGCTCCAGCGCCTCGCCTTTTTGCATGCCCAGTTTCTGCAGCATGCCGCGCATCGACGGCGGCGTGAAGATGCGCATCAGGCTGTCATCCAGAGACAGGTAAAAGCGGGTGGTGCCGGGGTCGCCTTGGCGGCCGGAGCGGCCACGTAACTGATTGTCGATACGGCGCGATTCGTGGCGCTCGGAACCGATCACGTAGAGTCCACCGGCATCCAGCGCCTGCTGGTGGCGTTGTTCCCATTCGGCACGGATCGCCTCACGCGCGGTGGAATCGTCTTCCGCCAGTTTGACCAGCTCAGCATCGAGGCTACCGCCGAGCACGATGTCAGTGCCACGGCCGGCCATGTTGGTGGCGATGGTGACGCTGCCAGGCCGGCCGGCCTGGGCGATGATATCGGCCTCGCGCTCATGCTGCTTGGCGTTGAGCACTTCGTGCGGGATGTCTTTCTGTTTGAGCAGGACGTCGAGGATTTCGGAGGTTTCGATCGAAGCCGTACCCACCAGCACCGGCTGGCCGCGCTGGTACGCCTCGGCGATATCTTCGCCGACCGCTTCGAATTTCTCGGGCGCCGTCATGTAGATCAGGTCCGGACGGTCGTCGCGGAGCATCGGCCGGTTGGTCGGAATCACCACCACTTCCAGGCCATAGATCTCCTGGAACTCAAACGCCTCGGTGTCGGCGGTGCCGGTCATGCCGGACAATTTTTTGTAGAGACGGAAATAGTTCTGGAACGTGATCGACGCCAGCGTCTGGTTTTCCTGTTGGATCGGCACACCTTCCTTGGCTTCGACCGCTTGGTGCAGCCCATCGCTCCAGCGCCGGCCGGGCATGGTGCGCCCAGTGAATTCATCGACGATGATGATCTCACCACCGCGCACGATGTACTCGACATCGCGCTTGTACAGTTGATGCGCGCGCAGCAAAGCCGTGAGGTGATGCAGCAGCACGATCTGACCGGGATCGTAAAGACTGTCCTCGGGGTCCAGCAGGCCGGCCTGCTGCAGCAACATCTCGACTTTCTCGTGACCGGCTTCCGTCAGATACACCTGCTTGGCTTTTTCGTCGACGCTGAAATCGCCCGGACCGTCCTCTTCCTGCTGCCGCGTCAGCATAGGAACCAACGCGTTGATCTTGCTATACAGTTCTGTATCGTCGTCGGTCGGACCGCTAATGATCAGCGGCGTGCGAGCTTCGTCAATCAGGATCGAGTCGACTTCGTCGACGATGGCGTAATTCGGTGGCCGTTGCATCTTGTCGGCCATGGCGAACGCCATGTTGTCGCGCAGATAATCGAAGCCCAACTCGTTGTTGGTGGCGTATGTAATATCCGCGTCGTAGGCCTCGCGCTTTTCATCGGGTTCCTGGCCCGCCGCCACCACGCCCACGGTCATGCCGAGAAAACGGAATACGCGGCCCATCCACTCTGCGTCGCGACGCGCCAGGTAGTCGTTGACGGTGACCACGTGCACACCCTTGGCCGGCAATGCGTTGAAATAAGCTGGCAATGTCGCCACCAGCGTCTTGCCCTCGCCGGTGCGCATCTCGGCAATCTTGCCGCTGTGAAGGATGTTGCCGCCGATCAACTGCACATCGAAATGGCGCATGCCCAGCACGCGCTTGCTGGCCTCGCGCACTACCGCGAAAGCCTCGGTCTGCATCGAATCGAGCGATTCGTCCTGGGCCAGTCGCTCGCGAAACAACACCGTCTGATGGGCCAGTTCGGCATCGTCCATCGCCTCGAACCGCGTCTCCAGCGCGTTGACTTGCGAGACGAAACCGCGCAGGCGGCGTACCGTACGTTGATTGCGGCTGCCGAAAACACGGGCCAGCAGGTTATTCGCCATAATTGATCAGTCTTGCGGGAGGAGCCTCGACCGGCACACCGGCGGGCATCAGTTATTATGCCTTAGCTGACCGCGTTAACCACAGATTTCACCGATTTCACCGACAAACTTTGTTCCTGAGATCGGTGAAATCTGTGGTTGCAGCTCTCAAGCCTCAGCGCGAAGCCTCGACAAACCGGGCGGGATTGACGACCACGCCGTTGATGCGCACCTCGAAATGGCAATGTGGCCCGGTGGAGCGGCCGGTACTGCCCTCCAGCGCGATGGTCTGACCCTTGTGTACGCGCTCACCGACACGCACCAGAATTTTTTCGTTGTGCCCGTACAGTGTTTCGTAGCCGTTGCCGTGATTGATCTCGACCAGATTGCCGTAACCGGCGTCCGGCCCGGCCCGGGTGATGATGCCAGCCGCCACCGCATGGATATGCGCGCCTTCGGGGCCGGCGAAGTCGACACCGGAATGAAAACTGCGATGACCCGTGAACGGATCGATCCGCTCCCCGTAACCGGAGGAAATGAAGCCGTGACTGATCGGCCAGCCGGAGGGGATGATCTCTTTTTGCAGGTGGCTGGTCAGGAGGATGTCTTCCAGCACATGCATCTCGCGTTCGCGGTCGCTCAACTGCTTGCTCAGTGCATTGATCGAGTCAAGTGTGCCGTCCATGACCGCGGACTGTTTACTGATGGGCAACTCCGGCCCGCCCTCGGCCACAGTGGAGTTAAAATTGAATTCGCTGGATTTGATGCCGGCAATCTGCGCCATGCGCTGCCCGGCAGCATCGAGGCGCATCACCTGCGCCTGCAGCTGTGCCAATTTACGTGACAGCGCATCGGCTTTCTCATCGGCAGAGGACCGAACTTCTGCCACTTCCTGACGCTGCTGATCTATCTGCGCAGCCCAGGTCTTGAACAGCGACGGCGGCAGCGGACGCACCGAGCGTTGGCTCCAGTAGCCAACGGCGAAGCCGCCGGACAGCAGCAGCAGCAAAGCCAGCGTCACCGGTAACCACACCCGAACACTGCGCGGCTCCAGACGAAGACGCCAGGTGCGTCCGCTGCCGCGGCCAACTACAATGACAGCCATGCAACCCGTCGTTCCATGTTCACGCTACATCCCGGATTCAAGTTAAATGCACAAATGAACGGCGACGCCAGACCAATCGGTATCTGTCTCATCGACCCATGCTCCCCCGCGGCTGCGTTGCTGTTACGCGCACAGTCGCTGATTCGTTATCAGCAAGCCCTGCAAGAGTGGGCCCAATCAGTGCCGCCCAAGGATTCAGTTCCCGGCACCGATCTGCACGTCGTCAACTATCGCGACGGCACCCTCGTCATACACGCCGACAATGCCGCCGCGCTGATTGCGCTGCGCTTCCGCGTAAACGGCCTCTTGCGTGACCTACAAATACGTTTCGGCACCGAATGTTCACGTATAGATGCCAAGGTGAGACCAACCACCTCTCGAACCTGAAGCTGGAGTCTAAGCGGACACGCACACAAAAGGCAAGATTGTCAAGGGGCTGGATTCAATACTTTCAGGCCCGGTGAATCCGTAACTACACCAAGATGAACGTCGGCACCCCAAGTTGCAACCCACCACACCGCCTCGGTTCAGAACATCAACCGGCGAAGGCAGGCAGTTCGCTGTAGGCCACCGGCGCCGGTACATGAACCCCCTCGAACACGACGATTTCCCAGGCCCTGCGGTCCGCCAGTAGCGCCAGCGCCAGCTTGTTGTTGAGCGCGTGCCCGGATTTATAAGCGGTGTAGGCACCCAGCAGCGGGTGACCCAGCAGGTACAGATCGCCCACTGCATCGAGGATCTTGTGACGTACGAATTCATCCTCGTAACGCAGGCCGTCATGGTTGAGCACACGATAGTCGTCGACCGCCACGGCGTTCTCCAACGACGCGCCCAACGCCAGTTTACGCGAACGCAACCACTCGAATTCCTTCATGAAGCCGAAAGTGCGGGCACGGCTGACTTCGCGTATATAGGCGGTGGTGGAAAATTCCAGCATGGCGTTCTGCGCACTGGCGCGCACCAGCGGATGATCGAAGTCGATGGCGAAATTGAGGCGATAGCCGTTGTAAGGCTCAACTCTCACCCATTTGTCGCCGTCGCTGACCTGCACCGGTTGTTTGACGCGCAGGAAGCGCTTGGGCGCGGACTGCTGCTGGATGCCGCCGGACTGGATCAGGAACACACGCAGTTGTCGATGCCCATGCCGGCCAACGCCGACATCAGATGCTCAACGGTGCCGATACGCACATCCTCCGCCACCAGTGAGCTGTTGAGCGTGGTTTCGCCCACCATCGAGGCTTTTGCCGGCACTTCGCGCGCGGGATCGAGGTCGATACGACGGAATACGATGCCGCTGTCGACTGGCGCCGGCAACAGCGACATATAGACGTTTTTCCCGCTGTGCAGACCGATACCACGCGCACGCACAGGTTGACACAAGGTTCTTTGACGAATCATCGGTATTGGTTGTAGCGCACGGACCTCCGACCGATGATCGCCAACGGCGGCATCGACCACTGACGTCTCAGTCGGACTGCAAAGAATAACATAGAGTTCTTGCTATTCCACGCGCTTTACCCTCCTTAACGAACGGGTGAATGGCGGTTGCGGGCAACCCGCCGGTTATCCATCGACTCCCTCAATCGGCCTGCGCCCGCAGGAAGGCCGGGATATCCAACAATTCCTCGTTGAGCTCCAGTGCCGCCAAACTCGCGGCCTGCGGCCGTGACACGCGCGGTTTCACGGCCTCTTCGGCTTCGGCCGGACGCGGCGCGCCTTTGACTCCGCTGGACCATAGCGACGTGACCACGTTGCGCGGCTGGGACGCCTGTGCCTGTCCACCCTGCAGATAAGCGTTGTTCTGATAACCGAGCAGTCGTGCAGGCTTGATAACCTCAGCTTCCTGCTGGCGTGCCCGCATCCCGTCCAGCCCGGTCGCCACCAAGGTGACGCGCAGTTCGCCGTTGAGGCTGGGATCGAAGCTGGTGCCGGACTTCATGTCGGCCTCGGCGCTGGCGATCTCGTTGATGCGCTCGTTGATCAATTCCAGCTCATCGAGGGTCAGCGTGTCATCGCAGGTGATGTTGACGAGGATGCCGTGCGCGCCGGTGAGTTCCAGATCGTCCAGCAACGGGCTGGCCAGCGCCGCCTCGACCGCACGCTCGGCACGATCTTCACCGCTGGCTGCACCCAGACCCATCATCGCCATGCCGCGATTGGCCATCACCGTCTTCACGTCCGCGAAGTCGACGTTGATCATACCGGGACGAGTGATAAGGTCGGAGATGCCCTGCACCGCGTTCTGCAGCACGTCGTTGGCGGCCTTGAAGCCGTTGAGCAGGGTGACGCTGCCGCCCAGCACAAGACGCAGCTTCTCATTCGGAATCATGATCAGCGAATCCACATGCATCTGTAGTTCCTTGACGCCCTCGTTGGCAATGTGCAGTCGCTTTTTGCCCTCGTGCGGGAACGGCCTGGTGACCACCGCCACGGTGAGGATGTCCAGCTCCTTGGCGATCTGCGCAATCACCGGTGCGGCGCCGGTGCCGGTGCCGCCGCCCATGCCGGCGGTGACAAACAACAGGTCGGTGCCTTCCAGCATCTCGCGGATGCGGTCACGGTCCTCTTCGGCGGCCTCACGGCCGACCTTGGGATTGGAACCGGCGCCCAAACCGCGGGTGATGGCCGAGCCCATCTGCAGTTGCAGTGTCGGCACGCATTTCTCCAGATGATCGCGGTCGGTGTTAGCGCAGATGAATTCCACGCCCTGAATACCAACCTGCGCCATCTGGTTGACGGTATTGCAGCCGCCACCGCCGACGCCGATTACGCGGATTACCGCGCGCTTGCACTGACCGTCCACCAGTTCGAACATCTCCGTATTCGCGTTCTTGCTCATCTTCAATCTCCTTGAATCATCAATTCAGCCTTGGTTGACAGCGTGTTGTCCACGCCCGTGTGCCACTAAAATTGCCTCGTAAACCAGCTCCGTATCCGCTCCATCCAGTGCCACGCGACGCCGCCCCGCCGTCTCCGGCCGGCGTGTACCGGACGATTTCCGCGCGCGAACAACAGTAATCCGACGCCGGTGGCATGCGCCGGACTGCGCACCACTTCATCCATACCCTCGACCTGATGCGGCAAACCCAGCCGCACCGGCATCTCGAGCACTTCCTCCGCCAGTTCCAGAATCCCCGGCGTCTGCGCCACGCCGCCGGTGAGCACCACGCCACCGGCGATCAATTCGTAGACATCGGCACGATGCAGTTCCTTGCGCACATAGCGGAACAGCTCCGCCAAGCGCGGCTGCATCACCTCGGCCAGCATCTGTCGCGACAGACGGCGCGGCGGCGTATCGCCGACGCTGGGCACCTCGATGTCCTCGTCATCGACCACCATCTCAGGCAGCGCGCAGCCATAACCTTTCTTGATTTCCTCTGCGTACTGCGCGGGCGTACGGAACGCCACGGCGATGTCGTTGGTGACCTGGTCACCGGCGATTGGCAGCACCGCGGTGTGACGGATCGAGCCGTTCTTGTAGACCGCGATGTCGCTGGTACCGCCGCCGATGTCGACCACGCACACGCCCAACTCGCGCTCGTCTGCCGACAACACCGCATCGGCGCTGGCCAGCTGCTGCAGCACCAACTTTTCCACCGCCAGTCCGCAACGCTCCACGCACTTGTAAAGGTTCTGTGCGGTCGACAGCGTGCAGGTGACCATATGCACCTTGGCTTCCAGACGCACCGCGCTCATGCCCACCGGTTCGTGGATACCTTCCTGGCCGTCGACCACGAACTCCTGTGCCAACACGTGCAGGATCTGCTGGTCGGACGGGATCGCCATGGCGCTTGCCGCTTCGATCACCGCATCGACATCGCGTGTGGTCACTTCGTGATGACGAATCGGCACGACTCCCACCGAATTGAGGCTGCGAATATGCGCACCGGTGATGCCGACGTGTGCCGAGCGTACCCGGCAGTTGGCCATCAGCTCAGCGGCTTCGACCGCGCGGCGGATCGACTCCACCGTGCTCTCGATGTTGACCACTACACCTTTTTTCAGGCCCTTGGAAGGATGCCGGCCCATGCCGACAATCTGGATGCCGCCATCGGCCTTCAATTCGCCGATCAACGCGGAGATCTTGGAGGTGCCGACATCCAGGCTAACCAGGTATTCGGCAGCGGAATGTTTGCTCATGATTTGGGTTTCTCCCTGACGCGAGCGGTCGCTGGCGGATGGATGGAAGCGGTCTTGGTATCGGCATCTGCGGCGCAGTCCGGCCGCGTGCCACCGCGCGCGGCGTCCGCCGGCGCGGCACAGTGCTGCGCTCGATCCTGGCTCAACCATCTGACGGCGAAACCGTTGGTGTAGCGCAGGTCGATAGCGGCAACCTGATCGAATCTGTCAGCCAGCGCATGGGAGACGGTGTTGCGCAGCAAATCCAGCTTGGCGGCAAGATCGCCCTGTCCCAGGCGCAGCGTCACGCCAGAACGGGTTTGAGCGCTCCAGTCGCCGCGTGCGTCCTGACTCAACTGCGCCAGCGCAAAGGACGTCCCGGCCAGACTGGCAGAGAGCTGTTTCCAGATCTGCATGACGTCTTGTTGCTGACCCGGCGGGCCCATCAGTTGCGGCATCGAATGCCATTGCGATGCCGGCAGGTCGGCCGGCGCCAGCGTGAAACTGCGGCCCTCGGTATCGAGCAGCGCGTGTTCACCCCAGCGCGCGAACGGCCGGCGCTCGACCACCTGCACGCCCAACGCATTCGGCCAGTCGCGGGTGACCTGTGCGTGTGCCACCCACGGCAACGCCTCGATCTTCGCCTGTACCGCACGCAGGTTCACCGCAAACAGATTCATGCCAGGCACAACGGCCGCAGCCGCCGCGACTTTTATCGGTGTCAGATGGCTCAGGCGGCCCGAGACCTTGACCTGCTGCACGGGGCGATCCAGCGCCGGTCGCAGAGACTGTGCGAGATAGCCCAGCGCCAACAGCGACAACAACACCAGCGCCACCCGCAGTGCCAGTTGCGGCAGACTGCGTTCCGGCTCGCGCCGCTCGGTCGCGCGCAGGGCTGCACCAGTCGCGCTCATTGATGCACCTCCGACACAGCGTCACGCTCAAAACTGGTTTCCAACACTGCCCAACACAAGTCTTCGAAACTCATGCCGACGGCGTGTGCCGCCATCGGCACCAGCGAGTGCGAGGTCATGCCCGGCAAGGTATTGACCTCGATCAGCCAAGGTTCGCCACCGCTGTCCAACATGAAATCCACTCGCGCCCAACCGCAGCCGTCGAGCAGATCGAAAGCATCGACGCAGAGTTTCTGAAGACGCAGTTCGTGTACCGGATCGAGAGCGGCCGGGCAGATGTAGCGCGTGTTGTCGGACAGGTACTTGGCGTTGTAGTCGTAGAACTCGCCGTCCGGCTCGATGCGGATCAGCGGCAGCGCCGCGCCGTCCAGAATCGCACAGGTGTATTCGGCCCCCGTGACAAAGACTTCGGCCATCAC
>CAJDTS010000019.1_pt1 | contig 19700 bp, 18 predicted proteins | sample 7389861 | NCBI WGS metagenome assembly CAJDTS01 (sample SAMEA7055659, study PRJEB34461) | soil metagenome | biome: terrestrial ecosystem; feature: Peninsula; material: soil | place: Antarctica | collected 2016 | reverse complement strand
CCAGCGCAGAACGTCACCGGTTGATTCTTGATGATGGCGGATATCCGAGCTACCCGCATCGCTTCTACCAGCTGGTGGCTGGCGACGGCAAGGTGATGGCGAGCCGACAGGTGTCTGAATGCGGGGATGACTTCAAACGCCAGCACGCCCACCAGCAGCAGGACAACCAATAGCTCAACCAGCGTCCATCCGTTTCTCATCCTCACCCCCGGTTGGATCCGTACGGATGAGAGCGATGACGATGATCAGTAATTCTGCCCTGTCCGTCGAGAAATGCTCGACACCGCGGGCGAGATACGAAAAACCGTACCGACTACCGCTGACGTCTGCTGGCAACATAGTCCAATAGGCCGTCCAATAGCAAACAACCGGCACCGAGCGTAATTGCACTGTCGGCCACGTTGAAGGCGGCGAAGTGCCAGTTGCCAACGTAGAAATCGATGAAGTCGACGACAAACCCGCGGCTCAGCCGATCCAGTGCATTGCCGATGGCGCCGCCCAGGATCAGGCACAGGCCGGCCGCGACCAGAGTCTGTTCACGCGGATGCCGATACAGCCACCAGAAGATACCCAAGGCCACGATGCCGGCCAGTGCGGCAAAGATGTTGGCTGGCGTCTGGTTGAGCATGGAAAACGCGGCACCGGTGTTGTGCATGCACACCAGATTCAAATGCGGAAACAGCGACACCGACTGATAGGGGCTCAGGAAGTGCTGGATCAAAAATTTGCTGAGTTGATCCAGTACGATCACCGCCAGTGACAAGCACAGCCAGCGCCAGTTGTCGCGCAGTCTCAACTGGCGCCAGTCGATGCGGAGTTTCGGCATGGTCTCGATCCTGTTCAGATGTGACGGCGAACTTCTCCGTCATCCTGCAGATTTACCACACAACGGCTACAGAGTTCAGGGTGTGCAGGGTCGCTACCGACGTCGGCTCGATGATGCCAGCAGCGCGTGCATTTGGTTTGTTCGCTACGGCTGATGTCGATCCACAAGGTTTCACCCTGATCGAGCGTGACGGGGACTGCGGTGGATGGGCGCCCGGCTTCGGGCAAGACCCGCGCATCGGAAGTGATGAACCAAAAACGCAGTTCTTCGCCGGACGCACGCAATGCCTCCAACACTTCGCCCTGCGCATACAGGCTGATTTCCGCATCGAGACTGCCACCGATATCACCGGCAGCGCGACGCGCTTCCAGTTCCTTGTTGACGGCTTCACGGGCCTGCAGCAGCAGCCTCCATGTCTGACTGGAGAAACCTTCATCCGCTGGTTTTGGAAGGTCATGCCAGACCTGTGTGAAGACGTTGGCGGAACGATCTCCCGGCAGCAGGCTCCAGATTTCATCGGCCGTGAATGACAAAATCGGCGTGATCCAGCGCACCAGCGCTTCGGCCAGGTGAAACAGCGCGGTCTGCGCCGACCGCCGCGCCAGACTCTTGGCCGGCAAGGTGTAAAGACGGTCTTTCAGCACGTCCAGATACAGTCCGCCCAGATCCACCACGCAGTAGTTGTGCAGCAATTGATAGACACGGTGAAACTCCGCATTGCGGAAAGCGGCGACGATGTCCTCCTGCAATCGCGCCGCCCGGCTCAACGCCCAGCGGTCGATGTTCAGCAGTTGATCCAATGGCACCGCATCCCGCGCCGGGTCGAAGTCGTGCAGGTTGCCCAGCAAATAGCGCGCAGTATTGCGGATGCGGCGATAGGCGTCGGCAATGCGCTTGAGCAACTTGTCGGAGATGGCGATCTCGCCGGAGTAATCACTGGCCGCCACCCACAGCCTCAGCACATCGGCGCCCAGCGTTTTGGTGACGTGTTGTGGCGCCACCACGTTGCCCAGCGACTTGCTCATCTTGCGGCCCTGCTCGTCGACCGTGAAACCGTGCGTGAGCACCGCCTTGTACGGCGCGCGGCCACGCATCGCCACCGACGTCAGCAGCGACGACTGGAACCAGCCGCGGTGTTGATCCGAGCCTTCCAGATACAGATCCGCCTGCGGCGCCAGGCCCTGCGCATCCAGCGCTTGCGGCCGCGTCGCCACGAATGCGCATTGATGCACCGAGCCGGAGTCGAACCAGACGTCCAACGTGTCGGGGCACATCGCGTAGTCGGCAGCTTCGGTGGCGTCCAGCCAATCCGCCGGAATCGACCCGAACCAGGCTTCCAGTCCTTCGACGGCGATTTTGTCGGCGACGCGTCGCAACAACACGGCGGACTGCGGATGCATGGCCTGGGTGCGTTTATGCACGAACAGCGCCAACGGTACGCCCCAGGTACGCTGGCGCGAGATGCACCAGTCGGGCCGCTCCGCCACCATGCCGCGGATACGCTCCCGGCCCCACTGCGGGATGAAACGGGTGGCATTGATCTGTTTGAGCGCTGCGTCACGCAACCCGGCAATGTCCATCGACACGAACCACTGCGGCGTCGCCAGTGTCACCAACGGCGTCTTGTGTCGCCAGCAGTGCGGGTAGCTGTGGAATAGCGGCGCGCTGTGCACCAATGCATCGGCGGCGCGCAGGGCTTGCAGGATCGGTTCCTCGGCCTTACGCAGATGCAGACCGCCGACCACCGGAGTGTCGTCCAGATAACGGCCGTCCGCAGCCACCGGATTGATCACCGCGATACCCGCCGAGCGGCAGGCCACGTAATCTTCCGCACCGTGCGCCGGGGCACTGTGAACCAGACCGGTGCCGGTCTCCAACGTCACGTCGTCGCTGGCGATCAGTGGCGACAGACGCTCCGCAAACGGATGCCGGGCGGACAAACCGATCAGGGCAGCACCTTGGGCCCGACCTCGCACAACGGGCGTTTCCGCCCAGCGCGACGCACAGGCTTCGAGCAGACCATCGGCGACAATCAGGCGACGCGATCCAAAATCCGCCAGCACGTAGTCGAGATCGGGGTTGAGCTGGATCGCCTGATTGCCCGGCAACGACCACGGCGTCGTGGTCCAGATGACGAAGGCGATGTCGCGGACATCATCGACGCTAAAACAGTGCGCGACAGCCGCAGAATCATCCGCAGGGAACGCGACATCGACCGTGGTCGAGGTCTTGTCCTGATACTCCACCTCGGCTTCAGCCAGCGACGAGCCACAATCCAGGCACCAGTGCACCGGCTTGAAGTCGCGCAGCACATGGCCGTTGTCGACGATGCGCGCCAACACCCGCAGCTGCTCGGCCTCGAACGCCGGCTGCATCGTCAGGTAGGGATGATCCCAGTCGGCCAGCACCCCCAGCCGCTTGAAATCCTCGCGCTGGCGTTCGACCTGCTGCAATGCGTACTCGCGGCATTTGGCGCGAAACTCGGCGGCATCCAGCTTCTGCCCGACCTTGCCGAACTTCTTCTCCACCTGCAGTTCGATAGGCAAGCCATGGCAATCCCAGCCCGGCGTGAACGGCGCGTGGAACCCGTCCAGTCGCGCGCATTTGACCACCATGTCCTTCAACACTTTGTTGACAGCGTGGCCGATATGGATGTCGCCGTTGGCATACGGCGGGCCATCGATAAACCAATACGGTGGCCGTGCAACTGTGCTGTGTTGTATAGCATCGTAGAGGCCCTGCTCCTGCCACACAGCCAGGCGTTGCGGCTCACGTACGGCCAGACCGGCCTGCATCGGGAACTCGGTCTGCGGCAGGTTGAGGGTGCTGCGGTAATCGCTCACGTTTTGAGAAACCCGGTTACTGGATTGGGTAGGTACCGGCGACCGTGAGCGGTGTCGCTGCACACGGTAACGGACCAAGCGCTATTTTCACCGATCGTGGTTTTGCGTGCTCAAGCGCCGAGCAAGGCACGTGCCTGTGCCGCGTCTTCATGCATCTGTCGGCGCAGTGCATCGAGATCGTCAAAGCGCAACTGCGGACGCAAAAAATGCACGAATTCAACCTCTAGAATCTGTCCGTAGAGATCGCCCGGCGGCTCGAACAGATGCGTCTCCAGCAAGCAGGTCTGAAGATTGAGGGTCGGTCGCACGCCGAGACTGGCCACGCCTGCTACGGGCCCTCGATTTGCCCAACAAGCGCGCACCGCGTACACCCCATGCCGCAAGGCCGTGGGCTTGTGACGCAGGATATTGGCCGTGGGCATGCCCAGTTCGCGCCCGAGTCGCAGGCCGCTGCGGACACGGCCGTGCATGGCATAACGCCGCCCAAGCAATGCCCGGACAGCGGTCAAATCAGGCGCCGCCAGCGCTGCGCGCAAACGCGTCGAACTGGCACGCTCCGCGCCGACCGCTACCGCCGTCAATCCGCATACTTCAAAGCCGTGCTCGCCCCCTTGCTCACACAACAGCTTCACATCGCCGGCACGATCCGCACCAAAACGAAAATCTTCGCCCACAATCACTGCCCGTGCCCGTAAACCGTCAACCAAGATCTGCCGAATGAATTCAGCTGCGGCCAGCTCGGCCAGCCGCTGATCAAATCGCAGACACAGCACACGCTGGATCCCCACCGTGGCCAGCGCATCGAGTTTTTCACGCAGGCTGAACACCCGCTGCGGCGCATCGTCGGGACAAAAATATTCGCGTGGATGCGGTTCGAAAATGACCGCTGTTGGTATCGCTTCAAACTGCGAGGCCGCATCCAGCGTGCGCGCGATCAGGGCCTGATGACCGCGATGCAATCCGTCGAAGTTGCCGATGGTCACGGCACAGGCTGCGCCGTCGACCGACTTGATGTTTCCCAGACCGCGGATGAACTCCATCATCGTTTATCGATCCGGTGCATGACGAAAATGCGACAGGCGCATGCCGCACAGCCAGAGCACGGCGAAATAAACCGCGGCGCCCAGACCGACGATCTTCGCCATGCGGATGACACGCGCGATGCTGTCCGCGTGCAGCCAACTGTCCAGACTCCCCGCCAACCACCAGGCGAGAACAGCGAGCATCAGGTTCGCCATCAGCAAACGAAGCCCGAACCGCCCCCAGCCCTTGCCGGGCGTATAGATATGATCACGCCGCAGACGTCGCAGCAGCAAGACCGCGTTGACCCAGGCGCTAATCGAGGTCGACAACGCCAGCCCCATGTGTGGCGCGGCAAAGCCGGTCAGCAACATGCCGCCGACCAGCACCACGCTCATCACCATCCCCATTGACAGCGCGATTACGCCGTAGCGCACCGGGATGCGGGTTTCCTGTCGTGCATAAAAGCCGGGAATCAGGACTTTCACCATCGAGAAGCCCATAAAGCCGAAGGCGAAGCCGATCAGCGCCCATCGCGTCATGCGCACGTCGTGTTCGGTAAAGCGCGCGTGTTGGAACAGTGTCGAGACCAGCGGGCCCGCCAGCACGGCCAGACCGACCATCGCTGGCAAACCGACGACCAACAGGGACCGCAAGCCCCAATCCAGCGTATCGCTGAAGGCTGCGGTGGAACGTCGCGCATGCTGCGCGGAAAGCTGCGGCAGGATCACCGTAGCCAGCGCGATCGAAAATAACCCCAGCGGGAATTCCATTACGCGGTCGGCAAAGTACACCCAACTGACGCTGCCGTTGGCCAGCAATGAGGCGAGGATGGTGTCAAGCAGCAGACTGATCTGCCCGATCGAGGAGCCGAACAGGATCGGCAGCATTAGCTTGATGATGCGCCGTACTTCAGGATCGTTCCAGGCCCAGCGTGGATGCGGCACCAGGCGCAGCCGTGCCAGCGACGGCAGTTGAAAACCGAATTGAAGAAAACCCGCCACCAGCACCGCCCAGGCGAGCACTTCGACCGAATGGGAGTCGATCCATACCGCACCGATCATGCAGGCGTTGAGTATGATCGGCGTCGCCGCGGGAAGTGCGAACTTGCCGTGGGAATTGAGTATGCCCGCCGCCAGCGCGGTCATGGAAATCAACATCAGATAAGGGAACGTGATGTGCAGCAGATGCACGCCCAGATCGTGCTTGGCGGTATCCAGTCCGAAGCCGGGCGCAAAGACCGTCAGCAACACCGGCGCGCCGACAAAACCGACGATCGTCACCAGCATCAGCACGCCCCCCAGCGTGCCGCTGACCACATTCACCAGATGTTGCTGCTCGGCGTGCGTGCGGGTGCTGCGAGCTTCGCTGAACACCGGCACGAAAGCTTGCGAAAACGCGCCCTCGGCAAACATGCGCCGCATCAGGTTGGGAATGCGCCAGGCCACCAGAAAGGCGTCCATGCCTGCGCCGGCACCGAACAGGCTGGCGTTGAGCATGTCGCGCACGAAACCCAGTACGCGCGAGATCAGCGTCATCGAACCGACTATGCCGGTGGATTTTAAAAGCTGTTGCGACATGAAGTTATTGAAGGACGGTATTATTGAACCGGCACAGATGCAGTAGTCAGCACGGCCACTCCAAAGTTAGCGTTGGACCAGCAGAAAACCTACGGGCGTGCCGGTTCAATAACCCAACAATGCCCTGTTTTATTGATGCGACTGCGCTAAGCCTACGCGTCACGGTATACCCCCGAATCAAGCGCAATGGATTACTACTGTTTGAGTGCCGCATCAATAAGCCACAGACAATCCCTGCACCGTAAACGGGCATCGGACCGGACAACTGCCAAGGTGCCGGTTTGACAGGATATTAAGTGCGCGAAGATACTACTCGTTTCCCCAGTTGTCTTTACTTGGAGTTCATCTCTTTGGCCAACACCATTCAAGCTCGCAAGCGCGCCCGCCAGGCCGAAAAACACCGGGCCAGCAACACCGCGCAACGCTCGATGCTGCGCACCCACATCAAGAAAGTCGTCAATGCCATCGCGGCCAAGGACAAGACTGCCGCGCAAGCGGCGTACACGGAAATGACGCCGGTGCTGGATCGCCATGCCAGCCGCGGGCTGATCCACAAGAACAAGGCCGCGCGCCATAAGAGCCGTCTGACAGCGCATATCAAGAGCCTCTAAAAGCAGCGGCATTGAGCTTCGTCGCGGCTTTGAGCGGCCGATACGAACCCGATCTCAAACTATAACTGCTGGCTCAGCCGCCGATACGCGCCAGCAAGGCTTGAGTGTAGGTTTTGGTATCCGCCTTGCCGCCGAGGTCGCCGGTACGTATCCGGTCGACGATCAAGGTGTCGTCGATAGCCTTGCGCAGACGCGTGGCCAGTTCGCCGAGACTGCAGTGATCGAGCATCAACGCCGCCGCCAGCAGCAGTGCGGTGGGGTTGGCGATGCCTTTGCCGGCGATGTCCGGTGCGCTGCCGTGCACCGCCTCGAAAATGGCGGCGTCGACGCCGATGTTGGCGCCCGGCGCCAGACCCAGTCCGCCGATCAGGCCGGCGCCGAGATCGGAGATGATGTCGCCGAACATGTTGGTGGTCGCCAGTACGTCGAACTGCCAGGGATCGATCACCATCTTCATCGCGCAGGCATCGACGATCACCGTATCGAACTCGATGCGGTCAGCGTACTTCTCCGCGTGCAGCTGGGCTGCGGTTTCGAGGAAAATACCGGTGAGCGCCTTCATGATGTTGGCCTTGTGCACCACCGTGACTTTCCTGCGCCCGTGCGCCACGGCATATTCAAAGGCGTATTCCAGCAGCTTGCGTGAACCCTGCCGGGTATTGACGCCGGTGCCCATGGCCGCGCCGTGCGGGTCGTCGCCGATCGCCACGTAATGGTCGAAACCAGAGTACAGCCCCTCCAGATTCTCGCGCACGATCACCAGATCGATGCCCTCGTATCGTCCGCCGGGTAGCAGCGTGCGCACCGGGCGCAGATTGGCGTAGAGCCTGAAGGTTTCGCGCAGACGCACGTTGGAGGAACGGTAACCGCTGCCGGACGGCGTTTCCAGCGGCCCCTTCAGCGCCAGCCGGGTGCGGCGGATGCTGGCCAGCGTCGCCTCGGGCAAGGGATCATTGTGTGCTTCGACGCCGGCCAGCCCGGCCATCTGCTCATCCCACGCGAACGGCGCGCCCAATGCATCGAGCACCACCACCGCGGCCTCGCAGATCTCGGGGCCGATACCGTCGCCGCGGATCAGCGTGGCGGGAATGCCGGTGCCTGCCGGGCGTGCGGATTCTGCGGTATTCATGCGCGTTTCCGGGGTTTTAATACAGCAGCCGTGTGCGCAGCGTGCCGTCGATGACTGCAAGTTTTTCTTTCAGCGCCTGCGCCTGCGCTTCCGTGGCGTCGACGTCGATCACCACGTAGCCCAGCTTGCCACCGGTGCGCAGGTACTGGGCGTTAATGTTGACCCCGGTTTCGGCAAAGATCGCGTTGATCTGGTTGAGGATGCCCGGGCGGTTCTCGTGGATGTGCAGCAGACGGCGGCTGTTGGGATGTTCCGGCAGCGTCACCTCGGGGAAGTTGACCGCCGACAAGGTCGAGCCGTTGTCGCTGTAACGGATCAGCTTGGCCGCCACTTCGACGCCGATGTTTTCCTGCGCCTCCAGTGTGCTACCGCCGATGTGCGGCGTCAGCAGGACGTTGTCCATACCGAGCAGCGGCGAGACGAAAGCCTCGTCCTTGCCCTTGGGTTCCTTCGGGAACACGTCCACCGCAGCGCCCGCCAGCTGCCCGCTGGCGAGCGCTGCGGCCAGTGCTTCGATCACCACCACGGTGCCGCGCGAGGCATTGATCAGCATGGCGCCATGCTTCATCGCGCGCAGTTCGGCGGCGCCGATCATCCACTGCGTTTGCGGCGTCTGCGGCACGTGCAGGGTGACGATGTCGGATACCGCCAGCAGCTCGCTCAGACTGGTAGCCGGCCCGGCATTGCCCATCGCCAGTTTCGGCTCGATGTCGTGATAGAGCACCCGCATTCCCATCGATTCCGCCAGCACCCCGACCTGCGTACCGATGTGGCCATAGCCGACGATACCCAGCGTTTTGCCGCGCAGTTCGTAACTGCCTTCGGCGGATTTCAGCCAGCCGCCGCGATGACAGGCCATGTTCTTTTGCGGGATACCGCGCATCAGCAACACGCTCTCGGCGATCACCATCTCGGCGACGCTGCGCGTATTCGAATACGGCGCATTGAACACCGGGACGCCACGCGCCTGCGCGGCATCGAGGTCGATCTGGTTGGTGCCGATACAGAAACACCCAACGGCCATCAACCGTCGTGAGTTGTGGAAAATCTCCGCCGTCAAGTGACTGCGTGAGCGCAGACCCACCATGTGCGCGGATTCCACTGCCCGCGCCAGTTCGTCTTCCGGCAGCGATTTTTCGTGGTACTCAATATTGGTGTAACCGGCGGCGCGAAAGTTCTCGACGGCGGTATTGCTGATGCCTTCGAGCAGCAGGATCTTGATGTCCTGTCGAGGGAACGAGGTGTGGGTCATGTAGAAATCCGATGCGTGGGTTCGAGAAAAACGCAGGGCTGGAAAGCCGCCCGCGGGCGCCATGATGCCACTGCGCCGTGATCGCGTCAGCAGCCTGCCTCGGGATGCGACTCAGGTGCCAACAGCCGCCTCAGCGTTGCCGCGGACAGTGCGGCGTACCGGCGGACAGACTGCGCACCGCCACCGCGATCTGGCCGGCCAGCGCAGCCAGCGCGCGTTGATGTCCCCGCACCAGCGCGTCGTAACCCGGATCGACCGTCCGGACTTCACGGCTGCTGCAGATCAACGGCGTCGTCGGTTGGTCGCCCGGCGCCGCGCGCACCGACCAGCGCGCCTGGATCACGGCGGCGCGGCCATAAGTGGAATCGAAACGGGTGACCACCAGCTTGATGCGGTAGACCGGTTGCGTGTCAGCATGCGAAAGCCCGTAGACATCTTCGGCGCCAAGTGCCTGCGTCAGATCCTGCGACAAAGCCTGATGGATTTCGTCCGGTAGTGGCGCTGCCCACTCGTGGCTGTCTTTGATTGCCAATCTGCCGTCGCCCGCATGCAACACCAACGGCTGCGTATCGACCTGAGCGGGTACGGTGACCGGCAGCACTTCGATGGCGTAAGCCGCGCGGTTTGCCGTCTCGGCCGGAGCCATCGGCCCCTGCAGAGTGTAATAGCGTGTCGGTGTCGAACTGCAGCCGGCCAGCACGATAGGGATCAACAGGATGATACCTCGAGTCATGCGCTGCAATGGATTCATCGAAAATTCTCGGGTGGCGCTGAAAGAGGCGGCTCAGGCGGGGGTGAGGCGTCATGGTCCTTGCCGAGGATCAAGGCATCCGGATGCCGCCGCAAATAATTCGCCAGCTCGCTCAGCGAACGCGCCGCGCGTCGAACATCCTTCAGGGTGCGCTGCGTGTTTTGCTGTAGCGGCGAATTGTCAGCGGCAAGATTTTGATTGACGGCCGCGAGCGTATCCTGTGCCTGTTTCAGAGTTGCCTGTGCCTGCGGTGCCAGCTGTCCATGCAGCTGCTTGAGCAGTGTGTTGGTGCTGCGCAATGTGCCATCGAGGTTGCTGCTGAGGTGAGCATAGGGGATCGCATTGAGCTTGCGCACGATGTCGCTGATCTGCGACTGGATCTGCTCCAAGGAGCCTGGCACCGTCGGGATCTGTACCGGTAGCTGATGCGGATCGAATTTCACCGGCTTGGCGTTGTGGAAGAAATCCAGTGTCACGTAGAGCTTGCCAGTGATCAGATTGCCGGTACGCAGTTGCGCACGCAGGCCTTTCTTCACCAGTGCCGCCATCAATTCCTCGCGCCCGGGACCCTTCGCTTCACCGATGCGCTCGATGGTTTGTTGCGCAGAACCAAGACGGTCGGGATAAACCACCGCGTCGACATCCGCCCAGAAGTCGGTGTGTGTGGGATCGTAGCGCAGGTTGATTGAAGTCACATGACCAAAACCGATACCGCGGAAATTGACTTCCGCCCCTATTGTCAGTCCCTTGATCGACTGATGGAACTGCATACGAATCTGTTCGGAGGGGCCGTTCAACGGTGCTAATGCCGTGTCTTTATTACTGTAGAGGGTATAAACACTGTCCGCTGCTACGGGTGTCTCGTCGCTGTAACCCGGCAAGTGAGCGAAAACAATGCCGCCGGCCAATATCGAGATCAAGGACTGCGTATAGATCGTCAGGCCGCTGGAGTTGAGCGACAGATCAAATCCGCTGGCGTTCCAGAAACGCGTGTGTTCGGTAACGTACTTGTCGTAAGGCGACTCGACGAACACCTCCACCGTCACCCCTTTGCCATCGGCATCGAGCTTCTCGGTCGCGACTCTACCTACCGCGATTTCGCGGTAATACACCGGCGATCCGATGCTCAGGGAGCCAAGATCCTTGGCATGCAGCGAGAATTTCTTGCCGTGCTCTTCATGCGTGATGGCAGGTGGATTCGCGAGCCCCTCGAAGTGTTTGCGTCCTTCCTTCGAAGTGCCGATATCAACCCCGATATACGCTCCAGACAGCAATGTGCTCAGGCCCGAGACGCCCCCCCAGTCGACACGCGGACGTACCACCCAGAATTGGGTGTTCTTCACCGCCAGGTCTTCGGCGCTGCGCGTCAATTCCACCGTCACCAGCACCCTCTGGAAGTTTTTGTCGAGGCTGATGTCGCCAACCTTGCCGACCACCACATTCTTGTACTTGACCTCGGTTTTGCCCTGCTGCAGACCCTCTGCATTATCAAAACTGATGGTGATGATGGGTCCGGCCAACAACACCGAACGCACCACTAGACCGAGGCCCACCAGCACAGCGATCAACGGCACCAGCCACACCATCGACACCCGCGTGCGACCACGCTGGTGAACCTGCGGTGCGGGCAGCGATTCCTGGGGCTCGCCGGGATCGGATTCAGTCATCGGTTATAGAGTCTGGGGCAGGGCCCGCCGGGACGGTGTCCCAGATCAGGCGTGGATCAAAACTTATCGAGGCCAGCATGGTCAACACCACAACGGCACCGAATGCCACGGCGCCGCTCTCCGGCTGTGCGTGGGCATAAGGCCCGAACTGTACCAACGCCGCCAACAGGCTTACCACGAACACATCCAGCATCGACCAATGACCGATGAAATCGATCATCCGGTACAGTCGGGTGCGCGCTTTCGGATGCCAACTTGAGCGGCGTTGCACACTGATCAACAGAAACGACAGACTGACGATTTTCACCAGCGGCACCAGAATGCTGGCGACGAATACGATCAGCGCCAAATCCCAGGCGCCACTACGCCACAACTCGGCAATACCGCTGAGAATGGTGTCGTCGCGCGTCTCCAGCAACTTTTGCGTCTGCAGAATCGGCAACACGTTGGCCGGAATATAGAGAATCGCAGCTGCCAGCAGATAGGCCCAGGTACGGCTCACACTGTTGTGCTCGCGCACACGCAAACGGGTCTGGCAACGTGGGCAGCGGATCGCTTGCGCCCCGGCAGCACGATGCACCTGCCCGCAGACATGGCAGGGCCGCAGACCGATGCTGTGCGCGGTAACGACCCGCGTACTCACACCGTTCTCGCCACTTTGTCACCCAGACCGTCGACGCAGGTATCTGCCGCATCCCAGAAGCGGTGTGGATCGTCCAGCAGCAACAACGTCATCAGTACGGTCAAACCGACGAGACCCCACAGCCCGACTCCGGGCGCAACCGATGCCAGGCCCGCCAGTTTGGCGACGGCTACCAGCGCCCCGAGCAGGAAGACTTCTACCATGCTCCAGGGCCGCAGATAGCGCAGCGCATGCATGGCCGTGGAAAAACCTGGCGGCCGGTGTCGCAGGTGCAGCGGGATGGCCACGTAAAGTGTCAACAGCAGCTGCAGCATGGGCGTGAAAAACACCATCACCGCCACCAGCACGGAAACCGCACCCAGGCCATATCGTTCAGGCGCCAGCACCGTCTGCCACAGGGTTGCGGTATTGCTACTGCCTTGCATGTTGATCGACATCACCGGATAGACGTTGGTGATGACGAAAGCAATCAGCCCAGCCGCGGCCAGCGCGATGGTGCCGTCAAACCCCTCGCGATGATCGCGATAGAGTACGCCGTGACAGCGCCGACAGCGCGCACGCGACTGCCGCGGCAACGGCTGCCGACTATAGACGGCATCGCAATCCTTGCACGCCACCAAGCTACCGGACTTCGCACCGGCGCTCATGCTGCCGACCGCTCGGGAATCGGGATCATTGCGACGCAGTTTAGCGCTACGCTTGTGCCGTCGTCAGCCCGCTTGAGCCCGCACCTGCAGAGCGTTAGCCTGCAGCTCTTCACAACGACAACACACATGCCGAATATTGTTCGCAGCATAGACCCTGACGCCGCCGACCTGCGGCGTCTCGTAGCGATGCCGGCAGAGACACCCGTCGCCATGCTCAATCTGCTGCGCTTCCGTGCACAGGCAGCCTATACGCCCGATGCCAACGCCAAACCCTGCAGCGGACGCGAAGCCTACGCACGCTATTCGCGCATGGTGCTGGAACAGCTCAAGGCCATCGGCGGCGAACGGGTGTGGATGGGCGCCGCGCTCGACGCCTTCATCGCCCCACCGGGCGAACGTTGGGACAAGGTACTGCTGGTGCGTTATCCATCGATCAGCACATTCCTGCGTATGCTGGCGCAGCCGGATTATCGCGCCGCGGCGCTGGAAGACGCGCGACTGATTGTGACCCGCACGCCGGATGCAGACTGACGACGATCCCCGTATGAGCGCAGCACGGCCACCCGCGCCTGTCGACGGCCGTGTACGCCTCGACAAATGGCTGTGGGCGGCGCGCCTGTTCAAGACCCGCGCACTGGCCAAGGCCGAGATCGGGGCCGGGCACGTGCGCTGTGGCGGCGAACGCACATGCGCCAGCCACGAGGTCGGCGTCGGTAACGTATTGCGGGTGCGTCAAGGCCACGACGACATGGAACTGGTCGTCGCAGGCCTCTCAGACAAACGCACCGCCGCACCACTGGCGCGCATGCTCTATGCCGAAACCGACGCCAGCCGCGAAAAACGCGAACGAAATGCCGCAGAACGCCGTATGGCCAGCAAGACCATCAGCGACGCGCGACCAACCAAGCGGCAACGCCGCCTGATCCACCACTTCAAACGCGACTTGAATCGTTGAGCACGGTGGGTTGAAGACGGGAACAAACGCCTGTTGGTGATCTACAGCAACCAGACCGGCGCACCTCAGCGTTGTACAAGATTTCCTCGACCGGACCCACTATCCGGCCGGAGGCAAGGCCGAGCTGATTACGGCCGGCAGTCGTGGCATGCTTGCGCCAGCAAACACCGGGAGATTCCAAATGCATCACCAGCTTTACCTGTGGACCAAAACCTTTCACGTCGTCTTCATCATCGCCTGGATGGCGGCGGTGTTCTATCTGCCGCGCATCCTGATCAACATTGTCGAGGCGGGCGATCAGCCGACGGTGCGGGAACGTCTGCTGCTGATGGGCCGCCGGCTCTACCACTTCGGTCACAACATGTTCGGTTTCGCTTTTGCTCTGGGACTGGTGTTATGGCTGTACTTCGGCATTCACGGCGGCTGGCTGTACACCAAGCTGGTGTTAGTGATGGCATTACTCGCCTATTACATCTGGACTGGACGACTGCTCAAGCAGGCGGCCGCCGGCAAGCCGCTACCCTCATCCAGACGTCTCAGGTTGTTTAATGAGTTGCCGGTACTACTGCTGGTGGTCATCGTCTACCTGGTGCTCGCCAAACCGTTCTGATGCCCGGTCTGCGCAACTCCCGGCGTCGCCTGATCGGCACACTGCTGGTCGGCTTGGCGCTGACCGGTTGCGGCGGAAACGGCTCGCTGATCAGTGCGCCGCAGATCGAGGTCGGCACGGCGTTGGCCAGTCAACAAGTGCTGGATCGCCAGATCGGCGCCTCGCCGCGGACGTTGGACCCGTCGTTGGCCACCGACGTCGCCTCCCAACACGTGCTGGACGATCTGTTCGAGGGGCTGGTGACCCTCAATGAAGCCGGCGACATCGTTCCCGGCGTCGCCGCACGCTGGCAACGCAGCGCCGATGGTCTGACCTGGACGTTCCATCTGCGCGACGATGCGCGCTGGTCCAACGGCAAACCGGTCACCGCGCAGGATTTCCTCTACGCCTGGAAACGCATTCTCGATCCGACCACGGCCTCCGAATACGCGCAGGCGCTGGGACCCATCGTCAACGCGCTGGCCATCAACGCCGGCAAACTGCCGCTCGACCAACTCGGCGCCGAGGCCCCGGACGCGCACACCTTGATCGTGCATCTGGTGATTCCCACGCCGTACTTCCTCAACCTGCTCACCAACATGTACCTGGCACCCGAGTACGCGCCGGCCATCGAACAGTGGGGCGATGGCTGGACGCAGCCCGGTCACATGATCTCCAACGGCGCCTTCATGCTGAAATCCACCGTCATCAACGGCAACATCGTGGCGGTGAAGAATCCTTATTACTGGGACGCGAAACAGGTGCACCTGACCCGCGTCACTTACCACCCCTCCAGCGGCGGCTCCGTGGTCTCGCAGTATCTGGGCGGCACGGTGGACTGGACCAACGGCTTCCCCGCCAATGACGCCAAGCGGCTGAAAAAAGTCCTCGGCGCGCAGGTGGTGCAAGGCCCTTACTTCGGCACCGCCAAACTCGGCTTCAATCTCGGCCGAGCTCCGTTCAAGGGCAACCGGAAATTGCGGCTGGCGATGTCGATGAGCATCGACCGCGTGGTGCTCGCCAAGTACCTCAACCACGGTCTGGTACTGCCGGCCTACAATCTGGTGCCGCCGCTCAAGGGCTACGATCCAGCCATCCCCGCCTGGGCAAATCTGCCGGACGATCAGCGTCACGCGCTGGCGCGCAAGCTGTTCCACGAAGCCGGCTATTCGAAGGAGCATCCACTGCACGTGGCCCTGACCTTTGCTGCCGGCACCGCCAGCAGCCGTCAGTTTCAGGAAGCGCTGACGGCGATGTGGCGGCTGAATCTGGGCGCCGACGTGCAGATCAATACGATGCAGTGGAAGGTGCTGCTGCAAAGCCTGCAACTGCGCCAGCTCGATCTGTTTTGGGCCGCCTGGATCGGCGACTTCCCCGATCCATTTACGTTCTTGCAGCTCTACACCACCGGCTTTCCGCAGAATCACAGCGACTACAGCAATCCAAAGTTTGACGCGCTGATCGACAAGGCGCAGAACACCGTCGATCCCACTAAACGCTACGCACTGTTTCATCAGGCCGAAGCCATCCTTAACCACGACGTGCCCTATCTGCCGATGTATTTCTACGAGGCCACGCATCTGATCAAACCCTACGTCAAGGGCTGGAAGAGCAACGTGGTGGACCGCAACCTGTCGCGGTATATCTACATCCTTGAGCACAAGGGCGGCTAGGGTCTGTGAACGCTATGGCGGCACACCGCGTTGCGAGTCCAAAATCCCGCGTGGCAAGGCGCGTGGCGAAACCAATAGTTGTTCTATTCGTGAGCCGCGCCACGCCGTCACACGGGATTTTGGCCGCAACCCGAAGGGGCGGGGCCATTTCCGCCCACCGCGGCTTCGTTCGTCGCGGCGATAGAACCACTATCGCCACTCCTTGCTCATTGCACTGGACGGAAATGACCGCCACCGCGCTGGGCTACCATAGCGTTCACAGACCCTAAATGCTCCGTTATTCGCTGCGACGACTGCTCTCCGCCATCCCCACCCTGCTGGTGGTGATCACGCTGTCGTTCGCGCTGTTGCACGCCGCACCCGGCGGCCCGTTCGACAGCGAGAAAGTGCTGCCGCCGCAGATCAAGCAAAACATCGAGCACGCCTACCATCTCGACGAGTCGCTGCCCAAGCAATATCTGCGCTACCTGGGCCAGGTGCTGCAGGGCGACTTTGGCCCCTCGTATCAATACCGCAACACCACCGTTAACGACCTCATCGCGCAAGGCCTGCCGGTAGACGTCACCATCGGTGGCTGGGCGCTGCTGCTCTCTCTGCTGATCGGCCTGCCCATCGGCATCCTCGCCGCACTGCGCCAGAACACGGCGCTGGACTACGGGCCGATGGCCGCCGCCATGCTCGGCATCTCGTTGCCCTCATTCATCGTCGCGCCGGTGATGATCCTGATCTTCGCCGTGCACCTGCACTGGCTGCCCGCGGGTGACTGGGGCGGCGGCTCACCGAGCCATCTGGTGATGCCGGTGCTGGCACTGGCCGCGCCCTACACCGCCTACATCGCGCGATTAATGCGCGGCTCCATGGTGGAGACATTGAGCAGCCCGTATATCCGCACCGCGCGTGCCAAGGGCCTGCCGCTACGCACGGTGATCTGGGCGCACGCCTTCAAGCCCGCGATGATGCCGCTGGTGTCCTTCCTCGGGCCGGCGTCGGTCGGCATCATTAGCGGTTCCATCGTCATCGAAACCATCTTCAGCTTGCCCGGCATCGGCCGCTACTTCGTCGATGGCGCGCTCAACCGCGACTACACCGTGGTGCTGGGCATCACCATCCTCTACGGCATCGCCATCATCATCGCCAACCTGATTGCCGATCTGGTCTACGCCCTGCTCGACCCGCGCATTCGTTACCAATGAGTACGCCACCGCCACGCAACCGGCCGTTAGCACATGCCGCCGCCGTTACCGAAGCAGCGCTGACGGGCGCTGATAGGGAAGCGCTGGCCGGCCGCAGCCTGTGGCAGGACGCCTGGCGCCGGCTGCGCCGCAACCGCGCCGCCATGGCCAGCCTGATCCTGCTGGGCCTGATCGTGCTGGCCGCGATCTTTGGTCCGATGATCTCACCCTACGACTACTACACGCCGGAATGGACACTGCTCAACCAGTGGCCAACGCTGGCCGGTGGCCACATCCTCGGTACCGACAACCTCGGCCGCGACGAACTGGTGCGCGTGCTGTGGGGTTGCCGCATTTCGTTGATGATCGGTCTGGTGGCCAGCGTTGTCAGTCTGTCCATCGGCGTGCTGTGGGGCACCACCGCCGGCTACGTCGGCGGCTGGGTCGACAGCCTGATGATGCGTATCGTCGACATCCTCTACTCGGTGCCGTTCATCCCCTTCGTCATCGTGTTGCTGGTGCTGTTCGGCCGCGAACTGATCCTGATCTTCGTCGCCATCGGCGCGGTCTCCTGGCTAGACATCGCCCGTATCGTGCGCGGCCAGACCCTGACCCTGAAAAAGCGCGAGTTCGTAGAGGCCGCAAGAGCATCGGGCGTCGGCGGCTTCGCCATCATCCGCCGCCACCTGATCCCCAACCTGCTGGGCATCGTCGTCATCTACATCACCCTGACCATTCCCTCGCTGATCCTGTTCGAGGCCTTCCTCAGCTTCCTCGGCCTCGGTGTGCAGGCGCCGATGACCTCGCTGGGCGTGCTGGTCTCCGACGGCGTCGCCGACCTGCAATCTTTCCCTTATTTGCTGATCGTTCCTTCCGCATTTCTCGCCGTCATCATCTACTGCTTCAACTATCTCGGTGACGGGCTACGCGATGCGCTCGACCCCAAGGATCGTTGATGACTGAACCTCTGCTCCAGGTCCGCGATCTCAACGTCCGCTTCACCACCCACGACGGCACGGTGCAGGCCGTCACCGCCGTCGACCTCGACGTCGCCGCTGGCGAATTCACCGGCATCGTCGGCGAATCCGGCAGCGGCAAGTCGCAATTCCTGCTCAGCCTGCTGGGCCTGCTGGCCAACAACGGCAGCGCCACGGGCAGCGTCCGCTACCGACATCAGGAATTATTGAACGCGAAAGAGTCCGTTCTGCAACAAATCCGCGGCCGCCGCATCGGCATGGTGTTCCAGGACCCGATGACCGCTCTCAATCCGCACCTCACCATCGGTCACCAACTCACCGAGGGCCTGCGCCATCATCTGAAGCTCAACCGACGTGACGCGACGAAACGCGCCATCGACATACTCAAGGCGGTGCAGCTCACTGACGCCGAGCGGCGGCTGTCGCAATACCCGCACGAACTCTCCGGCGGCATGCGCCAGCGCGTGATGATCGCCATGGCGCTGATCTGCGAACCCGACCTCATCCTCGCCGACGAACCCACCACGGCGCTCGACGTCACCGTACAGGCGCAGATCCTCGGCCTGCTGCGCGAGCTGCGCAGCCGCTTCGGCACCGCCGTGATCCTCGTTACCCACGACCTCGGGGTACTGGCGCAGGTGGCCGACCGCGTCGCCGTCATGTACGCCGGCCGTATCGTCGAAGCGGGTACGCTGGACGACGTTTTCTACCGTCCGCGCCATCCCTACACCGAAGGCCTACAACACGCGATTCCGCGGCTGGATCGAGTCCGAACGCAACGCCTGCCGACCATCCCCGGCGCCCCGCCCGACCTGTCGCGGCTGCCGCCCGGTTGCGCGTTTGCACCGCGCTGCGCTTATCGCATGAGTCGGTGCGAAACCGAAATCCCGCCGCTGGAATTAGTTGATTTTGGGGTTGATCCTGGGGTCGAACCCGGACACCGCAAGGCCTGTTTCTACCAGGGCGCATTGGGCAAACTTGCCGCGGAGCATAAAGCGTGAGCGCGCCGCTGCTGTCCGTCCGCGACTTGCGCGTCGACTTCGACCTCGGTCGCGACGGCCTGTTCGGACCGCGCCGTATCCTGCAGGCCGTGGCCGGCGTCAGCTTCGACCTCGCGGCCGGCGAAACACTCGGCATCGTCGGTGAATCCGGCTGCGGCAAATCCACCCTCGCCCGCGCGGTGCTGCGGCTGGTGCCGGCGAGCGGCGGCGTCAACTTCGACGGCACCGACTTGCTGGCGCTATCGGCCGCAAAGATGCGCGAGCAACGCCGCAATCTGCAAATCATCTTCCAGGACCCGCTGGCCTCGCTGGATCCGCGCATGACCGTGCGCGAGATCATCGAAGAACCGCTGCGCGCCCTGCT